>OGIM01000083.1_pt1 | contig 45028 bp, 29 predicted proteins | sample 1571801 | NCBI WGS metagenome assembly OGIM01 (sample SAMEA2582106, study PRJEB24529) | metagenome | biome: Human gut stool | place: China | collected 2011
TACCCTTCTTCATCTCACCACCATACCATGTGTTGATGATAACCTGCTCCTTAGAAGTTACGTTGAATACAACGGCTGTCTCTGAGTGGAGACCCAACTCCTTCCAGTTCTCAACCTTTGCCTTAGAAGCATTGTAAACGATGAAGTCTGGCTCCTGATCGAACTCAGCCTCGTTCTGAGGACGGATGAACATATTTGTTACGAAGTGTGCCTGCCATGCTACCTCAACGATGAAACGTACCTTCATACGTGTATCCTTGTGTGTACCGCAGAAACCATCTACTACGAACAACTTCTTATTAGAAAGCTCCTTCTTAGCGATCTCCTTAACGGCGTTCCATGCCTCTGGAGTTGCCTTGTGGTTATCGTTGTGATACTCCTCAGAATCCCACCATACAGTGTCGTGAGATGTAGCATCGTCAACGATGAACTTGTCTTTAGGAGAACGACCAGTGTAAATACCAGTCATTACGTTTACTGCACCGAGCTCAGTCTCCTGACCAACCTCAAAACCCTCGAGACCTTCCTTAGTCTCCTCATTGAACAATACCTCATAAGAAGGATTGTAGAGAACCTCAGTTGTACCTGTGATTCCGTACTTTGCTAAAACTGACTTATCAAACTTTGCCATTTTATTTTAAATGTATTTAAGTTGTGAATAATTTCTCTTTACCTTTTTATCTTGGTTGACAGAAGAAATCATCATTCTCCCAAAACCGCCGCAAAGTTACGAAAAATATGTTTTATAGCAAAGATTCTTAGGTATTATTCTTTCTTTTTAAAAGCTTTTTAGGTTAAAGAACTTAAAAAAAGCCGATTCGACCGACATTTGCCACGTTGACTTTGCAAAAAATCTCTGCTTAAAGAAAAACAAGCAGAGATTTACACCTATTTTATATATAAGAGGGTATTTGAAGGAAAAATAAGATAGTAACATGTTCTTTCATTCCTCCAGAGAGAAAATAATTGCCCAAACATTTTGCCGTTTCCGAGATTTATTATATCTTTGCAGAAAAACTACAGCTATATGAAGATAAATAATCTGAGCGAGCACAATTGCATCATCAACCGCTATCTGGCAGAGATGCGTGACTGCGATTATCAAAAGAACCGATTGCTCTTCCGCAACAACATTATGAGAATCGGTGAGTATGAAGCCTTTGAAATATCAAAGACTCTTAATTACGAAAAGACTGAGGTGACTACACCGCTCGGTGTGGCCCAGGTCAATCTTCCTACCGAAAAGATTGTCATCGGTACGATCTTCCGTGCCGGACTTCCTTTCCACGAAGGTTTCCTCAATATTTTCGACCACTCTGGCAATGCCTTTGTGAGTGCTTATCGCGAGTATACCAACAAGGAGCATACTGAGGTAGGCGTACATATCGAATACCTCGCCACACCTGATCTTACGGATAAGGTGCTCATCATTGCCGACCCTATGCTTGCCACAGGTATCAGCATGGAGATGGGCATGAAGGCTTTCCTCACCAAGGGCAATCCTAAACATATCCACATCGCCTGTGTTCTCGCTGCACCTGAGGGCATTGAGCACATCAAGAAGACCTTCCCTGAGGACAAGACTACCATCTGGTGTGCCTCTATTGATGAGGGCTTGAACGAGCATAAGTATATCGTGCCAGGCTTCGGCGACGCCGGCGACTTGTGCTATGGCAGCAAGCTCTAAGCCGCAGGCTTTATAAATTCGTACACTTTATAATAAAGTATAGCAACTCTACTCTGAAATACTCTTCACTCTTCACCTTTCGGCCCGAAACCCCTGTGTTTATCGGCATTCCGAGGGGTGAAGAGTTATTTGTATCTCTTCACCCTCTCTTCACCACTCTTCACCGACAGACATTAAAAAAGACTGGAATCTCTTTAGTATGGTCAAGAACGGGCTGAAGGCCCAAAAGCTCCTAGCCCAGGGCATCGCCCTGGGTATAATGGCAAACAGCAAGGCGCCCTGTAAGGGCAAAAGCTTTAAATACTTAGTAATAATAAAGCTTTTGCCCTTACAGGGCGACAGGTTTGCGTCCGTATTTACCCAGGGCGATGCCCTGGGCTAGGGGCTTCTGCCCTTTCAGGGCGTGTGGGGCAAACTTGGGGAAGTTCTTTTTTATTTCTCCTTCAGCTTACTTTGCTCAATCAAATGATCCAGTCGCAGGATTTCGGTATCCTTCTTTTCAAGTAAGGAGATAAACTCATCTTCGATATTCATCTGGTATTGCATATCTGGGTCAGATGCCATTGAAAGAAGCATTTTAATCATATACTCCATATCTGTATCTCCATCATAGGGGGTATAATCTACTTTCAAGAGGTGTTTGTCTTCCCTGCAAGTTCTTGCTTGGTCAAAAATGCTTAATACCTTCTTTTGACTCGAGTTTTGAGTCTTGCTGATTATTGGCAGTTGGACAATAATTTTGCCGGGGGCAGGGCATGCAACAGGAGTTTCGAAATCTCCTATACGGTGGGCTAGGAGAAAAACCGAAATCGTTGGGAGAGATTCATCTCCCATACCATCCGAGTTTTTCTCTTCTGTATAGCGCTGCCATGCCAGATGCTGGCGAGGTTCCAAGACGTCCGTGTCAACCCAAGTTTTATACAGCCTTATGTTTGTAAGCTCGTTGCTGTTCTCGTTATTCTTTATGCTGGCAACAAATCCCATCTTAAATATCGAAATGCTATTGCTTTTGATATTGCGGAATCCATCTTGGCATATCTTGATGCTGACGACTTCTCTTTGCAAAATCGCAGACAAGAACGTCTTGGCGATGCGCTCTTCTTCCATGATGCGCTTGAACACAGCATCATATAATGGATTGGCTATATAAACTATCATATTATTTTCAATTATCTTTAATCCTTATAATCTACCTTGATCACGATGACGCGTATCGTCTGGTCGCTGGTGTCATTTGCCACCTTGGCGATGTGCCAGTCTCTAGGGAAGAAGATGAAGAACTCGCCGGGGGTACTGTCGAAGAAACGGGCCTTCCGGCGGTCGTAGTCATAATGGATTACGTCGGGACGATACTTGCAGTTGGGGGTGCTGGAGTAGTGGTCGATCACGCCAAAACGCTCTGTGCCCTTTACTACATACTGAAAATCGATGTGCTTGTTATGACTCTCGCTGCGGCGCTTTTCCAGCGGCTCGTTCTTGCTGTCCTCTACACTTACCACGAGGTCGGAACCCGGAATCTTGTGCTTTCCCTTCGGAATGCTCAGCAAATCGGTCTTTGCCAGATAGTCGAAAAGCGCCTGCCATTGCTGCGGATTCTTCTGATACTGCAGATAGAAATCTGCGAGGTTTACGCTGGAATGTGGCTTCGCCTTGTCGAAACCATTGCGCCAGATACCGCTCTCTGCCCAAGCTATAGCCTCTTTTATGAGTTCGGGCTTATCGCCGTAATACTGTGTGTAATAACCTCTCTTGCAGCCGCATTTCTGTGCTGAATTATGACAGCAGGTATGCGCACCGGCGACCATCGATGTACTGAATAAAAGGGCTATGCCCCAGATAATCTTCTTCATTTTGACTTATTAAATTGTAGCGTTAGTTAAATTTGAGGGCAAAAGTACAAAGAATATTCGAGAAAACAAACGGAAAATGGAGATTTCTTCGTATCTTTGCACACATATTTTGTAAGATTATGAAGAAACTGTATATTCTTTTGTGTGGGGCTACGGTGGCCCTGCTGATGGCGGCATGCCAGGGAGGAAAGACGGCTGCTGCTGATGCGGAGGCTGGCGATACCCTGGAGATGAAGTACGCCAAGTTGCTTACCATCGTGAAACATGGTGATGGAGAAGAGAGTTCTGATGCTGCAGAAGGCATTGATTATCAGTATGCTGAGGCTATCATCGACAACCCCTGGAAGGCGGGAACGATGCTGCATCGCTACATCCTGATTCCGAAGGGAAAGGAGGGGGATAAGACGGTGGCGATGCTTGCCAGAAGGCGCAGCACGGGGGCGAGATGCACTACCGATACCGTGCGCACACCGGTGGAGAGGAGTGCTGTTTTTATCGCTCCCCATTGCCAGCTGATGTACGAACTGGGCTGCCAGCAGGCCATCCGTGGTGTCTGCGACCTCGATTACATCAATATTCCGGATGTAAAGAAGAGGGCTGCTTCTGCAGGAAATGCTGCTGCCGGAAAAACTTCTGTAGGAAATGTTTCTGCAGAGAATGCTGCTGCCGGAAATTCCATCGTGGATTGCGGTTCGAGCATGGCACCCGACATCGAGCGCATCATCGCCCTAAAACCCGAAGCCATCCTCCTTTCGCCTTTCGAAAACAGCGGAGGATATGGCAAACTCGATAAACTGCACGTGCCCATCATCGAGGCTGCCGACTATATGGAGTCTTCGCCACTGGGCAGGGCGGAATGGATGAAATTCTACGGCATGCTCTTTAAAAAAGACGGGAATGCACCGAAGACCGCTCTTGCTGCATCTTGCGAACCAAAGGCAGATTCGCTCTTTGCGAAGATAGAAAAGGAATATCTGAAGCTGAAAGCTGAGGTAGCCGGGTATCCGAAGGGCCTCTCCATCCTGACCGAAAGAAAGACGGGCAACGTATGGTATGTGCCTGGAGGTCAGAGTACTATCGGTATTCTGCTGAAGGATGCCAACGCCCGTTATATCTTCGAGGACGATCAGCACAGTGGAAGTCTGGCGATGAGTCCGGAGCAAATCCTGGCGAAGGGAAAGCAGGTGGATGTATGGGCGTTCAAGTATTTCGGTGGTGCCCCTTTGTCGCAGGCTCAACTGCTTCAGGAATATGACGGCTACAAGGCTCTTGCTGCCTTCAGCCGGGGTAATATCTATCAGGTAGATACCTCTACGGTACCTTATTTCGAGCTTACGAGTTTCCATCCCGAACTGCTGCTCAGAGAGTTCATCATCCTGGCTCATGGAGAACGGTTCGGCAAATTGAGATTCTATAAGAAATAGGGCTTTAATCAGAGATTTTACAAGAAATAGTTTTAGTGAATGAAAACCATCGTTTTAGGGGCAATCGCCATTATCATACTGTTTTTCGCCAACCTGGCATGGGGGAGTGTAAACATCCCATGGCAGGACGTGGGGGCGATTATTTCGGGCTCTCAGACTGACGAAACCTACCGCTATATTCTGTTGGAATCGCGACTGCCGGCGGCGATTGCCGCTTTGCTTTCGGGCGCAGCCCTCGCCACGAGCGGCTTGCTCCTGCAGACAGCCTTCCGCAACCCTCTGGCGGGTCCTGACGTGTTCGGTATCAGCAGCGGAGCCGGACTGGCGGTAGCCATCGTGATGCTTGCCTTTGGCGGCAATATTGCCCTGGATGATTTAGGGGTAGGTTTTCTGGGCGATGCCGGCAACTATGCCATCGGCGGTTTCCTGGCTATCCTCATCGCAGCCTTTATAGGGGCTATGGTGGTGATGGGCATCATCACCTTCTTTTCTGCCATTGTGCGCAGCCATACGGTACTGCTCATCATCGGACTGATGGTGGGCTATCTGGCAAGCAGCGCCATCTCATTGCTCAATTTCTTCAGTACGGCAGAGGGCGTGAAATCGTATATGGTTTGGGGCATGGGCAGCTTTGGCAATGTTTCGAGCCAGCAGGTGATGTTCTTCATCCCGTTGGCCCTCATTGCCCTGGCTGCGTCTCTGCTTCTTGTAAAACCGCTGAACGCCATGCTGTTAGGCGAACAGTATGCCGAGAATTTGGGTTTCAACATCAGGCGTCTGCGCATCGTTCTGCTCATCATCACCGGTCTTCTTACGGCTGTGGTTACCGCCTTCTGCGGTCCCATTGCCTTCATCGGTCTGGCAACGCCGCATATCGCCCGCCTCATCATCAGCACGGAGAATCATCGCCGACTGTTGCCCGTCACGATGCTGATGGGTGCAGCCATAGCCCTTCTCTGCAATCTCTTCTGCACCCTTCCGTCGGACGGTGGCATCATCCCCCTGAATGCCGTCACCCCGCTGTTCGGTGCCCCTGTCATCATCTATGTTTTGGTGAAAAAGAAATGATAGAACATCTTAAAACTAAAGTTTTATGGCTTAGATTAAACCATCTAAGTCCTTAAATAAGGTGTTAGAAAAAGAAACAGCCAACTTTCAATTGGGATATTGAAGGTTGGCTGCTTTTTTATAGTTTTCTTCTGAACTGTCTAATCAGGTACTTGGGATTTCTTCTCATATCCCATAAGTCAACAAGGATAATTCTATCGTATTCTTCATCATACCGATAGATGATTTTCCAATTTTTCATGATGATGGCACTACGGTATGAACGTAAGAAACTCTTCAGAAGAGGTTCTTTTGGCGAAGAGTAAGGGTGAATAGCCAAGCGATTTCGAATGCTTTTGTATGCTTGGTTAAATCGCTTTACTGTGGTAACTCCAAATTCAAATAGAGCATAGGCTAACACTTTTTCTAGCTCCTGGTTAAATGGCTTAGATGGTTTTATATAAGCCATAATCCCTTTGCTTTAAGATGTTCTATCATATCCTCTTCGTCAATGAGACCATTTTGCTCTATGTCGGCTTCTATGGCCTCTATACGGGCTATGGCTTCTTCTTCGTTGATAGGTCCCCATCCTTCAGGTATTCTATCCCATTCAAAATCATCATCGAAGTTATCTTCGGCGATTTTTTTTCCAGGAAGTACAACTGTAGTATTTTCATGATAGGCCGGTGTTGGCTCTTCTGCAAAAGCAGCACCATGGTCTTCCTGTAAGTGATATTTCTTCTCTTTCATACCTTTTCTTTTTTATTTGTGGCAAAGATAATGCAAACGAGTGCAATGAAAGCTTGCTTTCAGATTGCCGAGTGCAGTTTATCTTATGCAAAGATATGAAGAATTATTTAAATATCCAAGAACATTTGAAAAAATATTATTTTCTCCGTCTATTTTTTTGCCATGATGTTACAGAACCTTACTTATTCACGACATTAATCGGATTGCCCTCGAGAAATGCCTTTACGTTGGCGGCTACCTGCTTGTTCAGGCGCTCGCGAGCCTCGTAGGTGGCCCAGGCAATATGAGGGGTGAGGTAAGCATTAGGCTCGCCGAAGAGCGGATTCTCCTTTGATGGCGGCTCCTGAGCCATTACGTCGGCACAGTAGGCCCCCAGACTGCCTTCGTGAAGGGCAGCAGCTACGGCCTCCTCATCTACCAGCGGACCGCGACCCGTATTAACCAGGATGGCGGTATCCTTCATCTTCTCCAGACTCTCCTTATTGATGAAATGATAGGTGTCATCAGAAAGCGGACAATGGAGCGAGAGAATATCGCTCGTGGCAAGCAAACCCTCCTTGCTCACCTTCTGGATCCACTCAGGCAGATTGCTCGAATTCTTGCTGGTGCAGGCACAGATGTTCATGCCAAACTGGCGGGCGATGTTGGCAACCTTCATGCCGATATTGCCCAGTCCCATGATACCCAGGGTCTTGCCGGCAAGTTCCATCAGTGGGGTATCCCAATAACAGAAATCCTTATTGTAAGCCCAGCGCTCGTTGCGGTTCTCCTGGGTATAATGCTCTACGCGGTTGGTTACGGCAAGGATGAGGGCGAAGGTCATCTGTGCCACGCTGTCGGTGCTGTAGGCTGGTATATTGGTTACGATGATGCCCTGTTTCTTGGCAGCCTCGATGTCTACCACGTTGAAACCGGTAGCCTGGATACCGATGTATTTCAGTTTAGAAAGCTGCGCCAGCGTCTCTGCATCTATCTGCACCTTGTTCAGAAGGATGATGTCGGCATCCTTGGCACGTTCCACTTTCTCTGCATCTGATGTGCGAGGATAAACTACCACCTCGCCCAGTTTCTCCAGAAGATGATAATCCAAATCTCCTGGGTTTGCGGCATAGCCGTCTAGAATAACAATCTTCATAAATTTTTCCCGTTTTCTGTTGTTATAAAATTCAAGACCAGTTTGTCCTGGCAAATCTGAGTCTGAGTTTATTTTAATGGGAAAAGCCTTCCCCCTGAGAAAGAGAAAGGCTTTTCCGTATGTATGGTTTATTCGTTCATCAAGTAGTTCTTGAATGATGCGAAATCCTTGGTCATCTGGATGCTCTTCTTCTCACCCTTCATGAATTCTGCAAGGCGTGCAGGAATCTCAATGTCGCTGTCAAGGATGCTGTCTACCTTCTCCTTGAACTTGGCTGGATGAGCGGTCTCGAGGAACACACCAACCTCACCTGGCTTCAACTGCTCCTTCAGGGCGCGATAGCCGCAAGCTCCGTGAGGGTCAAGCACATACTTGGTTTCATTGTAGCACTGCTTCATGGTTACTGCAATCTGCTCGTCCTTGTATGTAGCACCGCCGATGTAGGCAGCGATGGCATCGTGATCGCCCTTGTAGAGGTCGTAGATGCGGGCAAAGTTTGATGGGTCGCCTACGTCCATGGCATTGGCGATGGTCTGCTTGCTAGGCTGTGGATTGTACTTGCCTGTCTGCAGATACTCGTAGAAGATATCGTTGGCGTTGTTGGCTGCAATGAAGCGGTGGATAGGCAATCCCATCTCATGACCGAAGAGTCCGGCTGTGATGTTGCCGAAGTTGCCGCTAGGCACGCAGATAACCAGCTTGTCGGCGAGACCCTTCTCCTTCATGCGGGCATAGGCATTGAAATAATAGAATGCCTGAGGCAGGAAGCGGGCTACGTTGATAGAGTTGGCTGAAGTGAGCTTCATGTGCTTGTTGAGCTCCTCGTCCATGAACGCAGATTTCACCAGTGCCTGGCAGTCGTCGAATACGCCATCTACCTCGAGGGCTGTGATGTTCTGGCCGAGGGTAGTGAACTGGCTCTCCTGAATCTTGCTCACCTTGCCCTTAGGATAGAGCACGTAAACATGGATGCCGTCAACGCCGAGGAAACCGTTGGCTACAGCCGAACCGGTATCGCCCGATGTAGCTACGAGCACATTCACCTCTTCCTTGCCCTCCTGACGTACGAAGTACTGCAGGAGACGGGCCATGAAGCGCGCACCCACATCCTTGAAGGCGAGGGTAGGACCATGGAACAGCTCGAGAGAGTAGATGTTTGGCTCTACCTCGACTACAGGGCAGTCGAATGCCAGGGTATCGTATACAATCTTCTTCAATGACTCGGCATCAACGTCCTCGCCAAAGAAGGCATCAGCTACCTTGTAGGCAATCTCCTGGAAGGAGAGTTTCTCAATGTTGTCGAAGAAATCCTGTGGCAACTTCTTGATGATTTCCGGCATATAGAGACCACGGTCTTCTGCCAGACCTTTAACTACCGCCTTGTGAAGGTCGGCGATGGGTGCTTTCTTATTTGTTGAATAATATTTCATTGTAATTCTAGTTTAAAATTTATAGTTTATAGTTTATAGGGCAATCTTGTATTAAGCAGACTTGCTATAAACTATAAACTGTTAACTATTAACTTAGTTGATTCCCATAAATGTGTTCATGAATTCCTGCAGCTGCAGCATGCCGTAACCGCCACTTACGCAGCTTACCTCATCATACTTCTCTACGCTATCCGGTTCCATGCCAGGGTAATAGATGATGAAAGGCACAGGCTCCTTTACGTGGGTACGAATCTCTACCGGAGTAGGATGGTCGGGGAGAACTGCGATGCATACCGGCTCGTCCCAGGTGCTTACCTCATCGAAGATAGGCTTGATGAGTCGCTGGTCGAGGTTCTCGATGGTCTTCAGCTTCAGTTCCAGATCGCCATCATGACCCGCCTCGTCGCTCGCCTCTACGTGAACATAAACGAAGTCGTCGCCATCCTTCAATGCCTGGATAGCTGCGGCTGCCTTGCCCTCATAGTTGGTGTTGGCAAGACCGGTAGCGCCCTCAACGATGATGTTGCGCAGACCGGCGTAATGGCCGATGCCTCGAATCAGGTCTACGGCAGAAATCACGGAACCCTTCTTGATCTGTGGATACATCTGAGAGAGGGTGAGCATGTGCGGACGGTAACCGCCGCCCCAAGGCCAGATAAGATTGGCCATTCGTTCGCCACGCTCCTTGCGCGCCACATTGAAAGGATGGTTCTCCAGGAGTTCCTGACTCTCGAGAATCAGCTGGTTCAGAAGGTCGGCTGTATCACGACGGCTGATGTGACCCTCTTCGCCTCCAATCTCCGGCAAGATGGGTTTCACCATCAGCTTATGCCATTCCTCGTTGGGATGATCATGAGGTGGGGCACAGTCGATATGCTTGTTTCCGTGCTTCACCACCAGAAGATGGCGATACTGGATGCCGGTAACAAACTTGACATCAGGATATTTCTTGCCGAGGGTATCGTTGAGATACTTGATGAGCACATCCGCATCTTCCGTTTCCAGGTTACCACCGTTGTGGGTGATAATCTTGCCGTCCTGCACATTGATGATGTTGCAGCGCAGGGCAAGGTCGGTAGGCTCCAGTTCATAGCCGATGCTGGCAGCCTCGAGCGGTCCGCGTCCTTCGTAAACCTCGTTCTGGTCGTAGCCCATGATAGAGCTGTTGGCTACCTCAGAACCCGGATGGAATCCATCTGGCACGGTAACGAGTCTTCCTGTCTTGCCCTTCTTGGCAAGCATATCCATATAGGGTTTGTTGGCGTATTGCAGGAGTGTCTTTCCACCCAGTCTTTCTACCGGGTGGTCAGCCATTCCGTCGCCAAGAATGATAATATGTTTCATCTCTTTTTTTAATGTTAAGTGTTAAATGTTAGCGATACTCATGATGTTGGCGAATACACCGGCAGCAGTTACGCTGGCTCCGGCACCATAGCCCTGAATCATCATAGGGTATTCCTTATAGCGCTCGGTGGTGAGCAGCACGATGTTGTTGGAACCTTCCAGATTGTAGAACGGATGCTCAGGACCGACAGCCTGCAAACCTACGCTTGTCTTGCCGCCATCCAGGGTAGCAACGAAGCGCCAGCGTTTGTGCTCTACATCGAGCGCCTTGCGCTTAGCCTCGAAATCGGCATCGAGCTCAGGAAGTTTCTTCCAGAAGTTGTCGAGCGAACCCTTGAAGTATTTGTCTGGCACGAAGAGGTTCTTCTCTACATCTTCCTGCTCTACGCGGTAACCTGCCTCGCGGGAGAGAATCACCAGCTTGCGAATCACGTCCATACCGCTCAGGTCGATACGTGGATCTGGCTCGCTGTAGCCCTTCTCCTTAGCCAGTCTCACGGTCTCAGAGAATGGAACGACACTGGAGATGGCGTTGAAGATAAAGTTGAGCGTACCTGAGAGAACTGCCTCAATCTTAAGGATTTTATCTCCGGAGTTACGGAGGTCGTTGATGGTTCCGATGATAGGAAGACCGGCACCTACGTTGGTCTCGAAACGGAATACTACGCCACGCTGGATGGCTGTCTTTTTCAGTTTCTCGTAGTTCTCATATTCGCTTGATGCAGCAATCTTGTTGGCTGCGATAATGCTTACGTTGTGCTCCAGCAGACTCTGGTAGAGAGCGGCCACATCCTTGCTGGCTGTACAGTCTACAAACACGCTGTTGAAGATGTTCATCGCCAGGATGGTATCGCGCAGAACCTCTGGAGTGCTTGGGTCTGATTTCTTCAGTTCCTCGCTGTAGTTCTCGAGATCAATACCATCGCGGTTGAAGATGGCGTTCTTGGAAGAAGCGATACCCACCACGTTGAGCTTCAGCTTGCTGCGCTCCATGAGGTCGGCATACTGGTTCTTGATCTGCTCGATGAGCTTTCCGCCCACGGTACCCACACCGCAGATGAAGAGGTTCAGCACCTTGTATTCTGAAAGGAAGAAACTGTCGTGGAGTACATTGAGTGACTTTCTCAGATAATCGCTCTTCACTACGAACGAGATGTTGGTCTCAGAAGCACCCTGTGCACAGGCGATGACCGAAATACCGCTACGGCCGAGGGTTCCGAAGAGCTTACCGGCGATACCGGCAGCATGCTTCATGTTTTCACCCACGATGGCGATAGTAGCCAAGCCCTTCTCTGCGTGCATTGGGAACATGGCACCATCGGCAATCTCGTTGTGGAACTCATTGTTCAATACCTTTACAGCCTCTTCTACATCCTGCTCGCGCACACCGATAGAGGTAGAGTTCTCAGATGATGCCTGTGACACCATGAACACAGAGATGCCCTCGTTGGCAAGAGCGGTGAAGATACGGCGGTTTACACCAATCACACCGACCATGGAAAGACCGGTTACGGTGATGAGCGCTGTACCGTTAATGGAAGAGATACCCTTGATAGGCTTCTGGTCGCCATCTATCTTGTTCTTGATGATGGTGCCTGGAGCATCTGGGTTGAAGGTGTTCTTAACCTTGATAGGAATATTCTTGACACAAACCGGGTAGATGGTTGGAGGGTAGATGACCTTTGCACCAAAGTTGCAAAGCTCCATCGCCTCAACGTAACTCAGTTCGTTGATGGTATAAGCTGATTTGATGACACGTGGGTCGGCGGTCATGAAACCGTCTACATCAGTCCAGATTTCGAGCACTTCTGCATCGAGGGCAGCTGCTATGATGGCTGCTGTGTAGTCGCTACCGCCACGGCCAAGGTTGGTGGTGCGGTCTGTGTTCTTGTCACGACTGATAAAACCCGGAACGAGAGATATGCGTGGAATTTCTGCAAAGGCTTCTTTTACCAGTTTGTTGGTCAGCTCGCTGTCGAGTACATGCTTGTCTTTGCCGTTCTTGCGCTCAGTCTTGATGAAGTTGCGTGAGTCGAACCATTTGGCTCCACGAATCAATGTGGCAACAATCTTGGAACTGAGTCTTTCACCATAACTCACGATGGCATCCTGTGTTTTCTCGCTGAGGTCGTGGATGAGGTATACACCAAAATAGATGCTCTTCAACTGCTCGAAGAGGGCATCAACCGATTTGAATAAGTTTTCTCTGTCTGTAGTGTCAGTGATGATGGTGTCTATCATCTTGTGGTGGCGATCAACCATGGCTTCGAATTCTACTTTCCACTGTTCATCACCCTTGAGGGCAAGTTGAGAGGTTTGCAAGAGTTTGTCCGTGATACCGCCAAGCGCGCTCACGACAATCACTACACTCTGTTTCTTTGCCTCGTTTTCAACGATACGTTTCAAGCTGAGGATGCTTTTTACGGAACCAACCGATGTTCCGCCGAATTTTAATACTTTCATATGTTCTTGAATTTTACGTTGGTAATGTAATGCCTCCCCCGAAACGACCGGGGCCGAAGCAGAACTTGAGGGCAAAAGTACGAATAATATATCAAACTGCCAAGGATTTTAACAAAAAAGTAGCATATTGTAGATAAAAAAGCTATTTCAGTAGATAATTATAGGCTCTTCCTCTCCCTTATACCTTATTATATATATAAAAAACGTTGAAATGTTTGGGCGTTTCGGATTATTTGCTTAATTTTGCGCTTGCAATTCAATGCATAAAAGACATAAGCATAACAAACATAAGAAGGAACGAATGAAATATCTTTTATTCTCAGATATCCACGGCTGTTTGCCAGCCCTGGAAAAGGTCCTCGATTTCTTCGAGGCTGAACATTGTGACATGATGTGCATCATGGGGGATATCATCAACTACGGTCCCCGCAACCGCATTCCGGAAGGAATCGATCCTAAGGGTATCGTAGAAAGACTGAATGCGCTGGCAGACAAGATTATCGCTGTGCGTGGCAACTGCGATGCGGAAGTAGACCAGATGCTCCTCGATTTCCCTATCATGGAGACCTATGCCTTGCTGGTAGACGGAGGCAAGCGCTATCTTCTGACCCATGGACATGTATACAATAAGGAAAACATGCCGAAGGGTCCTTACGAGGCTATGATCTATGGACACTCCCATCTCTGGGAACTCTCTCATAACGAGAAGGGGCAGGCCATCGTAAATACCGGCAGCATCACCTTCCCGAAGGGTGGCAATCCGCCAACCTTTGCAACATTGGAAGATGGTAAGTTCACCATGTATCAGCTGGATACGCTCGAAGTGCTGGCTACAATGGAAGTATGAAAAAGTGAAAGTGAAAAGTGAATTGTGAATGTAATGCGAAATCCGTAATATGGAATCGGTCACTTGTCACTCGTCACTTTTATAAAACTAATCATAAAGTTCAAAGTTCAAAGCTCAAAGTATAAAGTATAATGATTCAAGAGTATCAGATAAGAATTCTGCCCGAACAGGCAGCAAGCGAGGAAGGCATCAAGCGTTATCTCGCCAAAGAAAAGGGATTGGATGTAAGAACGCTCAACCAGGTGAGGGTTTTGAAGAGAAGCATCGATGCCCGTCAGCGCACCATCTTCGTCAATCTGAAGGTGCGTGCTTATATCAACGAATTTCCGCAGGACGACCAGTATGTCCATACCGAATATCCGGATGTGAGCAGCAGACCTCGGGTTATCGTTGTGGGTGAGGGACCTGGCGGCCTCTTCGCTTCCCTGCGTCTGATAGAACTGGGATACCGTCCTATCGTGCTGGAGCGAGGCAAGGATGTGCGCGAACGCAAGAAGGACCTCTCTAACATTACCAAGACTCAGAAGGTAGATGGGGAGAGCAACTACTGTTTCGGTGAAGGTGGAGCCGGTGCTTATAGTGACGGCAAACTCTATACCCGAAGCAAGAAAAGGGGAAGTGTAGACAAGATTCTGAACGTATTCTGCCAGCATGGTGCCAATACCAATATCCTGGCAGATGCCCATCCGCATATCGGTACCGACAAGTTGCCACGCGTTATTGAAAACATGCGCAACACCATCATCAAGTGTGGCGGCGAAGTGCATTTCCAGACCAAGATGATTCGTCTGATCCTTGAGAGTGAAGGTAAACTGACGGCTCCTGATGCTGCAGCTGGCGATAGGGTGATAGGTGTAGAAGCCGTGAATCTGGCTACGGGTGCTGAGGAAACTTATCGCGGACCGGTTATCCTGGCAACAGGTCATAGTGCCCGCGATGTATACCGTTATCTCGCTTCGGCAAAGATAGATATCGAGGCAAAAGGCATCGCCGTAGGTGTGCGTCTGGAACATCCTTCTCAGCTCATCGACCAGATTCAGTATCACAATAAGAGTGGTAGAGGAAAATATCTGCCTGCTGCCGAATATAGCTTTGTTACTCAGGTAGATGGTAGAGGTGTCTATAGCTTCTGTATGTGTCCGGGCGGTTTTGTGATTCCGGCTGCTACAGGACCGGAACAGCTCGTGGTGAACGGTATGAGTCCGAGCAACCGCGGTACTGCCTGGAGCAACTCGGGCATGGTGGTGGAAACTCATCCCGAGGATGTGGCGCAGTTTGTGAAGGAACATCAGTCTGTTATCGAACAGCAGGAAATGAAGGCGCAGGAGAATTCTTCTGCCTTTACTCCTCATGATTCACTCCAGATGATGTACTTCCAGGAAATCGTGGAAAAGCAATGCTGGCAGCAGGGCAACATGAAGCAAACTGCTCCGGCACAGCGCATGGCTGACTTCGTGAACAATCGATTGAGTTATGATCTGCCAAAGAGCAGCTATGCTCCAGGCTTGATTTCGAGTCCGTTGCATTTCTGGATGCCGTCTTTCGTGAGCAAGCGACTGCAGGAAGGCTTCAAGACCTTCGGCAAGAACGCCCATGGTTTCCTGACCAACGAGGCTACGCTGATAGCGATGGAGACGAGAACCTCATCGCCTGTCCGCATCGTACGTGACCGCGAAACCCTGCAGCATGTTCGCATCCAGGGACTCTTCCCATGTGGCGAAGGTGCTGGTTATGCAGGCGGAATCGTATCGGCTGGTGTAGACGGAGAAAGATGTGCAGAGATGTGTGCTGAGTATTTGAAACAACAATAAACGAATGCCTGGAATGATGAAATACAGAAAAACGGGAAAGTTTAAGCTGGGCTTCTTGACTTTACTCCTGAGTGTGCTCTTCGTGGCGTGTGGCTCGGGAGCGTCAGATGCTGACAGACAAATCAAGAGCAAGACTGATTTGAAGGGGGCTGTGATTGGTGTGCAGCTCGGTACCACTAGCGACGGACTAGCTACGGAGCTGGAAAAGGAAGGTGGCGGTACCAAGGTAGAACGGTACAACAAGGGAGCCGATGCCATTCAGGCACTCCTGCAGGGTAAGATAGACTGCATGGTGACCGATGAGGCGCCAGCCAAGGCATTTCAAAGGGTGAACCCATCGCTCCGTATCCTGCCCGAAACCTTCGATGCGTCCTCTTTCGCCATCTGCGTGGCTAAGGATCATGCTGAGTTGCAGCAGTCCATCAATCATGCCATCCGTATCCTGAAAGAGAATGGCGTCATCGATTCTATCGTCAACCGCCATCTGGAACGGGGCATAGCCGTGGCTTATACGCCAAAGACTTCTGACGTGAAGAAGGTGGGACCGGAATCGCTGCAGAAACTCGGCTTGAAGACGAGTCTCCGCTTTGCCACCAACGCTACCTTCGAGCCTTTCGAATATTACCAGAATGGCAAGATTGTGGGTATCGACGTGGATGTGGCGAATGCCATCGGCGATGTGATGGGCGTGGATGTCGAGATTCTCGATATGGAGTTTGATGCCATCATCACCTCTGTACAGGCTGGTAAGGCGGATGCGGGTATTGCCGGCATCACGGTTACTCCTGAACGGAAGAAGAATATCGGATTTACAGATTCCTATGCCGATGTGCGACAGGTTATCATGGTGAATTCCAATGAAGTGAAAACAGCTGGTAACCAGCCGGGAGTGATAGATAAGTTTAAATCCTGCTTCATAGATGACAACCGTTATCAGTATCTGTTGCAGGGTTTGGGCAATACGCTCATCATCACCTTCTTCGCCATCATCCTTTCCGTGATACTCGGAACGCTGATAGCTATTGTCAGAGCACGTCATGAACGTAAGGGCGACTGGAAGATTCCGAACATGCTCTGCCAGCTGTACCTCACCATCATGCGAGGCACGCCAACCATGGTGCAGTTGCTCATCATCTATTATGTGGTGTTTGCATCAGCAGATGTCAATAAGATACTGGTGGCTGTCATCGCCTTCGGCTTGAACTCGGCAGCTTATATTGCCGAGGTAATCCGCTCGGGCATCATGTCGGTGGATAATGGTCAGATGGAGGCGGGCAGAAGTCTCGGTCTTTCGTATGGCAAGACGATGCGTCTCATCATCCTTCCGCAAGCCTTCAAGAATGTGCTTCCGGCTATGGGTAACGAGCTTATCACTCTGCTCAAGGAAACCTCTATCAGCGGTTATATCGGACTGGTAGACTTGACCAAGGGGTCCGACATCATCCGAAGCATTACTTACGAAGCGATGATGCCGTTGGGCGTAGTAGCCTGCCTCTATCTCGTTCTTGTTCTCGGACTGAACGCAGGAGTGAGAAGGCTGGAGAAGAGACTGAGAAAGAGCGAAAGGAAATGAGGAATCCTGAAAGGGCAAAAGCTTTAAAACAATGGATAAAATGAACGAAATAATCAAGATAGAAGGACTTCGTAAACGCTTCGGCGACAACGAGGTGCTGAAAGGCATTACCACTTCGGTGAGGAAAGGTGAGGTGGTTGCCATCATCGGTCCGTCGGGTTGTGGCAAGAGTACCTTCCTGCGTTCCATCAACCTTCTGGAAGAACCTACCGAGGGTAAAATCTTTATCGATGATATGGATATCACATCAAGCGATGTTGATATCAACCGAATGCGCCAGAGGGTGGGTATGGTATTCCAGCAGTTCAATCTCTTCCCTAATATGACCATACGCCGCAACATCATGCTGGCTCCGGTAGAATTGGGTAAGATGACAAAGGAAGAAGCTGATGAGAAAGCAACGGAACTCCTGACCCGTATCGGATTGCTGGATAAGGCCGACAGTTATCCCGACAGTCTGTCGGGCGGACAGAAACAGCGCGTAGCTATCGCCCGTGCCTTAGCGATGAATCCTGAGGTAATCCTCTTTGATGAGCCGACTTCGGCTCTCGATCCGGAAATGGTGGGCGAGGTGCTGCAGCTGATGAAAGATGTTGCTGCCGAAGGAATGACGATGGTGGTGGTGACCCACGAGATGGGATTTGCAAGAGAAGTGGCCAACCGTGTTCTCTTCTTCAGTGACGGCTATATCACGGAAGACGGAAGTCCTGAGCAAATATTCAACCATCCGAAATCGCCAAGACTACAGGAGTTTCTGGGAAAAGTTTTGTAATAGTTTATAGTTAACAGTTACTTGATGACAATAAAAAAAGATGCATTACTGGTATATTCAGCAATGCATCTTTTTTATTTGATGGTCTACAATCAGTAAAATGTTAACTGTAAACTATTAACTATTAACAGTTTTCTTCTCAATAATCTCTTCAGCACGTTTCAGAGCCTTGCTGATGTGATCTGTGATATTATCCTTGCCAAGAATATTGTAGAAACCAGCCTTTTCCAACTGGGCGTTTACCTTCTCGCAAACACCGGAGAGTACAACCTGAATGTCCTCCTTCTGGCTCATCTCGCAGAGGTTGGTGAGGTTGTGGATACCGGTTGAATCAACAAATGGAACCTTGCGCATACGGATGACGCGTACCAGTGGACGGTCACCGAAAGCTGCCATCACTTCCTCAAACTTGTTACCAGCTCCGAAGAAGAAAGGACCATTGATTTCGTATACCTCTACGCCCTTCGGAATCGTATAGTGCTCCAGGTTGGTTGAGAGGAAGTCAAACTCCTTGTTCAAGTCAATCTCATCATCGGTAATAGCTGTCACGTCGGTGGTTTCGCTCATTCGCTTCATGAAGAGCAGACAGGCGATAATCAGACCCACCTCAATGGCTACTGTCAAATCGAAGATGATGGTGAGGAAGAAGGTAATCAGAAGTACGGTTACATCGCTCTTCGGATTCTTCATCAATGCCAGGAAACTTCTCCATCCGCTCATTCCGTAAGATACAACTACCAATACACCGGCAAGACAAGCCATAGGAATGTACTGGGCAAGAGGCATCAGAAAGAGGAAGATGAGCAGCAGAACTATGGCGTGGATGATGCCTGCAATAGGAGTCTTACCGCCATTATTGATATTGGTCATTGTGCGGGCAATGGCACCTGTTGCAGGAATACCGCCAAAGAGGGGAGAGGCGATATTGGCTAAACCCTGAGCTACCAACTCGGTGTTACTGTCGTGATGATCGCTGATTACACCATCGGCAACAGTTGCTGAAAGCAAACTCTCAATGGCTCCCAGAATGGCGATGGTAATAGCTGGTGATACAAGACTCTTGATGGTCTCCCAATTCATGACTGGTACCTGAGCTGCAGGCAGTTCGTTGCTGATAGAAAAGCGGTCGCCGATGGTCTCGATACTCTCAACGCCGGCAAACTGCTTGAGCAGTAAGGCTACAACGGTCATCAGGATGATGGCAATAAGAGAGCCCGGAATCTTCTTGCTGAACTTAGGGGTGATGGCTATAACCACTACGCTTACTATTCCGATAAGGGCACACCAAGGATCTATGGTGTCAAAGCTTTGGAAGTAGACGCCCCATTTCTCCAGAAAATCAGAAGGATTTGAAGTCAACGTCAATCCAAAGAGATCCTTGATTTGAGTGGTGAAGATGGTTACGGCGATACCACTGGTAAATCCCACAACGATAGGGTAAGGGATGTACTTGATGATGGTTCCAAGACGGAGAAGTCCGAAGAGAACCAGGAACAGACCAGCCATCAGTGTCGCTATCGTCAAACCTTCCATACCATATTTCTGGATAATGCCATAGATGATAACGATGAATGCTCCCGTAGGACCACCAATCTGCACTTTGCTTCCACCGAAGATGGAGATGATGAGACCTGCTACAATGGCGGTGATGATACCCTTTTCAGGGGTTACGCCAGAAGCGATACCGAATGCGATGGCCAGAGGCAGGGCTACGATACCAACGATGATACCTGCCATGAGGTCAGACATGAATGTTTTCTTGTTGTAACTCTTCAAGCAAGAAAACAAACTCGACTTAATTGCTATTGCCTTCATTTAAAAAGTTTTGTTATATGAATTAATGTGATTTTTGCTTCGTTATCCGAAAATCGACTGCAAAGGTACAACTATTATTTCATATAACAAAATCTTTTTTAAACTTTCTTAATGTTTTTGAACCACAAAGGGCCTTACTGCAGCTGAGTCATGTGATAACCCAGTCTCTTCAGTTCCATGGCTGCGCCCATCAGATACATTTGATGTAAAGCTGCAATGAAACCACGGAAAGCAGCCTCTGTACCAGGTTCATATCCCTGATGGATGAGCAGGGTATAGGCGCGTGCGGCACACTCTGCTACGATGGTAGAAGTAGCCTTGTGCTCGTTCTCGTCGAGCAGCAGAACCTGGTCGAGAATATAGTCATCCATATGGTCGAAATCAATGCGGTCTCTGAGGTATTCATAAAGATTATCTACCTTGCCATACAGCTCCCAGTCCTCGTCCCAGTATTTGGCGATGGCCATGCCCACGAACATAATCCATCCCAGAGCCACGGTAGGGTATTTGCTGAACTCGCGCATGGCATCAGGCAGATAGCTTTCGCCAATCTTCGCCCACTGCTCCTCGATGTCTGGAGCGTCGGGAAGTTGCTCGTCAACACGCTGTTTGCCAGTAAGGTACATACTCAGATCCTGTTTGAAGATCTCTTCTATTCTTTTGCTTTTATTTTCCATATTATTTAATGTTTATTTTGTCATGATTTAATGTTTATTTTGTCTCTAACTGTCATTGAAGGTACAAAGGTAAAACAAAAAACTCAGATAATGCCCGTTTTTTACAAGTTTTAATGCTTTCTCCCTTCCGCATATCACCCATAGATTTCACGGATTTTATTCCATCACTTCCAGCAATCCTGTTGCTTCTCCCCATCCGCTGATGAACACCATCTGTCTGGCACGGGTGATGGCTACATAGAGTAGGGAGCGGATACCCATCAGATACTCTTTGCGTTCCGGAACATCCATCATAGAGAATGGTTTACCGGAAGTCTCCTTTGATGGCATACTTCGCTCTGTTACACCAACTAGAATGACGATGCGGAATTCCAAACCTTTCAACGAGTGGAATGTACAGAGTGAGATTCCTTCTTTATTACCCGTAGCGTTTCCACCTTTTAACTCCTGATAAGGAATATCATTCTGATGCAATCCGTCAACTACATCTTTGTATAATGCCCGGGTTCTGGCAGCTATGCAGATATGGTTGAGACTGATGCCATTATTTTCACATTCAGCCACTACCTTCATTACATATTCTACCTCTTCATTACTTGATACAAATATCCTGTAGCAAGGCTTTTCGCCATGAACCAAGGAGATATATCCCTTGTTGTTCTCTTCGCCGCCATCCATGTCGTCGTATTTTTCACCTTTCACTACGGCAACAGCCATGCGCTTGATTTCTTCCGTGGTGCGGTAGTTTACCTTCAGTTTCTTGCTCTTCTTGCCACGAATATTGATTCCGGCAGCAGTAAAGTTAATCTTTCTTCCACTATAGATGCGCTGGTATGGATCACCCGTCAGGAACAGATCGTTTCTTCCTTCTGCTACAAGCTGGCGCAGGAATCGGAGTTCCGGGTTCGAGAAATCCTGAAACTCATCGGCTATCACATGACTGTATGGATGTATCTGATGCTCCTTCATATAGTTAGCTGCCATATTGAACAATTCAAGGCGATCTACTTTCTTACGTTCCTGCTTGAGGGCTTCATACTGCTCTTTCAGTTTCCATATCTCCACACGTTGTTTGCGGGTAATAGGCTTCGTTCTGCCCGTTCTAGCCTGCAGCAGGTATGATTTCAAGTCCTTATTGTTATTATAGATGATTACATCTATATATTCCGAATAAAGGAACTGTTCGTCGAATTCAGAGATATTCTGGTCAAGCACCTCACTCCAGAGAGCCAGGGATTCCTTGTCACCGGAGTAATCCAATACATGGAAATCTGTCGGAAGAATCTTATACTCCTTGGCTACTTCCAAAAGCACCTTATCAATGTTGTTGAGAGCATACTTCTGCTTGTCAATGCCCATTTTATCTACAAGTACTCTCAGGTTTTCTACCAGGGCAGTAGTATAGGTTGTGAAGAGAACCTTCCCGAACATATTGCTCTGGCAGAGATATTTCAGACGGTGAATGGCTGCGATGGTCTTTCCGGTGCCAGCCGAACCGCTCACTTTGGTTGAGCCATTGTAATCGCTATCTACCAGCTTGCGCTGTGAAGGATGGAGAAAAAGTTGCCATTTCTCCATACCTTCGTCCATGATGCGGGCGAGTTCTTCATCGGTTGTAATCTCGATGAAGCAGCGGCGGTTGTTGCTCGACAGCAATGTATCTTCTCCCTCCTTTGCCTTGCCTTCTTCTATATTGGCAATAATGGAGCTGATATCGTTACCATCCATCACGTCAAAGATATTCTCGAAAGCATCCTGCGGAAGCTTCTTCTCTGCCTTGTCCAGGTCATCAAAGTTTCTGATATTTCTGACGATACCGATCAGCTCTTCTGGTACACCTATTGATAACAGCTGAGCGTCAGTAATATCGCAGAACGGACTCTCGGCAGTTGCATCATTAGAGTTTCCGTTTTCTTCTACGTATGTCTCTTCTTGCTGAATATCAATAGGAATGATCTGGCAGGTTTGTGTATGCTCATTCCATACGAACTTCTTGTTCTGTGCCCAGCGGTATGCCTTGTCGTGCTTATCTACATAGAGCAGCATATAGTTGTCTTGTCCCAATGCACCCACAACGGCACGATACTCCTGGTTTATACGGGCAGTTTTCAAGGAAGAATCCTTAAACTGGGTGATGGATTCCAGATGTATGGCAGAAGACTGAGAATTCTGACGGAACTTCTTCTGGAAGTCCCTCACGTTTTGTTGGACGTTGCGTGGCAACTCCGTGAATTTATCGAAAAATGAATCACTTAAGAATAGTCTCATATCTATCAATTCTTTTTAAGTTCTACAATGTTGAAGGTCTCAGGTGTATATACCTGATAGCCATGCGCCACGAAGTAGTCGTAAGCTTCGGGACGGTCTGAGAAATCATCTATCACGATGTCCTTACCTTCTATCTTGATGGCAGCCTCCATAGCTACCTGTCCGTTTTCATCCATAACAGAGAAACCGCCATCGGTATCGAATGGAATCTTGTTGTTCACAAGTTCCGTTACGATATTCTCCAGCCCAGGGAAGTAGAGCAGTACTTCATCCAGGTCTATCTGTTCCGTTGGCTCTTCCTGTGCCTTGTTGCTGAAGAATTGCAGGATATTGAATCGGTGCCAGAAGTCTGTCCAGTCGGCTTTGTTGATTTCTGAAAGTCCTTCCTTGATGTCCCATTTATATCTCACGCTGTTGAGGTAGTCTTCTTCGCAATCGTATGGATACCAGGCAGAACCTGCCAGCAGCGTGTTTCGTGGAATGAATGTGGTCTTCACGAAGAAATGGCACTCGTCAGCTTCTTTATCTGAGAAGTCTGCGTATTGTGTCCTTGCGTTTTCATCCACAGCCTGATCTATATGGCTATACGATGCTAAATACTGATTCTCATCTGTCCAGCATGATGCAAGATATGAGAATGCTTCTTCTCTCAGACAGCACAGATCAGGGTGGGACAGCATGAAGACGAAACGCTTTACGGAGTCCTTCATTCTCCAGAGGTCATTTTGAAAATCTGCCAACAATTCGCGGTTAGGAGAACTGACGAACAGTTCATCTGTAGCTTCATCCATATTCTCATCGGGTGAGATGTAAGGCTTGATGTCTTCCCAAGTCAATGTCCATGAGAGTTTTGGAAGTCCTGAAGAGTGACTGATGGCTTCTCGTTTCTGAACATCACTGTAGAAACGAAGGTTCTGCTTGCTGGCATGATAATCGTAGCCGTCCATGAATACAGACCATTGCGGGATGCTCTGTACATCCACTTCCTGACCCTTTACCTGAGCATAGGCACAGATAAACTGGAAATCCGGAACGGTGGTTTTCTCTACGCCCAGCGATGGACCCAGTTTATATTGTGGAAGGACAATATATTTAATCTCCCGTTCATCATCCTTGATGATAAGCTGATAGTTATATGTCTCGTCCACGGCATCCACCTCTTTCTTCCAACTCCAGTGCTTTTTCTTGCAGACATTTTCCATTGTCTTGACGAAGAGAATCTCCAACTCGCTATCCTCAATGACACCGCTGCTCGTGATATTGCCCACAGAACCGTTGATGTCTTCCCAATGATCCAATTGGTCAACAATCTTCTTGAATAGTTCTTCAGCTCTTGCACGGCTCAGGTTCTGGCGTTGCCATTGGTTTCCATAGCTCAGGATACAATGGTAGCAGCCGTCCTTGCCTTCTCGCTGACATTCACAGTTGCGGATATGCTCATAGCTGATTTCTATCAGTTTTGAGAACTCCACCTTATTATATAGCTTCGACAGATAGCCCGTACCACCAGGTATCGTATCGTAGATAACCAGATAGTTGTCGAAGTTCTGCGTAGCCTTGTTGTATTCCTGGTAGGTGTCTATGCGCAGGTGCTCCGGATTACTCTTGTAGTAATGGCGCATACCCAGTTCGATGCCAGCCTTGAACAGTTGTGATGAAGCCTCTGTTTCAAAGAGCTGTACAGGGAGCAATACCTTGATAGCCTCCGTATGCATGCTTCGGTAAAGATACAGACTGTCGAATGTATCTGCATGGGCAGCATCGGCAGGATAACCTATTTCCTTATGGTTGCAGTAAGGATGATGCATCTCCTTGGCGTCCATTGTGCCATAGAGCACAGGAGTCGATTTGCCGCAATACCGGCAGGTAACGAAGCCCAGTCCCGATATGTGCTGCTGCTTGTTGATGGTTACCTGGTCGGCAAGCTGCTTCCTGCTGCCATAGTTCACCTCTGTCAGGGTTACGTCCTTGCAGAACTCAATACCGAAGCCCACCTTTTTCAGACCATACGAATGAATGGCTCCATTGTGGTCGAAACGGAAATGCTTCATGGTCTTATAGAACTCCTCCTCACGCTCTTCCTTGCTGTCGTTGATGGCAGCCTTGTCGCGGTAACAGCTGGATAGTGCAGCCGTAAACTTCAGAAACTTATGCTTGTTGGCGTGCCAGGAATCGCTGCCACATTTAGGGCAGGTATTCAGGTTGTATTCTGGCATGTCTTCGGTGGCAAGTGCATCGCAGTCGCTGCAGTATCTCAGCATCTTTATTGAATCGGCTCTGTCTTTCAGCGACAAACCGTTGATTGGCAACTTCAGTTTCTGTGTATAGAACTTGTTGTCGGGAGCCAGCTCCCTGATTCCTTGCGAGGCTGGTCTTACCAGTTCCAGGGTAGTTGGTTCTGGCGTATTTCCTGCCTCATCGCCCAATGCCTTCTTGGAGAAGATAGTAGCGGTCAACTTGACGCCTGTTTCCGGGAAGGCGTAGTTTGGCAGCAGACCGGCATTGGTCATAAACTCCACAACAATCTCCTTGTTGATCATCTCTTCCTGAGCTCTCAGGCTTCTGTTCTGATCTAGCAGTTCCGTCCGGCGCATCGTATCGTTCATAGGAATCTCCTTGAGCATCTTTCCAATATGGGTCTTTTCTGTACGTATCTGGTTGATGCGCTCTATCAGGTTTTCAAACTCTACGATTACGTGCTCATAGAACTTGGTGGAGTCGAGCGTAGCAAAGAGTTCATCCAATACGGGTTGCGTATTCTGGGGATACTGCTTTCTGAATCTCTCTTCCAACTGGGCGAGATTTCCCTTGATGTATTCGAATATTCGGTTGATGAAGAAGTTCGGATCAGTCAGCAGAGTATGGTTGAGATGCAGTTCCCTGAGCACGTTCGGAATCTCGTTGTTGCTGTCTGCGCTAACCCATGAATCAATGCAATAGGCTAGGAAGTGGCGGCGCAAGATGTCTCTAGCCTCCAGGAAACATCCAGGAGTGCTCACTTCACCCTCCATCATCTCCAATGGGGAGGCAAAGTAGAACATGTCGTGCTTGCCTGCCTTGGCATAGTTGAGCACCAGAGCCGAACCTTCCTTACGACCCGCACGTCCGATGCGCTGCAGGAAGTTGCCTGGCTTGGGTGGAATGCCTGTATTGGCTACTACGTTCAGGTCACCGATGTCAATACCCATTTCCAGGGTAGAGGTGGCGGTCAGTACATTGATGGCATGCTGCAGTGGCTTGCCGTTTTCGTCGGTATGGTCTTTGAACTCATGCTCAATCCTTTCTCTTACCTCTCTGTCCAGAAGTCCTGTATGTTCGTGTGCATAGATACGAGGAGAAGATTCTCTGTCATATACCTGGCGATAGTAGTTATCTGACATCGATTCTCCTTCTTCGTAAATACCCTTATCGCACTTGAAGTCAAGGCAATGGGTGCCTTCGCTCAAAGTATCACTTTTGCCAACAAACAGGTGTGATTCGCATTCGTCACACTTCAGGTTTCTGACTCCTGCCTCCACATAGATGGCATCCGGGCGGATGGCATAGTTCACCATGCCATGAGCCTCCTTCTTATCCAGAATCATACAGTCGGTCATAGTGTTGAGCAGCATCACATAGAAGTCGTTGATCTGTTCTACGTTGGGCTGGAGCATCATATCCTGTGGTATCAGGCACTTGATGAAATAGTTGTAGAACCAGTTGCGGCGATTGTTTCTTACAGTCGTCACATCCAGTACTTCATCTTTGGTTTTCACTGGCTGATAGCCTATCATGTGTGGCACACGGGTTGAGCGGAATCCACGATACAGAAAGTGGATGTTGCTCTGGCGAGGCCAGTTGAGCATCACGGGTTTCAACTGTTGCGTGCGGTACAGACGCAGGAATTCATGGTCTATGCCACCACGCTGGCGCAGACGATGCAATATGCCATTGGCAAAGTGAAGGAAGGCTGGTTCTTCCTTGCATATAAAGTCAAGATGGTTTTCGTTCAGCCATGTTTCCATTTTGTGGAATACCAGGCGCAGGTCGTTCTCCCTGAACAGGGTAGCACTGGAACCCATCTTTTCCAAAGTACGACCTCGGGTTGACATCATACCAAACTCAGAGCAGATTTCCCAATCCACCCTCAGGTCAAACTCTTTCTTGAACTTATCGGTCAGCTCGCCTGTAGCAGGGTTGCGATAGTTCTTTTTCAAATCGATTTTCTCTATCTGGTCATCCGGTATGAAGCGATAGTAGTACTCATCGCCCTCCAGCCTTGCTTTCCAGTATTTCTTAAAACCCTCCTGCAACTCTTCCAGACTGACGGGCTTGTCTATCGTCTTGAGATATTGCTGGATGCTTTGGCGGAAGAGGAAGCGGTAGGTTCTGATTTCATAGTAACCTGCCAGATAGGCTGAATCCTGTACCGAGTTGCTGAAACACAGCATCTTTCGCTTGCTCGCATCCTCGCTGTCCATGTCGCTTGCCATGATTTGGCTCACGCCCACCGACGATAGTGTGGTGGTTCTGCCGCCCACGATGGTGAGTGAATCGCTCATGCAGAGCGGGCACTTCTTGTCCAAAAACAGCGACTTGCCATTCTGGGCAAAAATCCTGCGGCTCAGTACTCTTACTCTGAGCACTTCCGGGTCGGTCTTGACACCGATAGTCAGGTCGTCAGGATGGATATAGAGTGGTTTATTTACTCCGTTTTGGTTGATGTAATCCTCGATAGGCTCATTCTTCCTGTTTTCTGTATTCATGAGTATCACATCCTTGTCCCCATCCATGAATGCAGTATTGATGGCTGATGCATCTGTAGCAAACTTCCGCTCGGTTGCCTTCTTGGTGGTAATCCAACCGCTGCTTCCACAGTCTCTGCAGAAGTAGATTGGCAGGGAGATGCGGTCGTCCATAGGGATGCTGTCTCTCCATGTGAATTCCGGTTCATTCTGTACAAACCGCTGAATGCCACTCAGCTCTCTCTGCCACAGCTGCACCTGGAGATAGAGCAGCGGAAACTTTCCGCCTGGCATCTTAGCCTCTGATATCAGGGCAAGCATATTCTCCAGTGCTATATTTGCATAGGCTGGGTAGTTGAGGAGCATTCGCTGAAAACCGGCATTCTTTCTTCCCAACTGTTTGCCCAGCTGTTCCATGGTGATAATGCCTTGGGTAGTAACGCTCAGCAGGTCTTTGAATATCTGCAGTTTTCTGAGTCTTGCGCCTATTTCTGCCCGGTCGGCTTTGCAGCCTGGCAACCAGATCTGTCGGATGGTACGCAGGTAGGCTTCCACGGTCTTGGTTTCTTTCAGGGTGCATCGCTTCAGGTCATACTTCTCCGGCAGTCCATCTTCCGTGATGTCTGCAAAGAAGTCTTCCACGCTGATACGGTGCTCTTCTATGATGCTTTCGGCTGTAAACTCTTCGCCGAACACGCTGCTGGCATATTCGCACAGCAGTTGCTTGGAGTCTTCCTTGTTGCCGATGGTGGCACTTGTTCCTATTGGGGTAAGTTGGTGCTCCGGCAGATTCAGTTTCAGCTTCAGACGTCGGATGAGGTTGGCTACATCCGTGCCCTGTGCGCCATCGTAGGTGTGCAACTCATCCAATACCAGGAACTTGAGCATCGGTTCTCTGACTCCTAGGTTGCCTCGCCACAAGGGAGTATATTTCTGCTGCATCAGGGCATAGTCGAGCATCTTGAAGTTGGTAAGCAGGATGTCGGGAACTTCGCCATGTACGATGCTGTCTCGGTTTTCTATGATATGGTCTTTCCCCATCTGGGTAGGGTGCTCCTTGGGGTTCGTGCCTTCACCGATAAAGAGTCCGGCTGTTACCTTGCCTCTCAACGGGTGATCTTCTTCCGTTCCCCAAATGGCTTCGGCAAGACGCTTTGCCTGGTCGCTAGCCAGGGCGTTCATAGGGTAGAGGATGATGACTTTCACACCCGGACAAACTTTCTCCCGGTTCATCTGATATACGTAGTCGAGTACCGGGAAAAGGAAACATTCGGTCTTTCCCGAACCGGTTCCTGTAGTGAGCAGGGTTGGTTCCGGCTGATGTCCATCGTGGGTGGTCAGACGGCGGAAAGCCTGTATCTGGTGCAGGTGAGGAGTGAATGGCGGTCGGATATCCAAGGGAATCTGCTCATCTTCCTTTGCCTTTACAAAGGGAGTTTTCAGGGAGACATAAGGACCCTTGAAGAGTCCGTTTCTGGAATCCTCAATAAACTGGTAGAAAGCCTTTCCCACTTCATTGTCCTTGAAGTGGAAAGTGGCTTTGATATATTCGAGTACGGCGGAGCGTACCTCGTATGCTTGTTGCAAAGGTAACATAAGCTGCTTGTTTTATTTAATGATAACCCATCGGCCTGACTTTTGTGAGCCTTCACGACGAATGATGTTTTCTTCTTGCATCTTTTTGAGATGTTTAGATATGGCACTTCGATTGATTCCCAATCTGTTAGACATCTCTCTTGAAGTGATGCATTCATTCTCTTGTATGAGCTGTAAGATGGAAATCCTAGTTTCTGGTCCACTTTTCTGGTCCACCTTTCCTTTTTCTGGTCCACCTTTCCTTTTTCTGGTCCACCTTTCTGGTCCACCTTTCTGGTCCACCTTGGTCTCCAGGTAAGCGAAATCTTCGCTTTGTGATTTTTTATGTTCTGCTATTTCGTTTCTCAGATTCTTGATATGCTCCTTGATCATGAATAGCTGGAAAGGAACCATGCTTTCTTCTTCCCTTGAATCATTCAAGGCTTGTATGTATTCGGCTTTGTCTTCTTTGACTACCTTGGTAGGGATAAGATCAAACTCATATTGTATATGGTTCATAATGAGACGAGACATTCTGCCGTTGCCATCTACCCATGGGTGGATGGTAACGAGAATATCGTGTGCATCAAAACTGAGCAGATAAGCATCGATAGGATTGGGATTTTTGATCAGGGCTTCTCGGCGCTCATTCATCTGTTTGCAAAACTCTTCCAGTTTCATTGGCACCTTTCTGTAGTCCATGTATGAACGTCCTCCAATACCTGCTGTAACCCCCACCAAGCGTAAGTCTCCTTTTGAGGAATCGAAGTCACCCATCAGCGTACTATAATGACTGCCCGTATTACGCATTAAGATGGCTGAGAGATTCTTTAGCATCTGGATAGAGAACGAATGGTGTTCGCTTGCCCAAATCATGCTTTGCTCATAAGCCTGTTTCAAGTCCAGGTTCATGAGTTGTTCCACCATCGGCTTTCCTTTTGCAGTGATGCCTTCGTCAAAGAGGAGTTGATTCTCTATCTCGGTTACGGTGGAACCTTCGATGGCTGTGGAGTGGGTGATGATGGAGTACAGATAAAACTTTTTATGGTCTATCTGGTCTTGTATGCCCAACTGCTTATATTCTTGCAGAACTTTTTCAAGTTCGCTTATGCTGTTATGTATAGTCTTCATATTCTTGCGAGTTCGTTTGGTAGATTTTGCACGCGCGCGTGCAAAATTAAAGTCTGTTCTCAAAGAATGCCCAGGCACGGCGATAGTCGGCTATGCGGTCACACTTCGTGTAAGGGGCATAGTAGGTTACTTGCTCGCCACCATACATTTCGCTCTTCTTGGGGTCGATGGTGTGGATGTAGGTGGCTTCCGTGCCTTCGTAGGTCATGCTGTCTTCGCTGAGGTTGCCACGGATGGATTCCCATTCCTTGCGCTCGCAGCCTACACCATTTAATCCCTTTGAGCAGGTGAAGACGATGTTGCCCTTGGCATCATACCAGGTGTCGTTCTCGTTCTGCTGAAGTACTGGGAACTGGATAGTATAGATAAGCTCCAGGTCTTTTAAAGACAAGCCTAATGCCATCGCTGCCAATACATCGATTTCCACCAAAGCCTGGCGGCGCTCGAAGTAATTGCGCAAAGGTGTATCCCATGTCCATTCCTCGGTTAAGCCAGTGAATGGCTTAAGGCGTGGGTCGGAGAGTGACCATTCTTCCTGAGCGTACTCTGGGCGCCAGCAACTCTGCCAGAGGTCGGCGTAGTGGACCGTGAGGCAGTTGAGGAGGAGGGTACGAGAGTACATGGCTGGCTGGAATTTCTCGGCTACGCCGAGAGGGAAAGACTGCATACGAGATGGCATCAAATTGTCTGAGCCAATAGTCTTCATGTAGAAGTCCATTACTATTGATGCACAAAGTGCAGCAATATCCACGGTGTTCGTTCTATCGAGGAACGAGATAGAACGAACACCGTTGATATGTGCTGTTTTACCAGGTAAAACAGCACATATCAACGTTCTTTCGCCAATTTGGCTCATCATATTTCTAAAGCCAACCTTATAATGGTCTATATAATTGTCAAAGACTTCATTGCCATCTTTTTGCTCGATTTTAAATCCTTGAATGTATGATTTAAAATCATTTATTGAAATTAATCTGCAATAATTAGAGCGAGACATAAAGCCTTTCGTCATAGTCATAAGGTCTATCATATCATAGTCTCTATTTGCAACAATACATTCTTTACGAGGGTTTTTACTGAATGGATTTGCTACATAAAAATGAGGACCATTATATATCATATCATACTCATCTACATTTGGGTAGTGAGTATTACGTTTTATGAGTCCTGCTTTAGGAGCACCAGTTTCATCAAAGCAAACTGTTATTATATGTTTAAAGTCTCTAACATGTGAATCAAAAGCTTCTATTTTTTCTAATACTTTTACGACTTCTTTTGTGTGAATGCTTACCAATTTTGCACAATCGCCAGTAGTTCCATCTTCAAATATATCAGAAAGCACCTGTAATTCTTTGTTTGATATTTTTACAATACGATCTTTATGTGCTTGAGAATTCCAATTTCCTTTAGTGTCTTTTATTCCACCACACAATCCATGTCCATCATGTGCAAAACAACCATCTATTGTGGCCGGATGAAACAGATTATTAATCAAGAGGAAATGAATCTTTTTACTCTTACTCGAAATTATTGATGTTCCATAGCATCTTGTGTGCCCTATATCGAAAAGCTTATATTCATTATTATACTGAAAATGATAACGCAAACGCTGATATAATTCTCTTCTAAATGGCTGCCCCTTTGTATCATCATATATACTTTCTGGAGTAATAAGTCCAATAAATCCCTTTTCTTCGGAAGTCAAATCCATTGTGTTTTCAAAAACACACTTGTATAAATCTGTCTGTTGACCAACCAACAACGGATAGTTACAAAAAGCGTTTAAGAACGCAGTGCTTCCTACGTTCTCATATTGTTCTGACTCGTAAAGATCCTTCATGGCAGGATTGCCCAAAAAGTCGTTGATGCGCTGGCGCACGTCAGGTGCTGACACCTTTCGAATTGCAACCTCAGGGTATTTATCTGAAATGATGTTAGCCTCGTTAAACTCCAACTTGATCCATGGTGGATTACCACAGATAATATCGACCCCATCTCTCAGCCAGAACACCTCGATAAACTCCAGCATCGGGTGGAAAAAATGGTAGCGGTCGGCATACTTCTTTACCGTCTTGAAGCGCATACTATCATCAAAGAAGGTGCGGACGGCACCCTGGGTGTCGCCTAAGATCTCTTCCTTCGACTGTGTCTTCAGTTCGCTTACCTCATCGTTGTCTTCCAAGTCTGTATCACCATCATGATGAGGGTCTTCGTGTGCCATGTTCTCATACTGGGCTTGTGCAAAGAGGTCGTTCTGATGGTTCTCTCCAAAGAAACCGAGCTGGCCGTCCTTCTCCACATAAATCTGCAGGGCACGCTTAGTACGGGCATTCAAATCCTCGTCCTTTACCTGGAGAATCGTCTCGATATCACTCCAGAACTCACGGCGGGTAGGGAGCTCGTGAGCATCATCAAACTCCCAGAACCAAAGGGCACACCAATAGTCCATCACATTCTTCAGAATGAAGTATGCGTTGTTATGGCGGTAGCGGGTATCATTCAGTCGCTCTTTCTCAGCATAGTTTTCGGCAAGAGATCCAAACTCCAGCGTAGTCTGACCATAGATTCCCCAAAGGTCGGTCTTGTTGTTGGTCAGTCGCTCAATGTCCCATTGGAAGGTGAAGTACTCCAGCAATCGCTTATCAATCTTGGCAGAGATGCGTTGCAGAATCTGGAACTCCTCACTGCTGATAGGGGCAGTCCAGTCGTCCAACATCTCCTTCATGCCCTTGATCTGCGCCTTGCGGGTCTCTTTCAGTTTCAATCGCTCTTCTTCCGTAGCATCAGCAGGGATGAACACATCCTTGATGCTGCGCACGGCAAGCATGTTCTTGTCAGGCAACAGGAAGTGGTAAATCTCATTCACCGAACGCTTTACGGCACTCTTTACCTTTCCATTCTCGAAGTTCACCTTATTGAAGTGAATCTTATGAGGAGCCTTGATCCACCATTCGTTAGGAAGCAATTTGTATTTGCCCTTAACGGTAACAGAATGACCTATAATATCCTTCTTGTCATAGACTTTCAGCCAGGCGCCAATCACGGCATTGCCTAAAGCCAGACGGTTGGAGAAGAATGGAGTCTCCATGTCCTTATGGATTACGTTCAGCCACAGCGATAGCTTACCCAGCTCAATGGCAGTTGGGTTTAAATCGACTCCATAAACATTGTGTGTGGCAATATATGCCTTCACCTTCTGAAGCTCATCACGATAGTGGTCTGGAGCGATGCGCCACTCCTTGAAACCAGCTTCGTGGCGTTGCTGTTGCTGATAGGTGAGGTAAGCCTCAGCCAGCTGGTTGATTACCTCGTTCTGGAAGGCGGCAGCACCCATGGCAGGTTCAAGGATCTTCAAATCGAGAAGATCCTGCGCCTTGCGCTTGCCCTCAGCCACCTCGTCGAGGATGCTCTTCAAGGTATATTTCACGGTGCTTCGGGTCAGAACCTCAGGCGTATAGTAGCTGGCAGACTTCTGGCGGTCACGACCATTCAGACGATAGACAAAGGTGCCCTGTGGCAGAATCTTAGGTTCACCCTGTTCATCGCATAGAATCTCGTCAGCTTCGAAATCATCCATTCGGCTGTAAGGTACCAGGAAAGTTCCTTCCTCAGGTTTGCCCACCTTGTGTACTTCGATATAATCCTGTTCAGCATAGAAGCCACGGTAGGCGAGAAGACTCTCATATACGCTACCTAACTGGTTGACGCCGAGGTTGGCGTAGCTGATTCTGCCCACCTGCTTGTCGCGGTTGCTCAGAGAGAGGGCACGGATAATCTTCTGCCATTCAATATTGCGGATCTTTACATCCTTGAGGTGATGCAATCGCCTGTTGTCGAAAAGAGGAGAATCAATCTTTCTTACCGAGAAGCTCTTGTTATCCTGCTGCCCCTGGCGGTAGCCGTTGGCAAGGAGCCAGAAGAGGTCGTTGAGGCTGTCGTTGAAGAAGTAACCGTTGCGGCTTTCTTCCGTTCTCATCGGTGCTTTCTCCAGGTCACGGAGCATCTCCAGCGAGTAGCCGTCCTTATAAACCTCGTCCTTGGTAGGCAGGATATCCAGTTCATCACGGCTCTCGGCATAGAAGATGAAGAGCAGACGGTAGATGATGTTAAGGCAGTCGTCCTTTACTTCTGCCTCGAATGTATCATCGGTATAATCAATGCTGCTTAACGGATTGCTCTTCAGTGTGGTATCAGGATTGGTTAATTCTTTCTTCCAATACCACAAGGCTTCGTTGGCAAGGGTCTCTACAGAGAGAATCACACCTTCCTTCAGGTCCTTGGTAACCTCGTAGGCACTCTTGTAGCTTTCTTCTACGAGCTTGTCCATCAATACCGATTCGCTGTCTGCTGCCAGCGTATCCTTGCAGATAAGCAGATGGAAGAGGGCGTAGTATTTGCGGAATGCAGAGATGCTTGCCTGCGAGAAGAGTTCATCCATGGAGAACTCCAGGTAGCTTCCACGGTTCCACTTGTCGGAGTCGAGCAGGAACATCGTGTTGCCTGCCATCATCAGGATGAAATGAGGACGGTGCTCTTCCGGCAAAAGGAAGATGGCGTCTATCGCCTTGTTGATGACGGCAGGAGAGATATGAGCCTCCTCGTCTTTAGGCAATGTAAAGAGTTCGCTCCATTGACCGGCATAGTACTGCTGGTGGCGGATGATAACAGAGGAGGTCTGTCCATCTTCCACCACATTATACTGCTGCTCGAACAATCCGGCTGGTTCCTGCTCATCGGTCTTGATGAGATGCTGCATCTCCATTACGAGCATCGTGGTCTTGCCGTTGCGGGTAAGGATGTGGCGCACGGGAACCACGGAATGGTCGTCCTCGTTGATGGTGATGAACTGCTGGTAGGCGCAGGTTGTATCGTAGCCCAGGATATTGAGCAGCTGGGTGTGGAAGTCGTGGGTATGCTTGATGGCATCCTTGACACGCGGATGGGTGTTAAGGATGTAGTTCTTGTACTTTTCGTACTCGCCACGAAGTTTTACGTATGGCTTGCATAGCTCCGTCATCTGGTCGGAGTTCAAGCCTGATGCTTTCTGGACCTTATCGATAAAGTCCTCTGAGAAATATCCGGAAGGGAAATAGTCTCCCACATTCTGGATGAATTTATATTTTACGTTTTCTGCCATAACGTTTTAGTTTATCTGTTAAAGAATACGGCTAGAACCTTGATGTAAGGTTCGTTGTTGTCGAGCGTAAACAAGTCGTTGTTAAACTGGCTTTGCTTGCTGACGATGGTTTCGATTTCTTCTTCTGCCTTGCTGTATGCCTTCTGGCGGAACTGGACGACATCCTCACCAAACTGGATACTGAGCTGCTGCTTGGCCTGGTTTGCCCAGTGGGCAAGTTTCTGTCTGTATATCTCGAGTTGCTGGCTCATCTTGTGGCTCTCCTCGTTCTGTCGGCTATACATATATTGAGTCTCTCCATTTTCGAGGGCATCAGAGAGTAAGTCCTGGAGTAGAGCCAGTTCTTCCTCGCTCACAGACTCCTGATAGATGGTATTCATCATATCCGGATACTTTTTCAGCATATCATCCAGGGAGTAAGGAGCCTCACAGAGGGTACCCTTCTGGATATTCATCGGTACCACGAAGAACTTGCTCACGAGTGTCTGTCCCAAACCGTTGGCTACACTTCCATACATCAGGAAGAGGGTTGTATCCTGAGGAAACATCTTATGCTTGACCACGAATGCCTGTTCCTTAGGAACGGATGCAGCCAACTTGGTGAGCTGATACTGGATGATAGGGTGCAGATCATAGAGAGGCTGGAACTTTGCCCAGTTGTTATTGTTTTCCTTTCGGGAATCTGCAATGGCATCCATGACTACCTTCCGGTTGTTGCAGAGACGGAAGACACGGTCGGTAGGCAATGCTTCACGAGGAATATCATAGAGCACCTCTTTCAGGTCTTTGCTTTCCATTGCCTCCACGTATGGAATTTCAGCATCTACCACCTGTATCTCTCCATGTTCGTTGCGCCCCTTGCTTTCCAGTTCGGCAAAGAGGTCACGGTAGAACTGCATATCGTCGTGATAGAGGCTAAGTTGAGGCTCGTACAGCACTTTGTGCTCTTTGGCTGGTGTCGTGTTCTTGCCGAGAGAAAAGAAACCGCCCCGGCGACGGCGGGTCTTTTGCTCTTCGCCTTCCTGGTTGGTATCCAGAAAATGGGTGTCGTGGGTCTTGATGGCCTTGGTTACGGCTACAGCTTCCTTCTCTGCGCTATACAGGTTCATGACGCTGAGGGCATCGCCCAGGGTCTTGTGTACTTCCTCTTCCTTATCTACCAGTTTCTTGAGAATAGCCATGTCGCTGCGAACACTGTCGCTCGTACTCTTGGCTATCAGATAATAGATGTATGGAGTCTCTTTCTGACCATAGCGGTCGATGCGTCCGTTTCGCTGTTCCAGGGTAATCAGACTCCAAGGAATATCGTAGTTGAACATCAAGTGGCAGTAATAATGAAGATTGACACCTTGTGAACCGGAGTCAGAAGACAGGAACACACGTATCTTGCTGTCTTCCTTGCCGAAGTCAGCCACTAGTTCTTCCTGTTCGGTATCCGACAGACTGCCGTTGAAGAGTACAATCTGGTCATCTTTCATCTTGAAGTCTTCTTTCAGGCGGGCAGCCAGATAGTTCATGGTTTCGATGCGTTCGGTGAACACCACGATACGCTCATCTTTCTTGGTACCTTTCCACTTGAGTTCCTTCAACTTATTTCTGAAGGCTTCATAGCGGGAGTCAATCTGCAGCTGGTTCATCTCTTCCAGGATTCCTTTCAGATTCTCCAGTTCCTCGGTATTGTTGTGGTCCTTTGCCAGTCGGTTGTTGACTGCCTTCAAAGCAGCCGCAGGACTGGAAAGGAAGGTCTTGAACAGGGAGAAGGCAAAGAGGAGATCCCGATGCTCCTCATCGGTCTCATCTTTCAGGGAGCGGAATTTAATCTTCTGTTGCAGGGCAAGCAGCGCCTCTTCCTGAGGAGCCAGTTCCACATCAACAGAAATCACCTTTCGTTCCTGGAAGTTCTGGCGGATGTTCTCGTCTTCTATATCGTTTTTGAAACGGCGCACGTAATACTTCTCTACATCTTCCTTGGTATATTCTCCATCACGAGGGATGGAAGTAGGTTCAAGCATACGCATCAGATTGGCAAATGATTCTGCCGAACCATTATGAGGAGTGGCTGACGTGAGAATCAGACTGTCGCAATGGTTGGCAAGGAATTGAGCCAATTGACCACGAAGACTTCCTTCATTGGCTACCGTATGACATTCATCAATGACGATGATGTCCCAGCGGGTCTTTTCCAGCCAGGCACGGAACTTACCGTTATTCTTCAACGTATCGATAGAGATAATGGTCTTGTCGTAGTAGTCGAAAGGATTCTTGTTCATCGGAATGTTCATGCGGATATGATCCACGCCGGTACTGTCGAGACGCATCAGTGGGATGGCGAAGCGATTCCACAGTTCTTCCTGGAATTGGGCAAGAATACTTTTCAAAGCACATACAAGGATACGGCGGCCTCTTCCTCGGCGTATCATTTCGCTGAGGAAGATTCCCACCTCTATGGTCTTTCCCAGACCTACGCCATCTGCAATGAGTAGGCGAGGGCGTGGCAGTTCAAGCGCTTTCAATGTAGGTTCCATCTGATAGTCGGCTACATTGAAGGCACCCTTTTGAGCAACGCAAATCTTCTTGGAATAATAGTCGTTGCCGCGGATGGTTGATTCTATCAGCAATCGGGTGGCACGGCATTGCGGACTGTCATCTGCTACTAACTGGGTGTTGGTGGCAGAGACAATCATGATTTTGTTGTTGTTTTCTTCTTCGATTTTGGTGTCGAAGATATAGTGTTTGTTTGCGACAAGTTCGCTGAGACCATCGGCATATAGAATTTCCTTGCCATCGTAGTTTCTTTCAACACGAGTGATTCGGAACTCTTCGCCTCTGACACAGATTCTTTGTCCTGATGAGAATGCTGTCATATACCTGTATATTTTATACTTTTTCGTGCAAATTTAATAAAAATGTAGAAGATGGGCAAATTTTGATGGCAGAAAATCGCATAAATGGCAGCATTTTCTAGATTTATACGAAAAAGCCCCAACCTTATGCGGGACATAAGATTGGGGAGTGGAAATGAAAGTATATGAGATGAGTATGGAGAATTATATGTGGAAATGAATGCTGGAAAGCCACTTCTTGACATCGAAACATGGACACTCCTTGTGAACGCCAGGGAGATCTCTATGACCCAGGATCTCGGCTTCAGGATAGTCGGTACAGAGGCTCTTCAGAAGTTCTCTCATCGCAGCCTTTTGGGCTGGCGTGCGGGTGTCGGCAGGATGACCATTGGCATCCAGACCACCCTCGTAACAGATGCCGATGCTGCGGGCGTTGTAATGACGGGCATGAGCGCCAGGCTCCGACTCCGGACGGCACGGATAAATCACTCCGTCCTTCGTGATGTAATAGTGATAACCGATGTCACGGAAACCACGGGCTAAATGACACGCCTCCAATTCGCCTACCGTGAAGTCCTGGGTAACTCGGGTGGCACTACAGTGGATGACGATTAAATTGATCTTTCTGTTCTTGATCATAGGCAATTCTTGTTAATGATTACTGAATAACGATTTCTGAATAACGATTTCTGAATACTGATGCGGGATTCATTACAATCCCTTGCAGCTCTGCACGCAGACGGCAGAAGCGATGGCGGTAAGTACTGTGATGATAAGATTGATGATCTTCTTGATGGTTTCTTTTCTCATGGTCTGATGATTTACTAAAAATTGATTTACTAAAAATTGACTTTACTAATACTTGATTTACTAAAACTTGATTCAACTAAAAAGTTCATAACCAGGGAGATATCCTAAGAAGGAACCCCTATAACCCAGGCACCCGTGCAGAGCTTGCTTTTGATGATTGTTGCAGATGATTCCTGCCTCTTGATGCTCTCGGAATGCCCCTGACGCCATACGGCTCCCTTCTTTCAGATTTTACGATTGTCGGCTAAAAATTTACGTTGTCGCCGCCTTCTTCTGTAGAACCGCTATCCGTGGTTCCGCCGCCACCCTGTTGGGTGTTATCGGTGTTGCCACCGCCACCAGTCTGGCTGCCTCCACCACCTGTGGTCTGGCTGCCACTACCTGATGGGTTGTCCTTGCCGGCATCATCCGGATTCTCCGAATTCCCCGGATTGCCCGTTGCAGGAGAAGCCAGATTGATGAGCTTGATAGAGGTGTCAAGGTTCTCGGTCTTGAGCTCGCCAGTGGCTCTGGCTCTCAACTTCAATCCCAAGATGTACTTCGCCACGTTGTAGTTCTCCTTGGTAGGTGCACCGCCTTTCACCTTCAGTCCGAGGGAGAAAATGGCGATGTCGGCAAACTTCACATTCTTACCCAAGAGGAGCAACTCCTTGGTGCAGGCAGCTGCATCGGTCAGCATACCGAGGATGGCACCCTTGCTGTAAGGGGTGTTGTGGCTAGCCATGTGAGCGGCGAGCTCTTCGAGTCCGATGGTTTCATCGGATACTACTCGTGGAAACCATTTGCCGTAAGCTTCGGCAATCTTCTGGTTCGTGTTCTGGTATAAGACAATTCTGATCATAACGTTTAAATGGTTAAATTATTAAAGTTAATCGGCGCTGCGCATTGCCCGTGGTTCTTTCTGAATCACAATGCAAAGATACAACATTCAGAATCCGCCATTCACGGTTTCTCACGTTTACTCACGTTTTCTCACTGATTTTCACGTCTTTTTCTGAAGATAAGCCCGGAAGAATGATTTTCTTCCTATGGCTCGCCCAGATAGTCGAAGATGTGGGCTACCTGTATCGGACTGAATTCCTTCGACCATTTGGTGTAGCCGCTCTTCACCAGAGCATCGTGGAGAGGCTTGCAGCGGTTAATCCATCTTCTGAGATGGGCACTTGCCACTTCGGGTGTGGCATCAGGGAAATACTCAAGAGCTAACTCTTGCTTGGAATAACATTTCTGTTCCATATTGATTGAAATTTAAAAGTGACTTGTTTACGATGCCTAAGTGACTTACTTACGAGCCGTAAGTGACTTGCTTAGGATGCCTGAGTGACTTACTTAGGATGCTGGAGATTTTTTGCTCCGGTATGACACTTATGACACTTATGACAGGCTTTTCTTGAAATCTCTCTCACGTAGGCGGGCGGGAGGCCTTTCTGGAAAATTTTTCCTGCCCGCCCGCGTGAGGAAAGTTTTAGAAAACAAGTGTCATAAGTGTCATAGTGTCATAAACGGCATCAGAACGGAAGGTTGCTGCTGGCATCGATTCCCAGGGAAATCTGATAGTTTCTGATCTCTTCAGCCGTACGGATGATGGCGATGAAACCACGGCATCTTGTATTGCGAAACCTCTTGAATCCCAGGTCGCTGAATGCCTTGCCAATCTTCTGGCTGCTCAGCTTCTGAGTGATGTTGCAGCCGATGATCTGCATCGCCCGGGCTACGGACACAAACTCCCCTGTCTCTCCCTCCGAAGGCTTCCGGAAGTAGAGATCCACCAGTTCCTGTTCGAGGCGTGGCGTCTCGAATTTGCTGTTGTGCCGGTTCTGCCGCTCTATCTCTTCATCCGTAAACCAGTAGCGGTAGCCGCTCTTGTAGAGGGCGTAAGCCTGGGCATAGATGCCGGGATGATTGAAGGGATGCTGGCGAGGGGAGACGATGCTCTCTACCTCGAAAGGCAGCCAGCGGCGGGTACCCGTAGGATCGTTCAGAAACTCAGGATTGTTGCCCGTGCCGCAGAAACTGTTGATGTGCTTGCGCTGCTCGGCATAGTGGGCATAGGCAGCTCGCTCGTTGATATACTGCATCGTCACCGCAGCCTTCAGCTGGTTCATCTCCGAGGCTGACATCGTATCCAGCTCCTCGCAGCAGATGAGGGCGTACTGCGAGAGGGCGATGAGATCATCCTTCGTCATTCGCTTGGCATTGGTCTTCGTGTAGAAGTACTGCTTCAGCTCCAGCGGAAGGAGATGATTGAACCAGGTGGTCTTGTTGGCACCCTGTTTTCCGATATAGACCAGGATGACATTGTTGACCGCCTCTTCGTCCAGCCAACCTGCAATCATTGCCACGAGCCACTTTTTCAGGCATTCCTCGAAGCTCAGCACGGAGCTGTCGGTATCCTTCACTTTCACGGTGGCTGCGAGTTCGGCGATGTAGTCCTTGTCGCCCTCCTTCCAGGGCGGGAGATGGGCGAAATAATCCTCGAAGGGATTGAATACGGGCGTATAATCGCTCTCGATGACATTGCGCATATCCAACTTATTTACCTTCACCGTGAGCGACATCTTGGTCCAGAGCGAGTTGACGTGTCGGTCGAGGAGTATCTGCCATTTTGGCGATTTGTCGGAAGCGGCGGAAGGTGATGCGCCTTCTGGGATTTCCTGGAACTCGTATCGCTGGGTGATGAGATTGTATCGGAGACGGATATGCCCATCGAGAAAAATTCTGATTTCCTCGACCGATGCGAAGCGGTTGTCACTGCCGCCATTTCCACCGCCTCCACCACCTCCTCCTGATGCCTTTTTGGAGGCGCCTGGAGTGTTGTCGTAGCACGACTTGATGACCTGCTCCACGCCGTCGTATTCGGGAAATTTCTGGAGTGCCCATTCCAGAACGTTGGCATGGACATAGCGCTTCCTGGCGAGCATATAGCCCACTCTCATCACATAGTTATTGTGTTTGTTTGGCTGATAAATAATCTTGTCGTTGTCTAGTTTCGGCTTGATGATTTGCTCGTAGTAGGTGTTGATGTGTTCCAGTTTCTTCTGTTTCTGATTCTTCTTAGTTGTCTCGGTATGGAATAGGGAGATTTCTTCGGCTGAGAAAGAGATAGCATCGGAATTGTAGTATGCATCGGGATCGTAGGCGAGACCACTGAGTCGATTGACGTTCTTGCATTGAAAGTCAGCTTTTTTGCCAATGAGCTGCTGATAGTAGTCATTGCCCTTGGCGAAGGCAGCGGGGTAGTCATCTCCGAGATAGGGATAGATGACTCGGATACCGTTGCCGCTCATCGTGATGTAGCAGAGTAGGGTGTGCGGATCGGCGCAGAGCTTCTGCTTCAGGGCGTTGAGAGCCGTGATATCGGGAGGCACTTCGGGGAAGAGCTCATCGAAATCTACGAGAGATAGGTGGGTGAGTTCCCGGATGTTGTCCTGGCCCTTGCCTCCTTCGAGGTGGCAGGCTGGGGCAAAGAGGGGCGCATCTGCCTTAAAGGTTTTCTTGCCGGTTTGGCGGTAGGACTGGGTGAGGAACTTGAGTCTCTCATCGGTTTTCATAAATGAAACCAGGCTTTCGAGGTCTCCCAGTATGGGAGTCTTGCTGGTCATGTTTGCGAATTGTGATACTTTTTTCTTCATTTTTATCATTTACTATTGTTGGTAAAGCGGATTGTTCCGTTTACATGATTGAGTGAGAAAGGAGTTGGGGATAGTCAGTATCTCGCTGGTTTCATATCGCAAAGTTACAAAAAAAGGTTGAAAGGTCAATTCCCATAGTGGGAATTTTCAAGTATATATTTTTAATTTCTTAAATTAATTTAACAATGTACAAAAGTAAAATTGACATTGACATGCATTTATTTGGCAAAACATTGCGCCAGATCATGCATGACAATGAGATTAACTGCGCAGAGTTCGCAGCCGACATTCAGCTGGGTCCAAAGTACCTTACGGGAGTCAGACAAGGTAAGGAAGTGTATAACCACGCTATTTACGTGAGAATCGTGGATGGCTTGAAAGGCTATTTTTCAGAGGATGTTTATTCGGATATTAGAGAGAAACTTATCCGAGCATCGTTTGGGGATGAGGTATAAAATAAAAGAACGCAAGCCCGCTAGGCGTTCCGCCGGATTTGAAATCCGGCGTCAAAAAATGTCCTTACCTATTTAGGCTCTGCGGATTTGCAATCCGCAGCAAAGGAGTATGCTTTTCCTTTTGTTGGGGGATTACAAATCCCCCGGTTTTAATAGGTCGAACCTTTTTTTACGGTGGATTTCAAATCCGCCGGGACGCCTAGCGGGGGTGCGAGAGCTTTTGCCTTTCAGGGCGTATTGCTGCAATGAACTAGATTCTATCTAATACAACCTTGATGAGATTGTCGATGGTGCTCTTATAGCCTGTGTTGGCACTGAGGGCACGGCGATTGGCGATGACCATACAGCAGGTGAGTGCCTTATGGCCTAAGAGGAGAGAAAGACCAGCCAGGGCTGAACTCTCCATCTCAAAGTTATTGACACGCAAGCCTTTATACTCGAATGCTTCAATCTTCTGATTAAGTTCCGGGTCGGCAAGCGGGGCACGGAGTTCTCTGCCCTGAGGACCGTAGAATCCGCCGCAGGCGATGGTGATTCCGCGAACCATGTCGTCGCCGGCAATCTGATTAAGCAGTTCCGGGTCGTTGTTCACGCAGTATGGATTGCCAATCTGGTCGTTCCACTTCACCTGGCGCTTGAATTCTGCCTCTGTCTCAAGGTCGCAGATTTCGTTGCGGCGGGCATAGAAGTTGATGAGTCCATCGAAACCGATGCTCTTCTGTGAAGCGACGAAGGTTCCGGCAGGACAGTTGAGCTGCAAGCCGCCGCAGGTTCCGATGCGCACGAGGGTGAGGGTGGTGTGCTCCGGTTTTTCGGTGCGGGTAGCGAAGTCGATGTTCTTCAGCGCATCCAGCTCGTTGACCACGATGTCAATATTATCGCATCCTATACCGGTGCTCTGCACGGTGATTCTCTTGCCTTTATATGTTCCGGTGATGGCGTGGAATTCGCGGCTGGAAACCTCGCACTCCTGGGTCTCGAAATGGGATGCTACGAGGGCTACTCTGCCTGGGTCGCCCACAAGGACTACCTTGTCAGCCACCTGCTCCGGGCGCAGATGAAGGTGGAAGCAACTTCCATCTTCATTGATGATCAATTCTGATTCTGCAAAATATTTGCTCATAATCTTTATGTTTTGATGGTTATAGATATTAAGGAGTTAAAGGAGTTAAGAAGTTAAAGGAGTTAAGACAACAGTCTTTTGGCGTAGTTTTTAATCTACTAGGCATTCGTCTTAACTCCTTAACTTCTTAACTCCTTAACTCCTTTCCTTAAATTCCTTCCTTACTTCTGGAGAGGAATTTTCTTGACGCGGCGCTCATGACGGCCACCCTCGAAGGTAGTAGCGAAGAACTCGTCGAGGATAGTCTCTGCGGTCTTGTTGTCGATGAAACGACCTGGAAGTACCAATACATTGGCATCATTGTGCTGACGAACGAGATGAGCAATCTCCTTGCACCATGCCAAACCGGCACGTACACCCTGATGCTTGTTCAAAGTCATGGCGATTCCCTCGCCACTGCCGCAAATGCCGATACCTGGATAAACCTCGCCGCTCTCAATGCCTTCGCCGAGCGCATGGCCGAAGTCAGGATAGTCAACACTCGCATCGCTGTATGTACCGTAATCCTTTACAGGATAACCCTTTTTCTCCAAATATTCCAATACGAACTGCTTCAATGGAAAACCTGCATGGTCGCATGCAATACCAACTGTCTTTACTTCCATAATACTTTAAGTTTTTAAGTGAAGAAACCGGGATAAACCCTTGTCCTTCACAAGGTTAATATTAAAAGAGTGAAAGGAGTCGGATGCCGGAAATGGAAAT
>OGIM01000087.1_pt1 | contig 44103 bp, 49 predicted proteins | sample 1571801 | NCBI WGS metagenome assembly OGIM01 (sample SAMEA2582106, study PRJEB24529) | metagenome | biome: Human gut stool | place: China | collected 2011
CTGATACCGTCTGGATTGTGCTTTTCCTTTCTTTTTGTTCCCTTTAATTAGCCATGAACTGCTTCATGCCCTGACTCTTTGCGGAGGGGTTATCGCCGCCGTAACCCTCCATCAGGTTAACGGCACCCCACACGCCCAGACCGGCACCCAATGCCACAACCAGAGTCTTCAGAACGTCCACTGCGCTGTTAAAGAATTCCATAGAAAAATCTCCTTTGTTTTGAAAAAGTGACCCTGCACACACCTGAAATCCGTTTGCAAAAAGCCGAAAACCACGGCGAAGGCTGATTTTCCGGTGTACCTGTTGGGTCAATGGGTAAAAAATAACCGCTCGTCTTATCAGGCGGGCGGGAGTGAATCAGCATCCACCATGATGAAGGTATCATCCGGGTGGATTTTTTCTTTTCGGTTCAAGAACTTCTCAATATCGAGGGCGTTCTTGGGGTCATAATCGGAGGTGTACTTGTAGTTCGGGTGCTGGGTCAGGTCGTACTTGTCGCTCAAAAATGGGCGCACACCACGAAGCTGCAGGATGCACTTGCCGCCATCCAGCACCGCCAGTTCATCCCGGCTCATAAGTTCGTGGCCGAGTTTTTGATAGTTGGTGCCATAGCTTGGGCTATTGCCACGGGTATCAGAATTGTTGTAACTGTCGATGGTTTCCTTGCCGAGTGCTTCGGCAAGATCTTTCAGAGTGGTAGGCTCGCTGCCGCCGAGGAAAATCTGGCTGTCCATGTTGCCCACGATGGTATCCGCATTATCCTTGTAGATGGCTTTCAACTGGCTGCGGGTCTGCAAAACCAGACACGCCGAGATCTCACGGCTGCGGATGGTAGCCACCAGTTTTTCCAGTTGTGGAATCTGACCGATGTTAGCACACTCATCAATGAGGCACCGCACATGGATGGGCAGCTTACCGCCGTACACATCATCGGCTTTGTCGCAGAGCAGATTGAAAAGCTGGGTGTAGATCATAGAGATCAGAAAGTTAAAGGTGCTGTCCGTATCGCTCATGATAAGGAACAGCACTGTTTTCCGGTCACCCAGCTTGTCCAGTTCCAGCTCATCGTACATGGTGGCATCTCGGACTTCCTGAATATCGAAGGGTGCGAGCCGGGCACCGCAGGAAATAAGAATCGACTTGGCCGTTTTGCCGGCAGCTAGCTTGTAAAGTTTGTACTGCCGCACGGCAAAGGATTTTGGCTTCTTCTTGCCCAGATCCTCAAACAACAGGTCTACCGGATTCTGATAAGTTTCATCATCTTCCGAAACCTGCATGGTATTCAACATTTCCAACAGTGTTGCGAAGTTTTGCTCCTCAACCGGGGCTTCATAGTGAAGGTAAGCGATCAGCGAAACGAGCAAAAGCCGTTCCGCTTTGTCCCAGAATGGGTCGCCGCCCTGACCTTCACCTTTGGTGTTGGTCATCAGTGCGGTCACGAGTTTCAGAACATCCTTTTCACTGTGGATGTACGCCATGGGGTTATAGCGCATACTCTTGGAAAAGTTGATGGTGTTGAAGAATTTTAGCTTGTAGCCGTGCTTTAACAGGGCTTCTCCACATTCCACGCCGATACTACCTTTCGGATCTGTAACTACGAATGATACCGGAAAATTCTTGGAATCACATTGCAGCAGATTCGGCTTGATAAAGAACCTTGTCTTACCGCTGCCGGAGCCGCCGACTACCAGCACATTTTTGTTTCGGGCATTCTTGGGGTCCGGCGGGCGGTTGGACATCATCAGGCGTTCTGTTTTGGTCAGAATGATATTGTCCTCAAACTTCGGAGCCATAAACGGCTCGATATCTTTGGGTCCGCCCCACCGGGCAGAGCCGTACTCCATGCCGTGGCGGTACTTCTTGGCGTTTTTGCCTTTCAGGTACACCGCCAGCCGCATTCCAGCACCGCAGCACAGACCAATGAACAAGTCAAATGGGTGCAGGCTGGGCAGCGGATTTGAAAATACAGCCGGGAGCGTATCCATCAGCGATACGATTTTGTCGCCCAGTTCCTTGCCCACAGCCAGCCGCCATGCCTCGCCCAGATTGGTAGCTACAAGCCCAATCACCACATAGGGCAGATAGAGCGCTAGCAGCTTGGATAGCTTCTTTTTGCTCATAGGCCACGCTCCTCCTGCTTGTGCCGCACTTTGTCCGGCAGATTTGCAACGGACTGCGCCAGATCATGCAGCTTTGCCAGCACGGAAGGACGCTTGGTTTTATCCAGCACCGATGCCGAATATTCCTTGAACGCTGCACTCAAGGCATCCGTGTCCTGTGCCTTGAAGTAGACCAGATATCGGGGCGGCTTGCAGGACAGGTCTTTCTGGATGGAGTAGTCGATGTGATACCGCTTAGCATAGCGGTCAAAATCCTTGATGCCAGTTTTCTGGATCTCCACATTGGTCACGCCACGGTTCTGCCGTACCAGCCGCTTCATGGACTGCTTGCCCTGCGAAGCGTGCTTGTCGTACTGCCGCAGCAGAAACTGCATCCCACGCAGCAGGGTGCGGGCAGACAGTTTTGTGGTCGAGATGGCAAGGTTGACCGTCTTATGCTCGATTTCTTCCTGCATCGTTACCACCTCCTGTGCAGAAAATCGCCTTAACGGTCATGTTCCACCGGGGGCTTACTCACAGCCTTTTCTGCATCACTCTGAACTGATTCATCCGGAACCGGAATGACCATCAGGCGACGCCCCAGAGGGAGAAAGGCTTCGGGTTGATGGAATTCTTCTTCATACTTCTGCGCCAGCTCCGGGGAGAGCGATACAAAATCTTCCTCGTCCAGACCTACCACCAGAAAGGTTCCGGCAATAACATCGTACATCAGCCCGTCCTCGTCCCATAAGGCCCGGTTCAGCGGCAGACCCATGAGCTTGCCGTCATCGTTATAAACGATGGCAATCGGGTCATCAGCAAAGGGGTAGCTTGCGCCGATAGAGCCGCCCACCGCCTGCTGCAAGGCTTTCAGGTCGTTATCGATCTCGACCTGCTGCGGATACTGCCCCGGCGCAATTTTCAGCACCGACAGGGTATTTTCTTCCATGCGAATCCTCCTTTCCGTTCAGACTGATTTCGCCGCTCCGTGCCACTTGCATCAAAGCCGCCACGAAGAAGCCGAAAATGGCACCTGCTTCAAAAAATGCGAAACCGATAAAGAAGTTCAGCATGGCGCACCTCAGTCCATGCAGATGCAGGGCAGCTTCTGGTCGTCTGCCATCAAGGTGATGCTGTGGCTTGCCAGATACTTCTGGAACAGGTAGACTTCATCAATGGTCAGCGAGATGACTTCGCCATCCATGTTGGTGCGAACCAGAATCACCGGACCGGTCAGGTAGTGCTTGCCGCCCATCTTCAGCACCTGCGCTGAGTTATAACAGAGCAGCAGCGAGGTATTGGGGAGGTTCAAGCAGGCGTCGTCCTCCTCAAAACAGGGCAGGATGCCCGGAGCCTCATCCAGCGTGATGACGGTCAGCTCCATATTCGGGGCAATGGCTGCAAGGTAGACCTCGCCGCCCCGGTTTGCCGCCAGTGTAGCGCAGATGCGCACATCAATGGTGATCTCCTCGGAGCGGATGGTACGGGTAGCGTTGTTTTTCATAGGCGTTTTCTCCTTTTGTTTACAAAAGAAAAAGACCCCATCGGGTCTTTCGTTACGGTATAAGTCAGCGTTCGTTCTGCCGCTGCTGCTTGCGCTGACACTGTTCCAGCAGCTTGATGATGGTGTCCTCCATCTGTTTCGGGGTGTAGCTGCGGGGAAAGTATTTCCGCAGGGTGTCGTTTTTGATGACCACCTTGTCCAGCTCGTCCTTTTTCTCTTCTCCCATGACCGCAAAGGCAACGTCATACGAAAAGTGCCCTTCCTGCGCCAGCTTTTTAAGCCGCTGCGCTTGGGAAAGGGACGGTGCATTCTGGGTGTCGTTCATCGCTTCTAAAAAATCCCGCTGTTGGCTTTCGTCCAGATAGGACAGCTCCACAGCGGGATTAAGGGAAATTTTCTTTTCGTCCACCATGTCCAGCAGTTCCGGGACAAGGTTTGTCAAGCGGATAAACCTTTGGACATTTCGAGCGTTGTCACCTGATTCATCAGCGACAATATCTCGCGCTTTTGCACCATTTAACTTGTGGCCAATTTGGCCACAAGTTAAATCTGACCTAGCACCTTGATTTTTTAGAGCTTCCAGCTTCATTTTGTAGGCGAAAGCTCTTTCACTGGGCAGGATGTTCTCACGTTGGAGGTTCGAGTCCACCATGAGCAGAACTGCGGCATCATCATCCATATTGCGGACGACGACAGGCAGGGTTTCCAGCCCGGCAAGCTGGGCGGCGTGCTGACGTCGGTGCCCAGAAATGATCTCATAGCCGCCCTCTGGTCTGGGGCGGGCAATCAGCGGAGACAGCACACCGTACTGCTCTACGCTTTCCACCGTGCGCTGCATGGACTCATCGTCCAAGACCTTAAAGGGGTGGTTTTTGAAGGGGAACAGCTCCCCAATGGGAATCTGCTGCACCTGTTCCCGCTGCTGCTCTTGCCGGGATTCCTCGGTGGAGAAAATGTCATCTGCCCCTTTCAGCGACACGTTTAAGCTGTTTTTCGGCATTCGCCATCACCTCCCTCGTCAGAGATTTATAGGCTTCTGCCACCTTGCCTTTGGGGTCGTGCTGGAAAATGCTTCTGCCCACGGCACTGATTTCCGCAGCACGGACAGACCGGGGAATGGTCTGGTCAAACACCTTGATTTTGCTGCCGTAGGCACCCCGAATCAAATTGTCAATCTGCTGCCCGTAGTTGGTGCGGCTGTCGGTCATGGTGAGCAGGATGCCCTCAATTTTCAGCTTTGGATTGATCTGCTGCCGGACTTTTTGGACGGTCTGCAAGAGCTGTTCCAGACCCTTTGCGGACAGGTACTGCGCCTGCACGGGAATCAGGGTGGTGTCCGCTGCTGCCAGTGCATTCACGGTCAGCATCCCAAGGGAAGGAGTGCAGTCCAGCAGAATGAAATCGTAGTCGTGCTTTGCGCCTTCCAGCACCTGTTTCAGCATCTTCTCCCGGTTCATGCAGTTCACAAGGGAAACTTCCAGCCCTGCCAGTTCAATGTTTGCCGGAATCAGGTCAACGCCCTCCGCATGGTGCAGAACACCCTCGCCAGGTGGAATGCTCTGGTCGTTCATGGCTTTTGCCATCAAGGTGGAAAGGGTGGTGGTCAGTTCATCAGGCTGCTGCCAGCCCATACTGATGGCAATGTCCGCATGGCGGGCAAATATAAATTTGCACGCAGTGCACACAACTAGCCATAGGAGCGAAGCGACTATAGTCAAGCTGCCCTGCGGGTCAGCGTCCACCAACAGGACCTTTTTGCCGTCCATCGCCAGCCCGATGCCTAGATTTTCACAGGTAGTAGTCTTGCCTGTGCCGCCTTTCTGGTTGACGATGGCAATTGTGGTTGCTTTCTTTGAAATTTTCATCACCCCCGCATCGCTAAGTCGTGGTTGGTTTGGTTCTGGTAGGAAAGCTGCATGGTGGCGGGTGCGTTGTACAGAGAAGCAAGCAGATATTGTTTCATATTACGGATCGGGCTGCTGTTCTCTGCAAAGCACTTCAGCACAAAACGGATATGGTCGGCGTTCAGCTTCATAAACCGGCTGCGTACCACCTCAGCGGGTTTGTCGTCTCCGGCGATGTGCAGCAGCTTGCGGTTGGTGGCACAGGTGTCCACCAGCAAATCTACGATCTGATAGATAGTGTCCTCATCGTCCGGGCAGAGCCGGAGCAGAAGGTCTACCTCCAAAGACTGCAAAAAATATTCTTCCAATTGGGTGCGTTTGCTCATCCCATCCGATTCTTCAGAATAGAAAGGATCAGTCTCACTCATTTCAGTATCATTCTCTTTAGTCTTATTACATCGTGATTTTGAAGGGTCTTGACACGCGATTTTGAAGCCACAAGAATCGTCATTATCACGATTCTTGACACTCTCTTTTGAAGATTCTGCCGAAAAGTTTTTCACATACACCAAACTTGGCTTTCCCTGCCCTCGGCGTTTTCGTTCAATCAGCCCAAACTTTTCAAGTTCCCGGAGCAGCTTGGTCGCTTTGTTGTCTGTGCAACACAATGCCCTCTTGACATCCTCTATCGTGAAGAGGATGATCACCCGGTTCTGCTCGTCCAGCCAGCCGTTTTTCACAGACAGGCTCATGCGGTCAAGCAGGATGCCGTACAGGGTCTTTGCATCGGTTGACAGATCTTGAAACCGCTGCTCCTGAAAAAGAGCCTTGGGAATGCGGAAGAACGAAAAGAGTTCTCCGGCCTGTCCGTAAAAGTAGTCAAGGGTCATACAATTCTGTCAAGGATAAAAAAACAACGATGATTCATTGACATGGTTGACAAATCCTCCTTATAGATAATTCGTGCAAACAAAAAGCGCAACTTCGATTGATGAAAATCGAAATTGCGCGATGTAACTTAACCGGGGGAGAAAGGTCATTTGTCAGGGTCGTTTGACCACAATTTGACCACAAAAGGAATGAAACTTCTTGACATCCAATGAAACAGAATGGTATAATGCATTTGAAATTTAACGATGCTGAGTCCAGACAGTATCGGATAGTACATTGTGTTCTCGATAGAAGCACAATGGGGTTCAAGAGGCCGTGAGTTCGATTCTCGCCACTCGGACCAAACAAAAATAATCCGAACTTGTTTCCGATAGGAGATGGGTTCGGATTATTTGTTTTCTGCGGAAAACAGACTTGCATTTATCAAAAAAACCGAACCTTGCGGCTGCTGATGGAATTTGCCGCAGAGTTCAGGCGAATCCTGTAAGGAGGGTCATAGTATGAATACCACATTGCGGCGGGATGCGGATGAAATCATCCATTCCAGCATTCAGGCGGTGCTGCCGGATAAGGCCGTGTGCCGCGCGCTGGAAAACTTTCAGCCCGGAGGCGGCAGGGTACTGCTGGTGGCGGCGGGCAAGGCTGCGTGGCAGATGGCGCACGCCGCCGTGGAGGCACTGGGGCACGTGGACGGCGGCGTGGTGGTGACCAAATACGGCCATGTGAAGGGCGAAATCCCCCGCATAAGCTGTTATGAGGCGGGCCATCCCGTGCCGGATGCCAACGGCTTTGCAGCCACCGAAAAAGCTTTAGCGCTGGTGCAGGGGCTGACCGCAGAGGACACGGTGCTGTTTCTGCTTTCCGGCGGCGGCAGCGCCCTGTTTGAGAAGCCGCTCGTCCCCGGCGGGGAATTGCAGGATATCACCAACCAGCTCCTTGCCAGCGGAGCGGATATCGTGGAGATGAACACCATCCGCAAGCGACTGTCCGCAGTCAAGGGCGGGCGGTTCGCACAGCACTGCGCACCCGCAAGGGTGTTCAGCATCGTGCTCAGCGATATTCTGGGCGACCCGCTGGATATGATCGCCAGCGGCCCGGCGGTGCCGGATGGCTCCACCTGCGCGCAGGCGCTTGCCGTTGCGGAAAAATATCAGCTCCGCTTATCGGCGCAGGCAAAGGCGCTGCTGGCGCAGGAAACGCCGAAAGCCCTTGACAACGTGACCACCCATATCACCGGCAGCGTCCGGGAGCTGTGCGCTGCCGCCGCCGAAGCCTGCCGGAAGCTGGGCTATGCGCCCATCCTCCTCACCGACCGGCTCTGCTGCGAGGCGCGGGAGGCAGGCAGCTTTCTGGGAACCATCGCCTGCACCCATGCGGGGCAGGGGAAAAAGCTGGCCTTTATCGCAGGCGGCGAAACAGTGGTACACCTGACCGGCAAGGGACTGGGCGGGCGCAATCAGGAACTGGCGCTTGCGTCTGCTCCGGCGCTGGCCGGACAAAACGCGGCGGTGTTCTCGGTGGGCAGTGACGGCACCGATGGCCCCACCGATGCCGCCGGCGGCTATGCGGACGGCGACACCGCTGCGGCACTGGCTGTGGCGGACTGGAAGGTGTTCGACACCCTGCAAAACAACGATGCCTACCACGCCTTGCAGGCAGTGAATGGGCTTATTATCACAGGCGCTACCGGTACCAATGTCAATGATGTTGCCGTGGTGCTGATTGGGGGAGAAGAGCAGGCAGACGCCTGAAACTCTGTCCGTCCGGCGCACCCATAACCTTTACCCCGCTTTGCCCGCAGTGTCCGGGCAGGCGGGGATTTTTTGTTGGAAGTACTTGACAGTTCTTCTGCAAAGTGATATGATTTTGATATCAGAAAGAAACGCTTCCGACCCTGATAAGGAGGGACTTTTTATGGAAGAGAAAATTTTGAATACCCGCAAAAACGGCATGGCTATGCTGCTGCTCACCCTGCTGGGTTATGTGGTGGCTATCGCTCTGTTCGTTTACTGTATCACGTTGCTCAGTGCAGATCGGCCGCACCGGCTGTTTCTGGGCATTCCGCTGCTGATTTTGTCCATTGCGTACTTCATCGCAGGCATTTTCCTGTTCTGCGGCCTTAAGGTGTTAAAGCCGCAGGAGGCGCTGGTGCTCACCCTGTTTGGTGATTACATCGGCACGCTGAAGGGACAGGGCTTTTACTGGGTGAACCCCTTCTGCACCGCCGTCAACCCCGCCGCCGGTACCCGCCTGAGCCAGAGCGGAGATGTGAACAGCAAGGAGAACAGCGTGGCTGCGCTGTTTGGCAATAACGGCCAGAATGCTCAGATGAGCGTCGAGTCCATGAGCAAAAAGATCTCGCTCAAGATGATGACCCTGAACAACTCCCGCCAGAAGATCAACGATTGTCTGGGCAACCCGGTGGAGATCGGCATTGCGGTCATCTGGCGCGTGACCGATACCGCCAAGGCTGTGTTCAACGTGGATAACTATAAGGAATACCTCTCCCTGCAGTGTGACAGCGCCCTGCGCAACGTGGTGCGGGTGTACCCCTATGATGTTTCTCCCAACGTGGACACCACCGGCGACGGCGTAGCTGACGAGGGCAGTCTGCGCGGCTCCTCCGAGGTGGTGGCTGCCCGCATCCGGGACGAGATCCAGAAGAACGTGGCAGAGGCCGGTATCGAGGTGGTGGAAGCTCGCATCACCTATCTGGCCTATGCGCCGGAGATCGCAGCGGTCATGCTGCAGCGCCAGCAGGCCAGCGCCATCATTGATGCCCGCAAGATGATCGTGGACGGCGCTGTGGGCATGGTGGAAATGGCGCTGGATCGTCTGAACGAGAACAAGGTAGTGGAGCTGGACGATGAGCGCAAGGCGGCAATGGTATCCAATCTGCTGGTGGTGCTGTGCGGCAACCGGGATGCCCAGCCCATCGTGAACAGCGGCAGCCTGTACTGATGGCCGAGCCGAAAAAGCAGGTGCCCCTGCGCCTGAACGCCAAGCTGTACGATGCCCTTGCCGCTTGGGCAGAGGATGACTTCCGCTCGGTGAACGGACAGATCGAATATCTGCTTACCGAGTGCGTGCGTCAGCGCAAAAAGAACGGGAAATATGTCTCCGACCAGCTGGACGTCCCGCCGGAACTGGATCTCCATTAAGACACCCGCGGTAAACGTAAATTATGAAATAAGGCCGCTGCACAAAACCGGTGCGGCGGCCTGTTGTTTGTCAGGGAAAGGCGGTGCTTTCCGGCGGGAAAGGAAACAAATAAAGGCCAATTTGATAGTTTAGTTGATCGTACAATGCTCCGGTATTTCGTCGGAAAAAGCGACCAAAGTCGCAAAAAAGTCTTGAAGATACAGGAGAAGATGGACAAATATCTGGGCGAAAACGTTTCTTTTTTGGATTTTTCCGGAAAAGAACTTGCCTAAAAGTTTGCGGCGTGCTAAACTAACAGCGGGGAATTGTTTTGCGTAAGCAGACAGGGGGTGAAGCTATGAAAATACTGGTTGTGGATGACGGTCAGCTTGCGATCAATTCGCTGATCCGTATCCTGTGCCGTGTGGCACCGGACTGTGATTATATCAGCGCCATGACGACTGACGACGCCCTGACGTGGATGCGGCAGGGCCCGATGGATGCTGCCTTTTTGAACCTGGAAATGCCGGGCATGAACGGCCTTGCCCTTGCCCGTATGATCCAGAAATTGCAGCCCCGCTGCAATATCATCGTGGTCACCGAGCACCCGGAGTATGCACTGGAAGCATTGCAGATCTTCGTCAGCGGCTTTCTGCTCAAGCCCGCCAACGAGGCCGATGTGCGCAATGTGCTGGAAAACCTGCGCTACCCGCCGGAAACGGCGCCTGTGGGCATCAAGATCCAGTGCTTCGGCAACTTCGAGATCTTTGTGGGCGGGCGTCCGCTCTCCTTCAAGCGCAGCAAGAGCAAGGAGCTGCTGGCTTACCTGGTGGACCGCAACGGTGCCACCTGCACCAACGGCGAGATGCTGGCTGTTCTGTGGGAGGATAAGCCCGATACTGCTTCGCTGCACAGCCACCTGCGCAATTTGATCTTTGACCTCAGCCACACGCTGGAGGACGCAGGGGTCAACGGGCTGCTGGTACGCGGCCGCAGCACCTTGGCGCTGGATACCAGCAAGGTGGACTGCGATTATTATAACTTCCTGCGGGGAGACCGCTCGGCCTTTAACTCCTACCGGGGCGAGTATATGACCCAGTATTCCTGGGCGGAGGTCACCCGTTCGGCGCTGCGCCAGCAGGCCGCAGCTACGCCCAGAAGCGGGTCGATCCCAAGCTATTACGTCCCGCCCACGGGCTTTTAAAACTGCATAAAACACCAAAGGCTGCTGTGCAAACGATGCGCAGCAGCCTTTTCGATTTTTATAGGTTTGAAAATGGGGTAACAGAACGCCCGCAGGTGTTCTGTTACCCCAAAATAAATTGCTTAAAATCGCTCCAATTCCAGCAAATATTCCTTGATGTCCAGCCCTTCGGCGTAGCCGGTCAGGCTGCCGTCTGCCCCGATGACCCGGTGGCAGGGCACCACGATGCACAGCGGGTTGCGGTGGCAGGCGCTGCCTACGGCGCGACTTGCCTTGGGTTTGCCCAGCGCCGCCGCCAGCTGGCCGTAGGTGCGCACCTCCCCGTAGGGGATTTTGCGCAGCTGCGCCCATACCGCCTGCTGAAAGGCGGTGCCCTTTGCCGCCAGCGGCAGGTCGAACTCCCGGCGCACCCCGGCAAAATATTCGTTCAGCTGCTCCTCGGCCTCCTGTAACAGGGACGTTTCCACCACCCTGCGGGGCAGCGGCTCCAGCTCCGGTGCGCCGTCCGGGCAGAAATGTACCCCGCACAGCGCATCGTTCTCCTCCTCTAAACAGATGGCTCCAAGGATGCTGTTGATGTACCAGACGTTCAAAACCGGCCTCTTCCTTTCCTGCAAGAATGTGCTATACTGGTACTATCTTAACACAAAAGCTTCCGTGAGGAAAGGGGCGTTTCAACTATGGTCAAGGCACTGGAAGACATTATTGCAAAAAGCAGCAGCATCGTCTTTTTCGGCGGCGCAGGCGTTTCTACGGAAAGCGGCATCCCGGATTTCCGCAGCGTGGACGGGCTGTACCACCAGAAATACGACTACCCGCCCGAAACCATCCTCAGCCATACCTTCTGGGAGGAAAACCCGGAAGAGTTCTACCGTTTTTACCGCGATAAGCTGATCGTAAAGGGCGCAAAGCCCAACGCCGCCCATCTGCGGCTGGCAAAGCTGGAGCAGCAGGGCAAGCTGCGGGCGGTGGTCACCCAGAACATCGACGGTCTGCATCAGGCGGCGGGCAGCAAAACCGTGTACGAGCTGCACGGCAGCACTCTGCGCAACTACTGCACCCGCTGCGGCAAGTTCTACGATGTGGATTTCATCGCAAACAGCACCGGCGTGCCCCGCTGTACCGAGTGCGGCGGCATCGTAAAGCCGGACGTGGTGCTTTACGAGGAGGGCTTGGACGAGGAGGTGCTGTCCGGCGCAGTGGATGCCATCCGCCATGCCGATACCCTTATCATCGGCGGCACTAGTCTGGTGGTGTACCCTGCCGCCGGGCTCATCCGCTACTTCCGGGGTGACAACTTGGTGGTCATCAATATGCAGCCCACCGGAGCGGATGCCTCTGCCGACCTGTGCATCGCAAAGCCCATTGGGCAGGTGCTGAGCGAGGACGTTTCGCTGGACTGATTTTTGCGCTGTAAGGCGCGCTGTTTCGCGCCGGTTTGCACGCAGTTTTCCGTATGCTGATGGAAAGAACAACAGAACGGAGGAACTGCAAATGATCCAGGTATGCGACCCGCCGCGTCAGCGGCAGGTACGGCGGCTTTCCGCCGAAGAATTTTTTACATTGGTGCGCTGCGGCGGGGCGGGGTTTTACCGTCCCTGCTCCGAGGTGTTGCGGATGCTGACCGTAGGCGAGGCGTGGGGCACAGCTGGGGCGGCGCTGCTGGTGCTGCCCCTTACCGCCGATACCGCCGCCGTAGCGGCACTGCGCAGCTGGCTGGGACGTCGGCAGCTGGAAGGCGGCTGTCTGCTCACCCCGCCGGTGAATACCGGAGAAGAACTGCCCGCCCGGCTGGTGGAAGTTGCCGCGGCCCGGGCAGACCGGCTGCGCCGCAAGGGCACGGCATGGGCGGTGGTGGAGTGCACCGAAACCGCGGCGGCACTGTTGCCGCTGTATTTTCGGCAGGGCTTTGGGCTGCGGGCGCTGCGTCCACTGGAAAGCCTTGCGCCCTGCTTTTTGCTGCGCACCGGCTGCGTGCCCGCCCGCACCGCGCCGGTGTGGGTGCCGCTGGAAGAGAGGGTGCAGCTGGCGCTGCTGCTGGCAAAGGGCTATGCCGCGCTGGACAGCCGCCCCTACGGCGGCAGTCTTGCGCTGGCGCTTTATCCGCTGAAAGAAACGGAATGACGTAAACCAGAGAGGGAATGAGAAAGCTATGAAGGCAGTGATTTTGGAAAGCTATGTGATGGAAGAAGGGGATTTGGACTGGTCCGGGGTAAAGGCACTGGTGCCGGACACCACCAGCTATGTGCGCACCGACTATGCCGACATTGCACCCCGCATCGGGGATGCAGAGCTGGTGCTCATCAACAAGTGCCGCATTGACGAGGCGGTGCTGGCACAGTGCCCGAACCTTAAATGGGTGGGCATCATCGCCACCGGCACGGATAATATCGACCTTGACGCCTGTCGCCGCCATGGGGTGGCAGTGGCCAATGTGCCGGGGTACTCTACTTATAGTGTGGCGCAGATGACCTTCAGCCTGCTGCTGGCCATCTGCCAGTGTGCCCAGCGGTACGACCGGGCAGTAAAGGCCGGGTACTGGCAGCTGGGCATCCCGGCAGAGTACGGTCTGCTGCCACAGGTGGAACTGCTGGGCAAGACCTTTGGCATCTACGGCTACGGCAGCATCGGCCGCCAGACCGCCCGCATTGCAAAGGCCTTTGGCATGGAGGTGTTGGTGTGTACCCGCACGGTGCGCCCGGAGTACGACGCCGATGGGGTGGAGTTCGTGGACTTTGACACCCTGCTTGCCCGCAGCGATGTGCTCAGCCTGCACTGCCCGGCCACCCCGGAAACCCGCGGGCTGATAAGCCGGGAAGCCCTTGCAAAAATGAAGCCCGGCGCTATTTTGCTGAACACTGCCCGGGGCGCACTGGTGGACGAAGAAGCCGTGGCCGATGCGCTGGAAAGCGGGAAGCTTGCCTTTTACGGTGCCGATGCCTTTGCCACCGAGCCGCTGCCGCCGCAAAGCAGGTTGCGCGGCCTGCCGGGTGCGGTGCTCACCCCGCATATCGCGTGGACCACCAAGGAAGCCTTGCAGCGGCTGATGGACATCACCACCGGCAACCTGCGCAGCTTTCTGGCCGGGAAAGGCGAGAATATCGTCAACCCTTGATTTTGGCAGGGCACTGTACTATACTGTTCCATGGTTTCAGGCTCTCCCGGCAAAGGAACGGCCGTAAAATAACGTATGCACAGGAGCATCCGGCAGCTCTGCCGCTGCTCCGAGGGAGGTAAAAATGAGCTACGCCATCGTATTCAGCAGCAGAACGGGCAACACCGGGCTGCTGGCACAGACCCTGCGGGAACAGCTGCCGCAGGCAGACTGCTGCTATTTCGGTGCACCGGCTGCTGCCGCGCTGGCAGCAGATACCCTGTATGTGGGCTTTTGGACAGATAAAGGCAAGGCCGATGCCGACACGCTGGAATTTTTGCAGCAGCTGTGCGGCAAGCAGATATTCCTGTTTGGCACCGCAGGCTTTGGCGGCAGTGCGCCTTACTTTGAAAAGATTCTTGCCGCCACCCGGAAGGCGCTGGACGGGAGCAACACCGTCATCGGCAGCTTTATGTGTCAGGGCAAAATGCCCATGTCCGTCCGGCAGCGGTACGAGGCGATGAAGGCGCAGCCTGCGCACATCCCCAATCTGGATGCCCTGATCGAAAACTTCGATAAGGCGCTCTCCCACCCGGATGCCGCAGATCTGGAACAGCTGAAGCAGGCTGTAAAATAAGATTTTCCGTTTATATAAAAAAGGTTCCGAAACGCCTGTGGGCGTCTCGGAACCTTTTTTATATAAACGGAAAACTAGTCAATGGTGGTTTTGGTGCGTCCGATGCCGATGACGGCGGTGGAGATCTTTTTCCAGCTGTCGCAGCCGCACACGCCGTCCACCCGCAGGCTGGTGCGCTTCTGGTAGCCGCGCAGAGCCTGCTCGGTGCGGGCACCAAAAATGCCGTCGATGCGGCTGCCGGTCTGGTAGCCAAGGGTGGAAAGTGCATCCTGCAAAACCATGACATAGCAGCCCCGGCTGCCCCGGCGCAGGGTAGGATAACCGGCGGTAGTGCCGCTGCAGGCCGGGGTACCATAGCGGCGGTCAAAGTGCACCCATGTGGGGGTCTGGCTCAGCGGCTCCACATAGCCCCACGCGCCGGTAGCGCGGGCAGCGTTGTAAATGGCGGTGCGCTGGCGCTGGCCAAGGCTTTGCCCTACGTCAAACGCTACCCCTGCATAGTGCTGGCTGCGGGTGCCGTGGCCGCCCTCCCAGATGCGGCGGAAGGCGTACCCCACCGGGATGCCCCTGCCGTATTTGCGGCGGGTCAGGTTCCACGCCTCCATGGCGGCAATGGTGGTCCACAGGGTAGGGCTGGCCGATTTGCCCCGAAACTCCCGCAGCCGCAGGGTGGTCAGGGTGCTGTAAGGCATGGGATCGTTCTCGTTCAGGTTTGCGTAGGTGTACACCTTGTTTTCGTAGGCGTCATAGATCAAAAGGCGTGCCATCCCTCATTCCTCCTTCTCGCAGCCGCAGGGGTCGGCGCACTGGGCTTGCAAAGCATACCATGTTTCGCGGTACACGATGCCGTTTACCGGCTGCAGCCCCGCCTGCTGCTGGACAGCCCGCACGGCAGCGGCGTCTGCCGCGCCAAAGCGGTTATTGTCGGCTACATAGCCCTCGCCGCAGGAAAGCTGTGCCCGGCGGTTGAGCCAGCGCTCCACCTGTCCCACCTCCTGCCCGGCGCTGCCCTCGGCGATGGCGCGCCCCGGGTAGGCTGTGCTGGGCGGGGTATCCCGGTCGGGGTTCGGGGCATGAGCGGCCAGCTGCAAGCTCAGCGCTTCCACCGCCGTCCATGTGTCGGCATCTGCAATGCCGGTCTGTTCCAGCCCTAATAGCTGCTGGGCGCTGCGGGTGGCTGTGGCAGTTTCTTCGGTATAGCGGTCGGCAAGGGGCGGAGCTTCCACGCTGGAAAAATAATAGGCGATGCGCTGCAAAAGCAGATTGTAGTACAGCACCACCTCGCCGCTGCTGCCCACCGTCAGCGGGGCACCGGGGTAGGGCAGACGTTTTAAAGTGACCACCGGGCCGGAAGAGCGCAGCTGGCTGGCGCGGCCATAGAGGGAGTTCCATGTGGTGCGCCCCACCACGCCGTCCACGGTAAGCCCCGCAAATCGCTGGTATGCCCGCACCGCCCGCTCGGTATCCGCACCAAACTTGCCGTCAATGCTTACCGGCGGGATGCTGCTCTCGTAGGCGCTCATGAGGTAGAGATAGAATTGCAGCTCCCGCACCGCTGTGCCGGAAGAGCCGGTGCGCAGTACGCCCGGGTACTCGCCGGGGCGCAGGGAAGAGGAGAGCAGCCGGTTGGCGATATCGTTGTACACCTCGTACAGCTTTTGCCATGTGGTTTGCCCCACCACTCCGTCTGCCGTCAGCCCGAAGTAGCGCTGGAACCGCCGCACAGCCGATGCCGTGCCCGCGCCGAATTTTCCGTCCACGGTCACGCTTTCAAGGCTTGTGTACACGGTGCGCGCGATCTTCAGCCAGAACTGCACCAGCCGCACGTTCTGCCCGGAGGCACCCTCCCGCAGCGGCGTGCCGGGGTAGGCGTTGGGGGTGCCGTTGTCGGACTGGATACTCAAAAACTCATCGTACAGTTCTTTCCAAGTGGTCTGTCCCACTATGCCGTCCACCGTAAGGCCGTACTTGCGCTGGAAGGCGCGCACCGCATTGGCGGTGGCGGTGCCGAATATGCCGTCCACCTTTACGGCGGGGATGGCGCTGTCGTACTGCGCCAGCGTGTTCAGCCAGAACTGTACCTGTTCCACCGCGCTGCCGGAAGCGCCAGAGCTCAGCACCGTGCCGCTCCATGTGCCGTCAGACAGGGTGCCGGTGGAGGTCTCGCCCTCGCTGGTCAGCTCGGCAAGGTCCTTTACCGATACATAGATGTAGCTGATCTTGTACCATGTCTGCCGCCCCACTACGCCGTCGGCGGTCAGGTTGAACTGCTTCTGAAACGCCCGCACCGTGGCGGCCATCCGGCTGCCGAATACGCCGTCCACTGTCAGTTTTCCAAGGAAGGGATAGTCCTTGGTAATGCGGTTCAGCTGCCGTTGCAGGGTGAACACCGCCGCGCCGCGGCTGCCCTGCCGCAGCGGGGTGCCGGGGTAGCTCTGCGGGATGGAGCGGATGTTTTTGGTGCGCACGATCTCAATGCTGCTGCCGTAGTAGTAGCGTAAAATTTGCAACGCGCTGCGCCCGTTGTTGGCCAGCGTTACCGTGCCCCATTGCTTGAGCCCCGGGCAGGTGACCGATTTGCCATCGCAATACTCGGAATAATAGGGGTTTACCGTGCCGCTTTTGCGCAGATAGGTGTTGAAGATATCGTCTGTGATGCGCACCATCACCTCGAACACCGTGCGCCCATGGACGTAGTACTGGTCGTAGCTGGTGGAGTTGGTGATGTTGAAGGTGTAGCCCTTGCTGGGGTACCACTCGGTATAAATGCGGTTCAGCGCCAGCGAGATCTGGCAGTGGATGTTCGCCCGCAGTGCCTGCTCCGGCCAGGTAGGACAGCACAAACCAAAGATAAAAATAAACGTATAAACGTATGAAAATAACTAACTTTCCGCTGCGGCGGGCCGATACAGGAAAAAGTTTTTGCATGGAGGTGATCGATCGTGAAACTTCTGCCTGCTTTTGCCATTTCCGGCAGGGGCATTGAACATGCAAAAGGAGCCGTTGCGATCAGCAACGGCTCCTATCATGTCAGCGCTACGAGCGTTTTTAATGTACTCTAAAATCCATAAATGAATGTATTTCTTCGAATCCTGTATTTACCAACGATCATTTCTAGAATTCCACGCGTCATGGAAGCGATCGACCCGACGCTCATAAGACCGCTGCCGCCCTGCCGCTCCGGTAAAAAAGCGGATGATCTTTCCGCCAAGAAAGATTATTGCAATAAAAGCGATCAGAAGCAGGATGAAAAGGAAGAAATCGCCAACAGAATGTATCCCGGAGGGGGTCAGGCTGCAAAGGAGCGCAAAGCCTATTAAAACGACAAATACCCCGGCACCGGCCAAAAATAAGTAAAATCGAAGTCTGCCGCCGTAGCGAAAAATCGCCCACAAAATAAACCCTGCAACAAATATATAATACCAGTTGCCGGTGCTGCCAAGCCATGCTACAAGATTTAGAATCGGTTGCAAGATCCAGTTCAGCGCATTTAAAAATGCCATAAAAAGAGTCATTTGATCGTTTCCTCCTACATTGTACACAAGAACCACTTGGATATGCTTTATCTTAGAATACATCAATTTGTCGTTTTGATGTTTTCCTTACCGTAAAACCCGGTGAAAATTGCGAAATGGCTTGAATTATTGTACAATCTAATACGAGGTGATTGCGATGCGGTACACGGAGAGGATTCGCGAATTGCGGGATGATCATGACTACAGCCAAAAGGATATTGCAAGAGCTGTGTATGTTGCACAGACGACTTATTCAGACTATGAAAATGGCAGAGTGCGGATGCCAGTGGAGTGTCTGATCGAGTTGGCAAGATTCTATAATGTAGACATGAATTACATCACAGGACTCACAGATATTTCGCAGCCATTTCCTGTCACATTCAAAAAAGAATGACAAAACGAAAACGGTCATGCTTTTGCATGGCCGTTTTCGTTTGAGATGCTATTTTACAGATACAAATCGTCTGGATCACCTGCGGTGGGGCTGGCAGGCTGAGAATTCTTGGAAGCGGCGTCTTTTTCGTCTGCATCCAAAATCAGGTTATAACAAAGTTTGACACACTCATTACAGATGTTCGCACCGTTCGGCCCGAGAACCAATCGACCGACATCCTCTTGATCTTTACCACAAAAACTGCAAACACTCATATAGACACCTCTTTTTATTGTATTGCAGACTGAATATCTTCTGGCAAAAGCTGCTGAAGGCTTTCGACCTCGCAGTGACCGGACGCCAGAATGCGGTTGCTTTGTTTGGTTACAATGGACTCAAACAAATTGCGTATGGTACGCGCATTGGCAAAGCTGGTACTGCGGGTTTGCTCCAACACCTGAAGATAGTTCAGCAGATCATGCTCTGCCTCAGGCGTAAGACGATAATCCCGTTTTTTGCATAGCCGCAAAAAGATCTCCATCATTTCCGGAGCGGTGTAATCAGGAAAATCAAAATAGGAAGTAAAGCGGGAAGCAAGGCCGGGGTTGCTTTCGATAAAGGACTGCATCTGCTCCTTATAACCGGCTACGATCACAATAAAGTCGTCCCGGTGGTTTTCCATCTCAACAAGCAGCGTATCGATGGCTTCCTGTCCAAAATCGTTTCCGCCTTTTCCAACCAGTGTATAGGCCTCATCAATAAATAAGATCCCGCCGCGTGCTTCGCGGATCTTTGCCAGCGTTTTAGGCGCGGTTTCGCCCACATAACGGCCTACAAGATCGGCGCGCTGTACTTCCACTAACTGCCCGCGCGGCAATACACCGATCTCATTGTACAACTGTGCCATGATCCGGGCAACGGTGGTTTTTCCCGTACCGGGATTTCCGGTAAAAACCATGTGCCGGGACATTGCGGCGGTTTTCAGCCCCTGCTGCTCCCGCAGCTGCTGATAGCGAACCATGTTGATCTGTTCCATGACGGACTTTTTTAAAGCAGTCATTCCGACCAGCTCGTTCAATTCTTCCTGTGGAGAAGGGCCTTTCTTCGGAAGCGGCATACAGGATTTTACATCGTCCAGCGTGATCGTCATCAGATCTTCCAGGCTGGGGTTGCTCATTGTACCAAGCCGTGTGCTCTGACTGACCAGCAGCTTCTGGAAATAGTTGCGGACTTCGCGTGCGTTGGCAAAGTTTTCCCCCGCACTGCGGCGGATCTCGCGCAGCTGCATGGCGGCTGCTTCAAGCGCATCGCTGCTGATTTGATAATCACGAGAGGTGCACAGCTTTTTGAAGATCTGCAGCATCTCGTCCTCGGTATAATCTGGAAATTGGAAATATCGCGTAAAACGGGATTCCAAGCCGGGATTGCTGTTGACAAAATCTTTCATCTGCTGCGGATAACCGGCTACGATCACAATGAGATCATCACGATAGTCCTCCATCGCTTTCAGAAGCGTGTCGATGGCTTCCTGTCCGAAATCATTCGAGCCTTTTCCAACCAGCGTATAGGCCTCATCAATAAATAAGATACCGCCCAAAGCCTCCTGGATCTTTTCCAGCGTTTTAGGCGCAGTGGAACCAATGTAACCGCCTACAAGATCAGCGCGCTGAACTTCGACCAGCTGACCTTTGGAAAGAACGCCGATTTCCTGAAAAAGCCGTCCCATAATACGCGCAACGGTGGTTTTGCCGGTGCCCGGGTTGCCGGTAAAAACCATGTGCAGACTCTGTTTTTCTATGCGCAATCCCATAGCCTCGCGCTTTTTTTGTATCTGCATCATTGTAAATTGCTGCTGGATGTCGGTTTTTAGCTGTGTCAATCCGATCAGGGCGTTCAGCTCTTCCATTGCGGATTGCTGCGGAGCTGCCGGCTCCTGTACAGCTGAGCGCCTTTCCGGCTCCTGCGCAGAGGAAGGAGTCTGCGCAGGACACAACTGCTCCAATGCCTGCTGTGCATCGGCGTTTCCCTGTGCTGCGGCCTGCTTTAAATACTGTTCTGCCTTGGAACGGTCTGTCTGTACGCCAAGGCCGTCACGATAACAGATGCCCAGCTTGTATTGGGCTCCGGGAACATTGCGCTCAGCCGCCAGTGTGTACCAATGGGCAGCTTCTGTCCAATTCTGTGGGACATCACGGCCAACTTCGTAAAGCCGACCAAGCCAGAAAGGAGCTTGCCTGTTTCCAAGTTCTGTGCCCAGCTTCAGCTGACGTACTGCGCCGGGAATGCTTTTAGAAACACCAAGACCATTGATATACATTCTCCCCAAAAAAGTTGCTGCATGCGCGTTGCCGCGTGCAGAGGCTTTGCTCCACCAGGAACAGGCTTTTTCATACTGCTTTTTCTCATAGTACTTTCCGCCCAGACGATCCATTGCCTCTGTGTCACCCTGTCGGGCGGCAAGCTCCAACGGATCCTCCGAAGATGACGAATCAAGGACAAAAGCATCACAGGAACTGTTGGCGCTGATATAAGATAGTCGTTCGAGACCGCAGCGATATCTGTTGCTGATGGGGTTCCATTGCTTGTATTTACAATGAAGACAGTTCCGTTCCATGAGACTTTGCACTCCCGTTATTATAAAATGTATTTCTTTCATTCTACTTTTTTTATTTTTCGGTTTATGATTTTACCGGGATGTCCGGTGCACCAGCCCGAATCGCAACCAGTATCGGACGGATGATCGTTTTTGGCTTGTCTAGGGGAGTTGTTTCCTCGCAACATATCTTTCCTGTAAGTGTACTGTCACAGAGCAGTGAGAATTGGCATGATAGGCTTTTCTGATGGGAGAAACCATGGTATACTGAAAGCAACGAATCGGAAGTAATCAAAGAAAGAGGACTGTAAAATGAACATCGAAGAACGGGCAGCGCAGGCTGCCGCATGGAAAGCTGCCGGACAGTGCAACTGCGCACAGGCGGTGCTGAAAGCATTCGAGGACAAACTGCCGGTGGATGCCGACACTCTGACGAAGCTGGGCGCAGGCTATGCCGCCGGGATGGGCTGTATGGAAAGCACCTGCGGCGCGCTCATCGGCGCTGTGATGGTGGCGGGCGTTGTTACGGACGGCAAGGGTACGCCCCGTATCTCCAAGGAACTGCTGCAAAATTTTCAGGAAAAGTGCGGCGCTACCATCTGTAAAGACCTGAAGGGCATGGAGACCGGCGCACCGCTGTGCCCCTGCCCGGAGTGCGTCCGCAACGCCGTGCTGGCACTGGGCGAGACGCTGGGGGAGTAAGGCGGCAGAATAAGATAAATGCAAAGGGAGCTCTGCCTGGACATTTGTCCGTGGCAGAACTCCTTTTTGCTTTATATTTCACGAAAACCGACCAGAATGCCGATAAGGGCAAGTCAGAAAAATATCTTGCCCTTGTCCGCTGCTTTCGGCAGAACGACAGAAATTTTCTTTAAAATTTGTGCAACTTTCAACGGAAGCAAAGTGACCGGCGGTCATAACTTTATTATCTTTGCGCGATAAAGGCTTTTTGCGGCTTCTCCTACCGGAAATGTATCCCAAAAGCCGTCTGCACTTTAGTCATACTTATTTGACGGAAAAAGCTTTTTCCGGTATCCTGTCCGTATCACGAGGACGGCGGGCAGAGAATACCCGCCTTTTTTCGTTCGTTTTGTGTTTATGGGGAGGACAATCTATGGCAACCATGAAAGATATCATTCAGAGCCCGCTGCTGCTGGCGCTGGTCATCGGCGGACTTTTGTATATTTCCGCATTCTCGCTGGTCTATTTCAAAAAGGCCTACGACCACTGTCTGGAACTGGACATCACCCGCAAGGAACTGAGCAACGTGATCAAATCCAGCCTGATATTCTCTGTTGTGCCCAGCCTTTCCATCGTGGTGGGTCTGTTCGTGCTCATTGCGGTGATGGGCAGCGTGTGGGCATGGTGGCGGCTGTCGGTCATCGGCTCGCTCTCTTATGAAACCATGATCTCCAGCTCCATTGCGCAGGTGCTGGGCTACGCATCCTCTGCGGAAATGCTGGAGGGTGCCACCGGACGGCAGTTCGGCGTGGTGATGATCCTGATGAGCGTGGGCATGCTGAGCGGTTTCCTGATCCTGCTGCCCCTCGGCAAAAAGTTGTGCAAAAGCGTGGACCGCTCTGCGGCCGAAAACGGCGGCAGCACTTGGAAAAACGTGCTGTCTGGTGTGTTTATGCTGGTGATGTTCTCGGTGTACATTCCCATTCTGCTGTTCACCGACAATGTGCAGGCTGCCGTTATGATCACCGGCCTTGTGATCGCCATTGGCGTGGGTGTGCTGGCAAAGCGCCCGGGTCTTGCATGGCTCAATAACTTTGTAATGGCATTCTCCATGCTGGGCGGCCTGATCTCGTCGCTGGCATGGGTACGGATTTTCGGTTAAGGGGAGGAAAACAGACATGAGCAAAGCAAAGACTGAGGCTAAAATGGATTCCTTCCAGAGCTGGGCGCACCGCTGGGGTCGTGTGGGTACCCTGATCGCCCTCATTTACATGGTGGCGCTGCCCTTTGTGGTGCTGGCTGCCTACGACAGCATCCCGTCTCTGGGCGAGGTGTTCAACGTGAACACCTTTTCCATCCTGCTCATCTACATCCCGGTGGGCTTTTCGGAGGCACTGAGCTACACCCCTATTCTGGGCTGTTCGGCTTATCTGGCCTTTATCACCGGCAATATCATGAACCTGAAGCTCCCGGTGGCAGCAAACGCCATGAACCTGACCAAGAAGCAACCCAACACCCCGGAAGGTGAGGCCATCGCCTCGGTGGCTGTTGCGGTCTCTTCCCTAATGACCGTTGCCATCCTGACGCTGGCAGCGGTGTGTGCCTCCTTCATCAGCCCGGTGTTCGAGCTGCCCGCCGTCAAGACGGCCTCCGGCTACCTGCTGCCGGCGCTGTTCGGCTCCATGGCGCTGGGTCTGTTCGCCAGCTCGTCCAGCGGCAGCAAGGTAGTCAAGGGCGGCATCAAGGGCGTTCTGCCGGTGCTCATCATCATGACGGTGGTCTCCCTTGCCGCACGCCTTGCGGGCTACGGTTCCGTGCTGGGCGGACTTGTGGGCATCTTTATCATCGTGATGCTGCCTATCGGCATCCTGACTTCCTATGTGTTGTGGAAGAAAGGCAAGATCCGGGTAGTGGACAAAGAGCAAAAGTAAAATAAAGCAGCCTGAACGGTCTGAATCCTGTATGGTACAGGGTTCAGGCCGTTTTTGCTGTAATTTGATTTGTCGGTTGTTGTAAGAGTTGTGCCATATTGCCGCCTGAAAAGTTCTGATTTCCGGCAGCCGGAAATAGACTGAGATGACGCATAACACAACCAAGCAAACCGAAAAGGGGGAGCCTATGGAGAAAACTTCTTTTATCCTGTATGAGAAATTTCAGTCCGAGACAAACCAGCAGTGCAAAGAATGCTTTCAGAAGGTGTTTGAACGATACATCGTTGATAAACTGTCTGCTGCCGATCCGGCAAAGGCCTGTGGCTGACAGGGCATCCTTACAACGGTGCAGCGCATGAAAGCCGCAATTTATTGCCGCCTGAGCAAGGAGGACGAAACCAGGACCGGTGAATCGGAAAGCATCCAGAACCAGAAGTCCATGCTGATCCAGTACGCCATGGAGAAGGGTTTTGAACTCTACCAGATCTATTCCGATGAGGATTACTCCGGCATCGACCGGAATCGTCCGGCTTTCAATTCGATGATACAAGCCGCAAGCGAACATAAGTTTGATGTGGTACTGGCCAAAACGCAATCCCGTTTTACCCGTGATATGGAACTGGTGGAAAAATACCTGCACGGAAAGTTTATTGAGTGGGGTATTCGGTTCATTGCTGTCGTTGACCATGTGGATACAAACGATACTGCGAATAAAAAATCTCGTCAGATCAATGGCCTGATCAACGAGTGGTATCTGGAAGACTTGTCTACCAATGTCCGCTCGGTGCTGAATCATAAGCGGAAGGAGGGGCAGTATATCGCCTCCTTTGCCTTGTACGGCTACCAGAAAGCCCCGGACGCCAAAGGAAAGCTTGTCATCGACCCGGAGGCAGCGGAGGTGGTAAAGCGTATTTTTGCATTGGCGCTCAGCGGAATGGGTGCGCACAAAATCGCACAGATTTTAAACGAGGAGGGAGTGCCAAGCCCCACAGCGTACAAGCAGCAGAACGGGAAGCACTACCACCTTGCCCGGAAAACGTCCTGTGAGTCGCTGTGGAGCAGCGGGACGATCTACCAGATGCTTCACAACCAGACCTATACCGGGGATCTGGTGCAGGGGCGGCACAAAAAGGTGAGCTACAAGTCCAAGCGGACGGTCTGGCTCCCTAAGTCCCAGTGGATCGTGGTGGAGAACACCCACGAAGCCATCATCGACAAGGATACCTACAATACCGTGCAGCGGATAATGCAGCGCCGCACCCGCAGCGGTACCGGGGGCATAATCCATCCCTTGGCGCGGAAGGTGGTGTGCAGCTGCTGCGGCTGCACCATGGAGCAGACCAGTCGCCCGCCCAAGGCAGACGGCACCCGTGTGCGCTATGTCCGCTGCCGGATGCACCAGCGTGCGCCCGAGCGGTGCGGGAACAAGACCTGCACCAATCTGGACGATTTGCAGGAGCTGGTGCTCCGGCACATCCGGGAATATGCGGCGGAATATTTCGACCCGGAAAAGGTGGAACTGCCCCGGCGGGATGACCCGGTGCAGCAGCGGGAGCAGGCGCAGCGCAGCGAGCTGAAACGGCTGAAAGGCGAGGTGGAGCGGCGGCGCAAGGCTGTGCAGCAGCTGTATCTGGATAAGGTGTCCGGGCTGATCGATGCCGTTCAATTTGCGGAAATGAACCGGGCGTTTGGGGAGGAAATAAAAAGTGCGGAAAACCGCATTCATGGCTTGGAAGCAGAACTGGAACAGCAGCTAAAGGAAACGGACGTTGTTCAGGCGCAAAGGCAGCGTGTGCGGGAACTGGCACAGGTTTCCCATCTGACCCGTGAACTTGCGGCGCTTCTGGTGCGGCGCGTGGTTGTCAGCCCAAAAGACCCGCTTACCGGAAAGCAGGAGATCACGATCGAATGGGAGTTCTGAGCCGGGAAGCACCCTGCCCGTTGGGTTATTTTCGTCAGCCCATGTGGGGTAGACCTCACTGGAGGCAACGTTTGCGATATAATCCCGGAAGGATACCGTCACATTGCGGGCAGAAGCTGCCGGTTTGCCCAGATGCACCGTGATATTTTTGGGGATGACGACCTGATCCAGCACCCGGGGTATGCAGTGCTGCACCGGCTGCGGGCCGCTGCCGCCGCTGCCCGCAAACAAAGCGTGCGGCGGGATGACGATGGGCGAGTCCGGGATGTCCTTGCCTTCCTCGGTGTCGGGCAGCATCTGGGGCTGTGCAAGCGTTACCTGTCCGGCGAAGATCTGGATGCCCTCGATGCGTACCGTGCGGTAGCCGGGCTTTGCGGCGGTCAGGCTGACGATGGCGTAGGGGCGGGTGGTGTTGTCCTCGTCCAGCGAGAGGGCGCAGGCGGGGGCTTCAATGGGAATGTCGGCGGCGCTGCCGGTCGCATCGGTGATACAGTGCAGGGTAAAGCCGTCCCCCTGCACCGCAACGATCACCCCCTCCATGGGGGCAGACTGGCGGGCCGCAAAGGTCTGGATGCGGAGAGTTCCGGTGTTTTTCATGGAGATACGCTCCTTTACTGGTAAAAGTATGCTTCTGCCTCAGCGTATTCCGTCCGGCGCCCGGGCGTGCATGGCAATGCCCGCAGCAAACAAAAAAGCCGCCCGAAGGCGGCAGGGGAGAATAGCTTATTTGGCGCTGTCCTTGGCAAGGGCGGCGTCAATATTTTTTTGCAGGGCGGCAAGGTTTTCTTCCTTGTCGATGCCGCCAAGCAGGGGCTGGCCCACAACGTTGCCGTCCCGGTCAAAAACGTAGGTGGTGGGGAAGGCCATGATGTTCAGCGCGAACTTACCGGCCTCGCTGCCGGAAGCAAAGTAGATGTTGCGGTAGCTTGCGCCCTTTGTAGCCAGCAGCTTTTTGGCGGCATCAATGCCCTGCTGGTTGCCGTCCAGCGTCTCGGTGTTGATGCCAATCACCTCGCCGCCCTGTGCCTTGACCTTCTCGTTCAGGGCGTTCAGGTCGTCCAGTTCCTCCACGCAGGGCTTGCAGCCGTTGAACCAGAAGTTCACCACCGTAAAGGCGTTGCCCGCAAACAGGCTGTTGTCCACCGGGTTGCCCTCTAAATCGCTGCCCTCAAACTGGGGGAAAGCGGTGCCCTGTGCGGCAGCACTGGAAGAGGTGCCCTCTGCGGGGGCAAGGGCAGCGATCTGATTTTCGATATCCCGAATCTTTTCTGCATCGGCGGTCAGGGTCTTGTACTCCTCATCCGAGAACTGGTCTTTTGCCTTTTCCACGGCACTCAGCAGAAAATCGCCGTAGTTCGTGCTGAGGGTGGTCTCAGTCACGTTTTTGTCCATGGAGGAGAACACCTTCTCCCACAGGGCATCGTTTGCGGAAAGGATCTCGTTTTCCTCGGCCAGCAGCTGCTCCTCGGTCTTGCTTTCTGCAGCCGCAGAGGAAGCGGAAGAAGAGGATGCAGTAGAGGCAGAGGAAGCGCCCTGCCCGCAGGCGGCAAGGCTGAAGGCCAGCACAAGGCTGAGCGAAAGTGCAGTTACACGGTTAAATTTCATGGTTTTACTCCTTTGTTGTTTCGGTGTTTGATTGGTCTCCCAGCCCGAATTTATACTGGATGGCATCTGTGGGGCAGGCTTTCATGCACATCCCGCAGCGGATACATTCGGCGTGGTTGGGGGTCTTGGTAATGTCTACGTCCATCTTACAGGCCTTTGCACAGGCACCGCAGGAGACGCATTTGTGAGTGTCTACGCGCATCTGGAACAGCGAGACCTTGTTCAGCAGTGCATAGAACGCACCCAGCGGGCACAGCCACTTGCAGAAGGGGCGGTAGAACACTACACTGCCCACAATGACTGCCAGCAGAATGCAGGCCTTCCATGTGAACAGCCTGCCTAGCGCGGCGCGGATGCCCGCATTGGTCAGGGAGAGGGGAAGGGCACCTTCCAGCACGCCCTGCGGGCAGAGATATTTGCAGAAGAACGGGTCGCCCATGCCCAGCTCGTTGACCGCCAGCAAGGGCAGCAGCACCACCATGACCAGCAGCACGGCATACTTTAAATAGCGCAGCGGCTTTAGCTTTTTGGTGGAAAGCTTGGGGGAGGGAATCTTGTGCAAAAGCTCTTGAAACCACCCGAACGGGCAGAGAAAGCCGCAGATGAACCGACCCAGCAGCACCCCGAAAAGAATGAGGATGCCGGTGATGTAGTAGGAAAAGCGGAATTTGGAAGAGCCTACCACCGCTTGGAACGCGCCCACCGGGCAGGCACCGGCCGCGCCCGGGCAGGAATAGCAGTTCAGCCCCGGTACGCAGACGTATTTTCCACCGCCCTGATACAGCGTCCCTTTAGCAAAGTTGGGCAGGTGGATATTGGTCAAAAGGGTCGCCCCGGCCTGTATAAAGCCCCGGAACCGGGCAAGGGGATTTAGTTTTTTCTTATCCAATGCCTACACACTCCATACACAGCCGGATGGCCTTTGAAAATACGGTGTCAGCCTCGCCCCGCCATACGCCGAACAGCAGCATCAGCACCCCGGCAGCAAGCAAAAGCAGCTGCGCCTGTTTTTTTGTCATGAACATCATAGCCTCCTGTTGTTTGATGGCACCAGTATACACCATGGGGGATAAAATTTCTGCTAAGAAAATCTTAACACGAATCTTAACACCGTCTGCTATAATCTGTTATAATGAAGAAAAACGCAATAAACGGATTTTTTATGGGAAAGGTGGAAAATAAAATGCGCCTTTTGGTGGTAGAGGACGAGCACTCCCTGCGGGAGGACATTGCCCGGAAGCTGCGGCTGTCCGGGTACGAGGTGGACGCTTGTGCAGATGGCGAAGCCGCGCTGGAAGCACTGGCGGCAGAGCGGTACGACCTTGTACTGCTGGACCTCAACCTGCCCAAGGTGGACGGGATGCAGGTGCTGCGCAGCTTACGGCAGCACGACCTTGAGACCTGTGTGCTGATCTTGTCGGCGCGCAGTGAGATCGCAGATAAGGTGGAAGGGCTGGATGCCGGGGCGAACGATTATCTTTCCAAGCCCTTCCACCTTGCAGAGCTGGAGGCCCGGGTGCGCAGCCTGACCCGGCGCAAATTTATTCAGCAGGATGTCTGTTTGTGCTGCGGGCGGCTCAGCTTCAACACCCGTAGCCGCGTTGCCACGGTGGATGGTCAGACCCTTGCCCTGACGCGGAAGGAGAGCGGCGTGCTGGAATATCTGCTGCTGCATCAGGGCCGCCCGGTCAGTCAGGAAGAACTCATCGAGCACGTCTGGGACGGCAGCGTGGATAGCTTCAGCAACTCCATCCGGGTGCATATCTCCGCCCTGCGCAAAAAGCTGCGGGCGGCGCTGGGGTACGACCCCATCCGAAACCGCATCGGGGAAGGCTACGAGATCGGAGGAGAGGTACAATGAAGCGTTTGTCCCTGCAATGGCGTATCACCCTGCTGACGGCGCTGCTCATCGCCTGCGCCTGTGTGTGCATGAACCTGCTTTTGTACCGCACCGGCGTTACCGGCATGGACGCCCTCAACGGCTTTATGATGCAGTACCAGCCCGGCAGCGCGGATTCGCTGACCATCGAGATCCCGCAGGAGGAAATGTCCAGCCTGCTGGCGCATTTTTCGCAGGAGGTCTACGATGCAAAGGTGGTCTTTGGCCGCAAGGGCTGGTGCATCACCGCCGTGGTCACCATCCTCAGCGCGGCTATCGCTTATTTTGTCAGCGGCAGAGCGCTGAAACCGTTGCAACAGCTTGCGCAGCAGGCGCAGCGGGTCAATCAGGACAGCATTGCCACCGCCCGGTTGGACGAAGATACCGTGCAGGAATTTGGGCAGCTGAGCCGGTCGGTGAACCGGATGCTGGATGGTCTGGCACAGTCCTTTGAATTGCAGCGGCAGTTTGCGGGCAACGCCGCCCACGAGCTGCGCACCCCGCTGGCTATTTTGCAGACGAAGCTGGAACTGTTTGCAGAGGAGCACCCGGCCATGGATGCCGAGACGGCCGGACTGGTCGGCTCTGTGCGGGAGCAGCTGGAACGCCTGACCGCCCTAGTGCGCACTTTATTAGAGATGAGCAATCTGCAATCGGTCTCCCGCACCGACCAGATCGCCCTTGCGCCGCTGGTGGAGGAGATCTTGACCGATTTGACCCCTCTTGCCCAGAAAAACAATATCTCCCTACAGCAGGACTGCGAGGAGCTTGGCATGGTGGGCAGCGATGCGCTGATCTACCGGCTGGTGTTCAATCTGGTGGAAAACGGCATCAAATATAACCGCCCCGGCGGCGCGGTATGCGTCACCCTGCGGCAGGAAAAACAGGCTGCTGTGCTGCGCATTGCAGATACCGGCCCCGGCATCCCGGCAGACTGCCGGGAGAGCATCTTCCAGCCCTTTTTCCGGGTGGATAAATCCCGCAGCCGGGAGATGGGCGGCGTGGGGCTTGGCCTTGCCCTTGTGCGGGAGATCGCCGTACTGCACGGCGGCAGTGTGACCGTGGAGCGCAGCAGCGAAAACGGCACCACCTTTGCCGTCACCCTGCCGCTGGCGCAGCCCTGCTGAAACCGGGTGGACTGGGGCTTTATTTTTGGTGCACAGGGGAGTATACTGGAAACAGCAGGCCCCGGAAAATAAGAAGGACAAAGGAGATACTGAAAATGCAGGCAACCATTCACAACGAATTCCTGACCCTGACCGTGGACACCCACGGTGCAGAGGCTGTCAGCCTGAAAAACGCCGCAGGCGAAGAACTGCTCTGGCAGGCCGACCCCGCCATCTGGAAGCGCCACGCGCCCATTCTGTTCCCGTGGACGGGCAAGCTGGTGGACGGCACCTTTACCGCCAAGGGCAAAACATGGAAGGGCGGTCAGCACGGCTTTGCCCGGGATCTGGAGCACACCCTGCTGCGGGCTGAGGGGGACACCATCCAGCTGGAGCTGCGGGCAGACGACGCCATCAAGGCAGAGCGCTTCCCCTATGACTTTGTGCTCACCAGCACCTTCCGTCTGGAGGGCAAGACTGTGCACCATACCCTGCAGGTGACAAACCCCGGCACGGAGGAGCTGCGCTTCGGCATCGGCTTCCACCCGGCGTTCAATGTGCCGTTCGATGAAAAGCACACCACCACCGACTACGAGTTCCGTTTTGACCGGCCGGAAAGCCCTATGGTCATCGATGCCGGTGCGGGCGGCCTGCTGAGCGGAAAGTGCCGTTACCAGTGCAAGAACGAGCGCGCCATCCAGCTGACCGACGAGTTGTTTGCAGAGGACAGCATCTGCATGGCAGGCCTGCGCTCCCGGACCCTTGGCATCTACGAGAAGGACACCGGGCGCGGCATCTATTGCAGCATCAAGGACTTCCCCTACACCCTCATCTGGTCTGCCCCCGCAAAGCCGGTGCGCTTTGTGTGCATTGAGCCGTGGCAGAGCCTGCCCGCAGCCGCTACCGACCCGCAGGATTGGGAGCAGCGCGCCGCAGCCGCCTGCCTTGCCCCCGGCGAAAGCTGGCAGACCACCCTCAGCACCACCTTTGAACGGTAAGCAAAAAGCGCGCAGAAACGAAACGGCGTGCTCTTGACAGAAACATCAAAAGCAGGTATACTGTAAATAGAAAAGGCACTGCGACAAGCGGTCAGCCCTTTTGATGAGGATTCCTAAAAACTAAGAACCGTCACCGGCCAGGGTGGCGGTTCTCGCTTTTTACCTTGATGGTAAATACCAATCCGAAGATATGGAACGTCAAAGTAATAGGCATAAGCTTCACCTCCTTTCGGAAGTGGGGCCGAACCGCCTGCCGTTATGTGCAGTGCCTTGCTGCCGAAGCAGCAATTCTATAATAGCATATAATTCGACAAATGACAAGTAAAACCCCCGGAGCGTTTTTTGCTCCGGGGGTTTTGTATCGACTCAGAAAAGCAGCTGCTTAGTAAGCAACGCCCCAGTAGACCATGGCCTTGGCGGGCTTGCCGCAGCAGGGGCACACATCGCTGAGCTGCTCCTGCTCAAAGGGCATGCAGCGGCTGGAAAGTCCGGCCTCTTCCTTCATCTTCATCTCGCAGGCCAGATCGCCGCACCACATGGTCTTGATGTAGCCGGTGTTGGCCTTGGCCAGTTCCTTCACCTCGTCCATGGTGGTGGCAGCCCAGGTGCGCTTTTCGCGGTTTTCCAGCGCACGCTGGTACAGGTCCTTGCGCAGAGCCTCCAGCTGGGCGGGGATGGCGGTCTCCAGCTCGTCCAGACTTACAAAGACCTTCTCGCGGGTGTCGCGGCGCACCAGCACGCACTGGTTCTTTTCCAGATCCTTGGGGCCGATCTCAAGGCGCAGGGGCACACCCTTCATCTCCCACTGGGCAAACTTCCAGCCGGGGGCGTTGTCGCTGTCGTCCAGCTTCACGCGGGCGTACTTGCTGATCTTCTCTGCCAGCTCGGCAGCCTTCTCGGAGACGCCGGGCTTGTGGGCGGCAATGGGCACCACCACCACCTGAATGGGGGCAATGGCCGGGGGCAGGATCAGACCGTCGTCGTCGCCGTGGGTCATGATGATGGCACCCACCAGACGGGTGGAAACACCCCAGCTGGTCTGGAACGGATGATGCAGCTGGTTGTCGCGGCCGGTAAAGGTAACGTCGTAAGCCTTGCTGAACTTATCGCCAAAGTAGTGGCTGGTGCCGCTCTGCAGTGCCTTGCCGTCCTTCATCATGGCCTCGATAGTGTAGGTGGCTTCAGCACCGGCAAACTTTTCTTTGTCGGTCTTGCGGCCCTTCACCACGGGGATCGCCAGATCCTGCTCGCAGGTGTCTGCGTAGCAGTTCAACTGCTGCTGGGTCTCAGCCTCGGCCTCGGCAGCGGTCTCATGGATGGTGTGACCCTCCTGCCACCAGAACTCGCGGCTGCGCAGGAAGGGACGGGTGGTCTTTTCCCAGCGCACCACGCTGCACCACTGGTTGTACTTCATGGGAAGCTCGCGGTAGCTGTGCAGCACGCGGGACCAGTGGTCGCAGAACATGGTCTCGCTGGTGGGACGCACTGCCAGACGCTCTTCCAGCTTGTCGGAGCCGCCCATCGTGACCCACGCCACCTCCGGCGCGAAGCCATTGACGAGCTCGCCTTCCTTCTGCAGCAGGCTTTCCGGGATCAGCACCGGCATAGCCACGTTCTCATGGCCGGTGGCCTTGAACCGGGCATCCAGATCCTTCTGGATCAGCTCCCAGATGGCCTGACCATAGGGGCGCAGGATGATAAAGCCCTTCACACTGGAATACTCCACCAGCTCTGCCTTCACGCAGATGTCGGTGTACCACTGTGCAAAGTTTTCTTCCTGACTGGTGATCGCCTGCACGAGCTTCTTGTTGTCTTTTGCCATTTTGTTATATCCTCCCAAGGCCGTGCGCCAAACGCTGTGCGTTCCGCACGAACCATAATAAAGCCCCGCCTGCCTGCACGGCCGTGTGCCGCACTGCAAAGGCGGGGCTTCTGCCTAAAAAAATCAGTTCTGCGCGTGGCTGTCCACAAAGTTTACCACATCGCCTACGGTGCGCAGGGACTCGATGGCGTCATCCGGCACCTCGATGCCAAACTCGTCCTCCAGCGTCATCACCATATCCACGATATCCAGACTGTCGGCCTCGAAATCGCTCATGATATCGCTTTCCAGCGTGATCTTTGCCGGGTCAACGTCCAGCTGCTCAGCCAGTAATGCACGGATTTTTTCAAAAGTATCCATTCCTGTGGTCTCCTTTTTGCAGTTGTATTGCATACGCGTACAGCCCGCCATGCCCCGGAAAAAGCTTCCGGTATCCGGCACAGCCTTGCCTGCTGTACAAAGCGCTCTCTTTTTTTATATCCCATGCAGTGCGTATTGTCAAGCCCTGTTTTGCAGCAACTGAAGAAAATTGTCTGAAAGCTGCTTTTTCCCTTGACATCTCGTGCTGGTTTTTTTATCATTATAAAGTAATGAGTTTACAGGGACTGACCAGTCCCTTTTATAAGGAGCGATAAGCATGAAGCTTTCATTCACCAAAATGCAGGGCTGCGCCAACGATTATATCTATCTGGACTGCCGCACCTCCGGTGTGCCGGAGAATATCGCAGCGCTTTCAGAGCGGCTGTCCCGGCGGCACTTTTCCATTGGTGCGGACGGCATCATCTGCATCTGCGCACCGGTCACAGCCGGGGCAGACGCCATGATGCGCATCTTTAATGCGGACGGCAGCGAGGGTAAAATGTGCGGCAACGGCATCCGCTGCGTGGCCGAGTGGCTGTACACCCACGGCATGGCAAAGCCGAAGCTTGCCATCGACACCCTCAGCGGCTTAAAGACCGTTGCCCGCATGGGCGAAGGGCTGTGGCAGGTGGAAATGGGGGCCTACACCGCCATGGCAGCGGCGCTGCCCGCCGTGAACATGGGCGAAGGGCCGCTGGTAGACCTGCCCCTGCAGGTGGAAGAGAACCTGTGGCGGGTGACCTGCATCAGCGTGGGCAACCCCCATTGCGTGACCATTGTGCCGGATGTGGACAGCCTGAAGCTGGAGCAGATCGGCCCGGGCTTTGAGCACCACGAAAACTTCCCGGAGCGCATCAACACCGAGTTTGTGCAGGTGGTGGATTCCACCCACCTGAAGATGCGTGTGTGGGAGCGCGGCAGCGGCGAGACATGGGCCTGCGGCACCGGCACCTGCGCCACTGTGGCAGCCCTGACCGAGCTGGGCGTCTGCCCCGCCGGAGAGGATGTCCATGTGCAGCTGCGCGGCGGCGAGCTGACCATCCGGGTATTGCCCGGCAAGCAGCTGCTGATGACCGGCGCTGCCGAGACCGTGTGCGAGGGCACGACCGAAGTGTAAAATGACCCTTTGAAAAAGCTCCCTCTCTCGGGGGAGCTGGCATCGAGCGAATGCGAGATGACTGAGAGGGTTCCACAATATAGAAGCGAGGGAAAGTATCATGAAGATGAACAAGCATTACAACGAGCTGAAGGCCAGCTACCTGTTCGTGGACATTGCCCACAAGGTGGCTGCGTATCAGGAAGCACACCCGGAAAAGGAGATCATCCGTCTGGGAATCGGCGATGTGACCCAGCCGCTGGCAAAGTGCGTGGTGCAGGCCATGCGCGACGCTGCCGAGGAGATGGGCACCAAGGAGGGCTTCCACGGCTACGGCCCGGAGCAGGGCTACCCCTTCCTCAAGCAGGCCATTCAGGGCTACTACGCCAGCCGCGGCACCCAGCTTGCCGAGGACGAGATCTTTATCTCGGACGGTGCCAAGAGCGACCTTGCAAACCTGCTGGGTCTGTTCGACGTGGACAACACCGTGCTGGTACCGGACCCCGTGTACCCCACCTATGTGGATGATAACGTCACCGACGGCCGCAAGATCATTTACAGCCGCACCGGGCAGGAAAACGGCTTCCTTGGCATGCCGGACGAAAGCGTGAAGGCAGATATCATCTATATCTGCAGCCCCAACAACCCCACCGGCGCTGCCTACACCCGCGCACAGCTGAAGGCATGGGTGGACTACGCCCGCAAGAATGATGCTATCATCCTGTACGATGCTGCCTACGAGTGTTTCATCTCGGACGGCGAGCTGGCCCGCAGCATCTTCGAGATCGAGGGTGCACGCGAGTGTGCTGTGGAGATCTGCTCTTTCTCCAAAATCGCAGGCTTTACCGGCACCCGCTGCGGCTACACCGTAGTGCCCAAGGAGCTGGAGCGTGAGGGTATGAACATCAATAAGCTGTGGCTGCGCCGTCAGACCACCAAGTTCAACGGTGTGCCTTATGTGGTGCAGCGCGCCGCTGCCGCCGTGTTCACCGAGAGCGGCATGGCCGAGATCCAGTCTAATCTGGACTACTACCGCCGCAACGCAAAGGTGATCGCCGATGCACTGGACGAGTGCGGCGTGTGGTACTGCGGCGGCAAGAACAGCCCCTACATCTGGCTGCGCTGCCCCGGCAACATGAAGAGCTGGCAGTTCTTCGACTGGCTGCTGGAAAACTGCGGCGTGGTGGGCACCCCCGGCGTGGGCTTCGGCGAGTGCGGCGAGGGCTACTTCCGCCTGACCGCCTTCGGCGATGCGGAAAAGACCAAGCTTGCCGCCGAGCGCATCAAGACCGCTATCAAGGCATTATAAAACCTATAAAAATTGCACCCGCTGTCCATTTTGGATGGCGGGTGTATTTTTTTGTGCACCCTCTTGACAAATCTGTATCTACTGTATATACTGTGTATATACAAGCAAAACGCAACCGTTAAAGGAGCAGCCGATGGAACTGTTTATCAACAACAAAAGCGGCGCGCCCATCTATGACCAGATCTACAACCAGATCAAGCAGCAGATCATCAGCGGGGCTTTGCAGCCGGACGAGGCCATGCCCTCCATCCGGGGGCTGGCGCGGGATCTGCGCATCAGCGTCATTACCACCAAGCGCGCCTACGATGAACTGGAAAAAGAGGGCTTTCTTTACGCAGTACCGGCAAAGGGCTTTTTTGTAGCCCCGAAAAACACCGAGCTGCTGCGGGAAGAAAACCTGAAAAAGATTGAAGAACATCTTACCGAGGCCGTCCGCCTGTCCGCATCCTGCGGGCTGAGCAGGGAAGAGCTGCGGGAGATGCTGGAACTGCTATGGGAGGGCTGAATATGAACGCACTGGAACTGCAGGGGCTTACAAAGCACTATAAGGACTTTACCCTTGGGCCGCTGGATCTGACCCTGCCCGGCGGCACCATCTGCGGCCTGATCGGCGAAAACGGAGCGGGCAAGAGCACCACCATCCGGCTGATCTTAGATATGGTGCAGCGGGACGGCGGCACCGTGACCATTCTTGGCAGGGACAGCCGCACTGCTTCTGTCCGCAGCAAGGAGGAAATCGGCGTGGTGCTGGGCAGCGAGGGCATCCCCCTGTGCCTGAACGCCGTGCAGGCGGGCAAGGTGATGGCGGGCATCTACCGCAACTGGGACGCTGCCGCCTATGCGGAGCTGTGCCAAAAGTTCGGCCTGCCGGACAAAAAGCAGTACAAGGACTACTCCACCGGCATGAAGATGAAGCTGTGCATTGCGGTGGCGCTGGCGCACCACCCGAAGCTGCTGCTGTTGGACGAAGCCACCAACGGGCTGGACCCGGTGGTGCGGGACGAGGTGACCGACCTGCTGCTGGACTTTGCCCGGGACGAAAACCACTCTATCCTCATCTCCTCCCACATCGTCAGCGACTTGGAAAAGCTGTGCGATACCATCGCCTTCCTGCACAAGGGCAGGCTGTTGCTCTGTGAGGAAAAGGATGCCTTGCGGGAGGAATACGCCTTGTGGCATGGCACGGCGGCGCAGCTGGCGGCACTGGATGCACAGGTGTACGGTAAGCGTGTCACTCCTTACGGCGCCGAGGCACTTGTGCGCCGGGATGCAATGCCCGCCGGAGCAGAGCTTGCCCCGGTAAGCATTGAGGAATTGTTTGTACTGATGGTGAAAGGGGAGAACGTGCAATGAAAGGTCTGCTATTAAAGGATGCCTATCAGATGTGGAGCTACACCAGATGGATCATTCTGGCGTCGGTAGCTATGATGCTGATGGGAACGTTTTTCATGAAGGAAGGCTCGAATTTCTTTATGCTGTACGGCGGGCTTTTGCTGGGCATCCTGCCCATGACCTTGCTGGCTTACGACCAGAACGGCCGGTTCAGCGCTTACAGCGCCGCCCTGCCGGTGACAAAAGAGCAGATCGTGGGCGGCAAATACCTCATCGGACTGTGCGGTATGGTGCTGGCGGAGCTGCTGAGCATGACAGCGCTGGCGGCAGCACAGCTGCTCTGGGGCACGGTGACGGTTCAGATCACCGTGGCGACCCTGCTTCAGGTGGCGATGCTGACCCTGCTGGGCAACATTATTTTGCTGCCGCTGGCCTACCGCTTGGGCTACCAAAAAGCCCGGTATGCGTACTACCTGTGCATCGGTCTGCTTGCAAGCTTTATGGGATATTTCGTTTCTTCGGGGGACAGCGCTTTGGAAAGCATCCTGCCTGCGCAGGGTTCGCTGCTGGTGCTGGTGGTCGTGCTGGCGGCGGCGCTGGCGCTGTATGCTCTTTCATGGCGGCTGTCAGTTGCATGGTACGGAAAGGCAGAGCAGTGAGATGAAGAAAAGTCAAATCGCGGGCATCCTGTTCGGCGTTGCCATGGGCGCTGCGTTCAGCGTGACACTGGGAACGGTCGGTTTTGTGCTGGGTGCCAGCTTTGCAAGTCTGGGCATGGTGATGTTCAAAGGACTGGATGACCCGCAGGATAAAAAGTAATATAAAAAGCAAGTGCACCACCTTTTCAAAAGTCAACGCTTTTGATGAAGATGTGGTGCACTTGCTTTTTGCTTTTTATTCTGCGCTGTACGCGCTGCCCATGATCCACGGGTTACTTGCGGAATATTTTGCGTGGTTGCGCAGGTAGGTGACCCATGCGCCGTAGCCGTTGCCGGCCGAAAGGTGCACGCCGTCCGGTGCGGCGATCATCTCTTTCAGGTTGCCCTCGCCGTCAGCCAGCGCCTCCCACAGGTCCAGATAAACGCAGCCCTTGCTGGCGGCCAACTGTGCCAGCTGCTCGTTCACGCCGCGCAGCACGTCCGATGCAAGACCCGGCTTCTTTTCCGCTGCCGCAGGCCGTACCGGCGGGATGGACTGTACATAAATAATGCAGTCGTCCCCCAGCGTCTGGCGCAGCTCGTCCAGCATCTGGCCGTAGTAGGCCAGAAAACGGTCAGAGGCCCCCAAGGTGGTCAGGGTGTTGGTGCCCAGCAGGATATACAGCTTTTTGGGCTGCGCCGCTGCCAGTACATCCAGCGCCACCTCCTGCCCGCGGGTGGGGCTCTTGACGGCGGCGCGGTTGACGATGGCGTCCGGCCCTACGCCGATATAGCCGCAGATGAGCGCGCCGCTCAGATTGATTTGATAATCCGAGAAGCCCACCGTCAGGCTGTCGCCCAGAAAAGCGGCGTCTGAAAAATAGCTGAGGTCTACCTGTCCGCAGGCCGGCTGCCGGATGACGCTGGCGTCATACGCCTTAATCGTATAAGCGCCATCGGTCTGCCGGGCGGGGCCGAAGCTCTCCAGCTGCACCGCCTGCACCGTGCCGCTGCTGTCGGCTGCACTTTCGCTGCCGCTGCCGGAAGCCGCCTCGCCCTGCATGGGCAGCGGTGCCAGAATATTCTGTGCAATGCCGCCTGCACTGGTCTGCGGGGTGCTGTCCTCTTCAACGGTTCCTTTTTCCAAAATGGCGGTCACTGCATAGGCGACCAGCAGGATGGCCACAATGACCCCCGCCAGCCGCAGCTTGCCGCTAATGCCCCCGCGTGTGCGCCGCCGGGGTGCCGAATGATACTCGTGTGAAATACCCATATTCTCTGTCCAGCTTTCTGCATTTATCCCAACAGGCAGGTACTTCTGCCCGGTATTTTTGGAGTGCGCCCCCATTTTATCATATTTTTTTTGCCTGTGCAACCAATTGGGTCTTGCATACAACAGGCAAAACGGGTACAATAGAATTGCAGCTTATTTTGCACATTTTACAAAAAGCAAATACACAAGCTGCAAATATTTTTGTGTCAGTTGCGGCAGACGGCTGTTTTGCCGTCCCGGTCCGTTGGCAGTGCAGGGCCGACAGACCACTTTACCGGACGGTGCGGAAAGCCGTTTGCCCGGCAGCGGACACATTTTATATGATCTGAAGGAGGTTTCCATGGCCAAGAATATCATCATTGGTCAGAGCGGCGGCCCTACCGCCGTGATCAACTCCAGCCTTGCAGGCGTATATAAAGCTGCCCGCAGTCTGGGTGCAGACAAGGTGTACGGCATGAAGTACGGCATCGAGGGTCTGCTCAAGGAAGAGCTGCTGGAGCTCAACGTCCTGCTGGATGACCGCATGAGCATCGAGCTGCTCAAGCGTACCCCGTCCAGCTATCTGGGCAGCTGCCGCTTCAAGCTGCCCGACCCGGACACCGATGCCACCCCGTTCGTCAAGCTGTTCACCCTGTTTGACAAGTACGACATCTGCGCCGTGTTCTACATCGGCGGCAACGACTCGATGGATACCATCGCAAAGTTGTCCCGCTACGGGCAGCAGGTGGGCAGCAGTGTGCGGTTCATCGGTGTGCCCAAGACGATCGACAACGATCTGTGCCTCACCGACCACACCCCCGGCTACGGCTCTGCCGCAAAGTACATTGCCACCATTCTGAAAGAGGTCATCCGTGATTCCTCGGTGTATAACATCCGCAGCGTGACGGTGGCCGAGATCATGGGCCGCCACGCAGGCTGGCTGGCTGGTGCGGCCTGTCTGGCAGGCGGCGAGGACTGCGAAGGCCCCGACCTGATCCTGCTGCCGGAAGTACCCTTTGATCAGGACAAGTTCCTTGCCCGGGTGGACGAGCTGCAGCGGGTAAAGTCCAACGTTATCATCGCAGCCAGCGAGGGCGTAAAGACCGCAGACGGCACTTATCTGTGCGATTTGGTTTCCACCGCCGGACAGTTGGATGCCTTTGGCCACAAGGCCATCCTCAGCGGCACCAGCCGTTACCTTTCGGAGCTCATCCACGACAAGCTGCAGTGCAAGAGCCGCGCCATCGAGTTTTCCACCCTGCAGCGCTGCGCCAGCCATCTGGCCAGCCGCACGGATGTGAACGAGGCCTACGCCGTAGGCGGTGCTGCCGCCGCTGCTGCCTTTGCGGGCGAGAGCGGCCGCATGATCGCCCTCAAGCGGGTCTCCAACTACCCGTACCAGTGCATCACCGAGTCTGTGGATGTGCAGCAGGTGGCAAATCTGGAAAAGAAGGTCCCGCTGGAATGGATCACCCCGGATGGGATGCAGGTGACCGAAGCCTTTGAGGAGTACGCCCGTCCGCTGATTCTGGACGAGGTGACCCCCGTGTATGTGAACGGTACCCCCCGCCACATCCGTCTGTGATCCATCTTTTCCTTCCGCGTCTGTTTTCGTGCGACTGCACGTTTTTATAGCCGAAACAGAAAAAACAAAAAAGGAGAAATCATCATGGGAAAAAACGCAATCGTCGGTCAGTCCGGCGGCCCCACCTCTGTCATCAATGCCAGTCTGGCGGGTGTCTTTGAAAGCTGCAAGAACCGCGGCGCAGACGTCGTGTACGGTATGTGCAACGGTGTTGCCGGTCTGCTGGAGGAGCGGGTGGTGGATCTTTCCACCCTGCTGACCGATGACTTGGACATCGAGTTGCTCAAGCGCACCCCGTCCAGCTTTCTGGGCAGCTGCCGCTACAAGCTGCCCGACTGGCGGGATGACGAGGCAGTGTACAAAAAGCTGTTCGCCATTCTGGAAAAGCTGAACATCGGCTACTTCTTCTACATCGGCGGCAACGACTCCATGGACACCATCGGCAAGCTGGCTGACTACGGCCAGCGCATCGGCAGCGACATCCGCTTTATGGGTGTGCCCAAGACCATCGACAACGACCTGATGGTCACCGACCACACCCCCGGCTACGGCTCTGCGGCCAAGTACATCGGCGTTGTGATGAAAGAGATCATCCGTGACGCCACCGTGTACGGCACCAAGTACGTTACCGTGGTGGAGATCATGGGCCGTAACGCCGGCTGGCTGACCGCCGCCGCCGCACTGGCTAAGAGCGACGATTGCGAGGGCGTGGACATGATCTGCCTGCCCGAGGTTCCCTTCAACGTGGAGCGCTTTGTGGAAAAGGTGCGTGTGATGCAGGAAAAGAAGCCCAGCATCGTCATTGCCGTGTCCGAGGGCGTAAAGCTGGAGGATGGCCGCTATGTCTGCGAGCTGGCTGACGACGTGCACGCAGTGGACGCTTTCGGCCACAAGGCACTGACCGGTACCGCACGGTATCTGGCCAACGTGGTGGCACGCAATCTGGACACCAAGACCCGCTGCATCGAGCTTTCCACCCTGCAGCGCTGCGCCGGTCACCTGACCAGCCGCACCGACATCACTGAGGCCTATCAGGTGGGCGGTGCTGCTGCCAAGGCAGCCTTTGAGGGTGTTACCGGCCAGATGGTGGCTCTGAAGCGCATCTCCAACAACCCCTACCAGTGCACCACCGAGCTGCATCCCATCAGCGAGGTCGCCAACCTGGAAAAGAAGGTTCCCCTGAGCTGGATGAACAAGAACCACACCCAGATGACCGAGGACTTCTTGGACTACGCCCGTCCGCTGATCCAGGCCGAGCTGACCCCGCTGTACATCGCCGGTCTGCCGCACCATATCTACATGAAGAACCAGAAGTGATTTTCTCCTGATTTTTTGTCAGGCTGAAAAGCCCTCCCGCCCGGACGCTGTAAAGCGCACCCGAGCGGGAGGGCTTTTGTGATCTCTGCCTTTATTTCTTCTTTTTTGCGCCCAGCCTAAATTATGGGTTGACAAATTGTGCTTTCAGTGGTAACATATACAGGCAGTCCACACGACTGCAAAAACGAATATGGGCGTGTTCCCGAGTGGCCAATGGGGACAGACTGTAAATCTGCTGCTTTCAGCTTCGGTGGTTCGAATCCACCCGCGCCCACCAAACAAGAAAAATCCGAACCTATTTCCGATTGGAGAAGGGTTCGGATTTTTCGTTTTCTTCGGGTACAACAATGAAGGCTCCCGTGGACGGCGCAAAACTCCGATACCTTGTCATAGACCGTAAGCCACTAACAAGATTTGGAGGATGCGATTATGAAGTACGATGAAAGAGCCTGCAAGTTTAACATGGATACCGGGTGTGTGGAGTTGACTCTCCAAGATGGGAGAAAAATCTCCATCGACTGTACCGGGGTTGAGGATGCGCTGGACGTGACCATGGCACAGCAAACCGAACTGGACTACCTTATCTACAATGACCCGCTGAGCTATGCCGATTTGATTCTGAACGGTGACCCGGAGGAATATTTGAAAAATGCAGCCGGGAGCCATGGGCTAGAAGATTAAGGGCAAAAAAATAAGAGGTGTGCCCAACTGGACACACCCCGGTGAGAAACATCTATGTAAGGCAGGGCGTTCCCTTTTCCGGGAGCGTCCTGCTGTTTTTATGCTGCGATGGGTGCGGCGTTCAAAGCCTCCTGCTCTTTCAGCCACTCCTCGTATTCACGCTGGCCTTCTTCGCTGTTGAAAAATTCCATCATAGAGGGATAGAAACAACGTGCCAGTGACTTGATTGCTTCATCCGGGTAGCCGGATTTGTTTGACTTCTTCTTTTTATTCAAATAGTATCCTCCGAAAATCAAAGTTCCATATCCTGCCCACGCTTGCGGTTTCGCTGCGGCATATTCATGGTGAGCTCCTGCTTGGGGGCAAGAATCTTTTCCAGAAAGCTGCGCACCAGTTCAGGCGCACGGTGGAGCGCATCCAGATATGGCTTCACTTCATACCAGAGTTCATGATACTTTTGGCCCCAATGAGCAGCTTCCTTCTTGGCGGTGGAAAGGTCTTCTTTCAGGCGGCGGTTCTCCACGTCCATCATATAGCCATGGTCGGCCTGCTTTCTCAACTTAGAAAATTCCTCTTCGGTCAGCGAGTAGTTACCGAGAAAGGTGCGCTTGCCGATATAATCCAGATCGCGCGCATGAATGAGGGCTTCTTTCGTGAGCGTGGCCTTTTTCTGCACAGCGGCAAGTTCCTTCTCCTTTTTGGAGAGGGTCTGACTGGTTTTGGCAAGCGACTGCGCCTTTTGGTCGGCTTGGGCGGTAAGGGTGTCCAGACGTTCCTGCTCCCGCTGGACTTTGAATTGGGTGACGGTCAGGTGTTCTTCAGTGCTGCCACGCTCACCGCGCTCTACATCGGTATACCCGGCGCTGCGCATATAGTTGAAGAAATCGTCTTGCAGGATGCTGTACGACTTCTTCAAAACAGGCTTGCCGTTCTTTTGCAGGACGGGCTTTCCGGCATCGTCCAGCAAGGGTTTGGATGCCCACTTCTTGCTCCGGCTGACCTGTATGACGGTCTCCTTGACTGTGCCGACCAGTGCCTTATCCTTGCAGCGTTTCGACCACAGAATCTGCTTTTCCACCACAGGCACATAGACCACATGAAGATGGTAGTGGTAGACCTCCCGGCCTAATGCTTCGGTCATGGCGCGGTTGATCTCATCCGCGTGCATGACTGCCGAGAGGATATACTGCTCACCGCCTACGATCTGGACAGCGGCTTTGTAGGCATCCTCATAGAACTGCTTGGCGAATTCGTAGCCGCCGTGGTTGTCAAAGTAGGCCGAGTTGACATCAAAGACAAGTTCGCAGTAGTGGGTGGCATCCGGCTTCAGGCCGCGCGTGGAAATGGTTCCAGCGGCTTCCAGTTGGGCAAATAGGTCAGTGTAGCTGGCGGTAGGCTTTTTGAAGTGGACGTTCCATGCAGCGCGCTGGGGGATAATATCGGGATTCCGATAGCTGTCCTTTTCACGCTCATTGTGCTGCTGGGTGTTGCCAACGGCCTTGTCCGAAACGGCGAGATTTCGGACACTGGTGCGGTCAACGCCATCGTTTCTTGCCAAAGGGCATCCCTCCTTTCGGGGTTCAGAGGAAGGTGACGGGGACGGAAATGCACTTCCCCGGAAGTGTAATAACCCACTATAACACTTTCATCCCTATGGGCTGCAAAGTGTAGTGGGCTCTTCGAGGACTCTCCGA
>OGIM01000088.1_pt1 | contig 43969 bp, 34 predicted proteins | sample 1571801 | NCBI WGS metagenome assembly OGIM01 (sample SAMEA2582106, study PRJEB24529) | metagenome | biome: Human gut stool | place: China | collected 2011
CTTTTGGACAATCATGTATCGTTTGGCAACATAGTTTTTGGGTTAGCATCTGCACGGCCTACTCCACAGGGTTTGTCGGGTGCGCCGTTTATACCCACCCCTTTGTTCTCCTTAGAGGGCAAGTCGACCTTCCACTAATCTAAGTACACCAACAAGACGTTTCGGTCGCTTAGCTCGTCGCCTTTGAGATCGTTCAAGCACAACCTCACGATGAATTTCATGCCCGGCAACTTCCTTTTCGCCTGGACCCATGAGCTATACCACAGCAACGACCATAGCGTAAGCCACACCTACTTCTCCGACCTAAAATGCACCTACACGCATAAGCGATACGAAATAAGCTTCATGGCCAACAATATTTTTGGTTCGAAGAAGTATGAGCGCAACGTGGTGTACTCGTCGACCATTCAATACACGGTAAACAGCCTACGTCCCAGAGAATTTATGCTGGAGGTTAGCTTCTCGCTCTGACACAGGTTTACCAGATAGAGGGTCTGACAAATGTCAGACGGCCCTATAAGGCTTACGAGTCGGAAGTCATCGACCGCAACATGCACAAACTCACCACAAGTTACAACAAGGACTGAGAAAACAAACTGGTGCTCAACGCATCGTGGCGCATCAGCTATGGCAAGAAGCATCAGGCTGCGGAAAAGCACATGAACCTCAACGACACCGACACAGGCATCATCAAACGATGAGAAGAATGGTGAGTAGGGTTAGATGTAATACTCGGCCGAGTCGACCAAGCCTGCCCTCAAGGCATACTTGGTGGCCTCATGGGCATTGTTGACCCCCAACTTCCTGAAGATGTTCTTCCTGTGGGTGTTGATGGTGTGAAAGCTTGAGAAGCGTTTGCTGGCTATCTCCTTTGTGGTCAGTCCGAGCGCTATGTCCTTGAGAACCTCCGTCTCGGTCTTGGTTAGGTTCACCTCCTCGCGATGGTCGGGCTCGGGCGACAGGAGGAGCTCCGCCATGTGTTGGCAGATGAAGCGCCGGTGGCCAAGTGTAGCGTTGATGGCCGCCCTAATCTCTCCGAGCGACGAGTCTTTGAGAAGGAGGCCATACTGGCTTCCTTCCGCAATGACCACTCGCACGAAGTCGAGACTGAGCTCTTCGCTGAACAGCAACCATTGCACAAGCCTAAAGCGCTGGCTGAGAATGAAGAGTTCCTCGGGACCATCCAAATCAAACAAGGTATAGTCCAATATCACGACGCCCTCTGGCTTCTCAGCCAACGCTTGTATGAGCGCTGCCTTATCGTCGGCATACGTAATGTCTACGTCAGCAAAACCTGCAAGGACATACATGAGGCCGGCACGCGTAATGTCTTGTCGGTCGGCCAATATCACGTTTCTTGTCGTTGCCATTTGCTTTTTGGCTTAGAAGGTCAGACGAAGCATGAAGCGGATGCCGTTGCGCTTGCTGGTGGGCAGGTAGGTGTAGTTGCAACGATGCACATACTCCACATGCAGAATCTTGAAGATGTTATGGATACCGGCGATCCACTCCACGTAGGGACGCTTGGGGTCCATGACATAGCAACCCTCTGGGAAGGCCATCAGCACGCCATCGCCCGCGTTTTGCGCCAGGAGCGGGTTGTTCTTGTCGGTAAGGTTTCCCCACAGGCATTTCACGCCAATATACTCGCGCCACTTCAGCTTCTTGAGCAAAGGTATACGGTTGAAGATCTTTCCGTTGAGGTCCCAACTGGCGTCGAGGCTGGCGTATCGGTCGTTGAGAAACTCCATGTTGTTGATCAAGTTGAACGTCTCGTCCTCAACGATGTAGCTCAGGTTGGCAGCCGGCATGATGAGCAACGGATAGGGCACCTTGTTCCATTGGGCGCCCGCCTTGAGGTAGACATCGATCTTTCCCCAACTCTTCATCCAGAAGCGCTTGTAGATGGCAGCCTCGGTGAAGTTGTAGTTGTAGTCGCCACCCAGGAAGTTCTTCAAGCCGAGCGTGTGGCCGAGCGTAAAGACCGGCGCGTCGAGGTTGATGGGCAGACGGCGCTGTTTGGTGTTGATGTAGGTGCGGCCAGGAGCCAACTGGAACTGCAAGCTCAGCTCCGTGGTGCGAATCTTGCCATTGTGCAGCAAGTCGCCCGCCTTCACATTGTCGGGCACCACAAAGTCGGTTCCGCTATTCAGGGGATTGAAGGCCAGCATGCCCGCGGCCTCGTTCTCCTCAGCCTTAAAGCCCAGCGTGGTCTTCAGGCCCCACTCCTGCTCATACTCGAACTGCAGTTGCTGGCGGTTGTAGAACATCATCTTGTCGACCTTTGTCCACTTAAATGCGGTAAACACATTATCCTTGTCGGTATGGACAAACTTATCGGAGGGCGACATGATATCGTAGGTAGACGTGAGCGTCAACGTGCGTTTCGGGAACTCTCGTGGCAGATAGTCCTTCTTGTTGAACGAATAGGTCACCTCACCTTTATAATAGTTTTTCTTGGAGTGCCATCCGCGCGCATAATAGCCCGAGAAGAACCAATGCTTGTTGAGGTTGGCCGTCGACTGTCCGCTGATACGTGTGCGGTAGCCGTCGATGAAGTTTTTCGAGATGATGGTGTTGATCGGACCGATGTCGAACTTGCTGGGGTGGTTCTCATCGCCCGTCTCCACAAAGTTTTCTATCAAGGCCTTGGCACCAAAGATGATATACTTAAAGCCCTTGATTTGCTCCAACCGATGGATGAAGGCGTCCATGGAGCTCTCCGACTTGGTTAGCTCCACCGATCGATACTGGTTCCAGAAGTTCTCGTCGCGCATCAGCGCGTTGGCCTCTCGTTTCTCCTTCGCCTTTCCCTTGAAGAGCACCTTGGGCAATTCGTCGAAGGCATAGTCGGTAAGACGCGTGGTGCGTATGACCACCGCTTTGGTGAGAAACTTCATGAGCGACATCTCAACAATCATGTCGTCGACGCTCAGGGCCCATTCGCCATTGGGCAAGCGGGTGTACTCTTGCTTGATCTGCAAGTTATCCACAAAGTTGACGTCACTCCGCTTGGGAATGGTGAGGTTGCACTTCTTCACATGAAGCGTGGAATCGGCCAAGATGTAGAGCTCGCCCCTAAATCCGAAATCCTGCTGGTTGTTGGGCATGAACTCCAAATGGTAGCAGAGGTCGCGGTCCACATACACCGTGTCTTGGATGTAATAGCGGTAAAAGGCTATGGCGTCTTTTCCGATGGGCGACGTGAAGGGATATTGCAACAGTCGCACCTGGTCGTCGTAGATGTCGACATCGGTAAATACATCCTTTGTGGCCACCGTGATGATGTCGCCCGTCTGGATGAGTTGGCTGATGCCTTGCGAGTTTTCACCCTGAATGATGTCTTTCTCCGTTCTGGGATTTTTTCGGAAGATATGCTGCGATACGGTCTCGTCGACAATGAGCGGCAGGATGAGCTTGTTGTTGTATGGGCACATCTCCACCTGGTCGAGCATCCACTTGTGCTTGCCAATGAAGCCCGAGTCGATGTCGGCTCCCGAGATGTCGTTGAGGGCCGTGGTCAGCTTCTGGTACTTCGTGTATTGGTAGTAGTCGTGGTTTTGCAGGTTGGTGCGTTTCTTTGCCGCAATGACCCTACGCATCAGCTCCACGGCAGGGTTGTCTTTTCGCGAGTAGCGGTTGCGTTTCTTCTTCACCACAAACTCGCTCAGCATCCTCGTGTCGGGACTCAACTTCACGTCAAGCTTCGATGGCGTGTTGGCGTTCACCACAATGGTCTTCGACTTGTAGCCCACGGCCGAGAACACCAGTTTCCATCCATTATGACGTGCAATGGTGTACTCGCCATAAGCGTTTCCGCTCACGGCCACCTGATGGTCTTTATACGACGCGCTGGGGTATAATATGGTGTCGCCCGACTGTGCGTCGATTACCACGCCACTAATCTGTGCCTTGACGCTTATCGCAAGCACCAGGAGCAATAGCATGGAGAAAATCCTGAACCTATTCATAGTAATCTATTGAGAATAAACTTGTTAAGGGGTTCTACCCCATTATCCTTCTATGAGCTGTGCGAGGTCGGTAATGACCTTGTCGGGAATCGACTCGTCGTAGGTAGCGTCGGTCCATCCCTCGCCCTTGAACCATGCGGCCTTGCACCCCGCCTTGATGGCGGGCTCTATGTCCTTGTAGAAGCTGTCGCCCACCACCATCACCTCCTTGGGCTTCAGGCCCAGCTTTTCCACGCCCAGGGCGAAGATGCGGTGGTCGGGCTTTCGAATACCCACCACGGCCGACTCCACCACGTCCTGGAACAGATGGTCGAGGCCAAACTCCACCAACACCTCGTGGATGTTGCCGTAGAAATTGCTTACCAGGACCATGGGGTACGTTTGGTGCAACTGCTCCAGCACCTCACGGCTATGGCGTGTGGTTTCCTTCACCTGGGCATAAAGCTCGTTGAGCACGGCCTCGTGCTTCTCGTTGAACATGGCCTCGTCGGCGCCCCAAAAGCCGTTCTGGCACAAATATTCCATCTCCAGGCGAAGCTTTACGCTCAGCGTGGTGTGGAAATTGTAATGCGGCTGGATGATGGGGTTTCGGCCCAACGTGCGCTCCGCATAGACATAAGCGTCGCGAAACTGCTCCTCCGTAACGGGCACCTGATGCTTTTGGTAAGCGCGCCACAGCAGTTTTCCCCAGTGGCAACCCGCTGTGTCGAGCGTGCCTCCATAATCGAAAATATATCCTTTAATCATTTGAGGTTTCTTTTTATTTGTAATATCTCACAAAAACAAGGCGTTGCTCCCATTACGCGTTGAGCGCAGCCAATTTCTTGGTCATCTGTTGGCAGAGCGTCTCGTGGCGCTTGTGCATGCAAATATAGAGGATGTTAAGAACCACGATCTCGAAGAAGAAGAAAATCCACGGTCCCACCACGTCGTTGGTAAGGCTACCCGCTATGCAAGCGAGATAAATGGTGATGGCCCTACTGTTGAAGGTGAGCAGATTGGTGAAGGGCATGAGTGGCCGGCTGCCCTTGAGAAACTCCTGACGGATGGGCTCCAGCTGCTCCTTGTTGTGCTTGAGGCAAGCCTTGTTCCACGCCTCGAAGAACGATTGGAAGGCGGCCGTGCGCTTCTCCTGACTCTTACAATAGTTGGCGTAGAAATAATAATAGAGTTTCTCAAACCAGTTTTTCATCGGCAGGCTCTCAAACTTGGCTCTTTGCTGCACATAATTGTCGAGCTCCGATCCGCTCTTTCCTTTCAGGAAGAAGAGGTGTATTTGGCGATAATAGTCGGCCAACGAACTTTGTGGCGAGTGGCACAGCACGCCAGCGATAAAGGCCAAGGCCCAGCCCCAGAAGCTCCAAGCGATGTCGGTTCCCGGAATGGTTTGGCCCATGAGGCGCGTGGCAATGCCTACATAGATGCAGAAGAACCACACATCGCCCGAGAAGCCGTCCAACACGCGGCCCAAGAGCGTCTTCTTGCCCGTGAGGCGCGCCATCTGCCCGTCGGTGGAGTCGCAGAAGTTGGCCAGCATGAGCAGGGCCACACCCATCAGGTTGTGCTGCAAATCGGTTTGGGCGAACATCCACCCGGCACCCGCCCCGAGAAATATCGACAAGATGGTAATGGCGTTGGGATGAACGCCCATCTTGTTCCACATCAGCGCAAACACCAATCCGATGGGACGGGTGAAATGCACATCCAACCACTCTTCTGTATCTTCCGACTTAAAGGAAGCCTGTAATAACTCTTTAAAAGTTGCCATTCAAATCTATGAAAAATCTATTCTGTAAAAAATCTATTGTCTTATCTCCTTGCCTTGGCCACGCATTGGGCTATGGCCATGGCCGCCTCTTCCCTACAACGCGAGAAGCTGGGCCAATCGTTGAAGTCGATGATGTAGAACCGGCCATGCTCATCGATGATGGCGTCGCCGCCAAACACCTCCACACCCACCAACTGGCTCAGGCGAACCACCTCTTGGTGTAGCCTTTCGGCCTCGAAGGCATAATGGTGAGCCACACCGTTGCGCTTCTCGTCGCCAAACTTCGAGATGCCGTCGTCGCTGGGATAGAAAAATTGGAAGAACGCTGTTCCCACGCCATAAAACTTCACCAAGTCGCCTGGCACATGGGCGCTCACCACCATGTCGGTCACGCCGCGCTTGCGAAACGCCTCCTTCGCCGCGTTGAGCGCCGCAAGGTCTTCGCAAAACACCACATCGGCCTTCGACTGCGCCGCGGCGTCGCCCCGTTTCAACCAATAGCCGTGGCTGCCCACGAGGGGCGGCATGGGCACGTGGTGAAGGCGCATCAGCTGGTCGAGCACGGTACGGCGGCAACGGAGCACCCCTTGGGCGCCATTCACCACCAGGCTGCCGCCGCTCTCCTTGTCGCGCAAGAGGTCCAGCGTGGTTTCCTCGCGAGCCATCGACAGGTAGACGTCGGCCTCCATAGGCCGCTCCACCCATTGGCGCTCATCCACCATCTCAATGTCGTCGGCCAGGCCCAGAAGCTCGCGCAAGCGTTCGCTGGCCCGCCTCAGTATGGCCCTGTCGTTCTCCACCGCGTTGGGCGAGAACCTATCGTCGCGCCGAATAGCCAAATATCTCATTGTTTCAATACCCTTTGTCTTTCATCCCATAGCCTTAGGCTTTCTCATCGAGGAACGCCTCGGCTTTCTCTATGTCGCTGGCATGGTCGATGTCGAGCACCTTCGAGAAGGCAAAGGCCTTGAGTTTACGACCGTCGCGCACCAGGCCGCGCTGGAAATTGCGCATGCGGCTCTCGCCGCGCTCCATACAGTCGTCGAGCGTTTCGAGGGCGGAGGGGGCCAAGCCGTATATGCCGCCCGAGATATAGGTGCATTGGGCGTCGTTGGCGTCGTAGAAGCCCGTTACGTTCATGGCTTCGTCGGTGCCCACATACAAGGGTTTCTCGTCGTCGATATAATTGGTTACGCCCATCAAGCCGTCGCCACCTTCGGCCAGCACTTCCTTGAACGCCTTGACATATTGGCCAAACTCTTGTTCGCGGAAGATGGTGTCGACGGTGGTGAGCACAAACGGTGAGCCGGCAAGCAACTCACGCAGTTGGAAAAAAGAATGCATGGAACTGGGTGTGCTGCGCACCTTGAACTGCAAGGGCAGGGGTTGGCCACGCAACCCATCCTCCTCGAGCTCCAACAGGTGGCGGCTCACGATAGTGGTCTTGTCGTTGCAGATAACAACAATCTCCTCGGCGTTGTTCTTCATAAACACCCTGATAAGGCGGTCTATGAGGTGCTCGCCATGCACTTTGACCATTGGCTTGGGTGCGTCGATGCCCTCAGCGGCCAGACGCGATCCTTCACCAGCGGCAATAATAGCAAATTTCATTGTATAACGATTCTCTTATAAGATGATGTGCAAAGTTACTGATAATCGCTGACAAACGGATGTTTTTTGACGATTATTTAGTTTTCTACACATATCAAAAGAGTCGTCGCAAGTACTTGGCCTACTTAGCGCCCTTAACCTCCTTCACCAGCACCTTGCAGAGGTTGCGCTGCAACACGTGGGCGTCGAGCACCGACATCTCGCTGTCCATGATGGCGAAGGCCAACAGGTGGCCGTTGGGCGCCTCACAATAGCCGGCCAGGGTGCTGATGCCGTAGGGGTGCGAGAGGGTACCTGTCTTCACGCGCAACTTGCCTCGCAGCTCGGGGCCCGACAGCAGGCGGCAAGCGGTGCCGTCGACACCTGCCACCGACAGGTGTTTCCACAGCCTGTTGAAGATGGCCTTGTCGGCGTAGCCATACCTGAGAATGTCGACCAGCGACTGGGCCGACAGGCGGTTATAGCGGCACAGGCCGCAACCATCGTGTACGACAATCTTGGGATTGTTCTCGTGGATGGTTTGTTTCAAAAATTTGTTCAGATAAGCCACACCCACCTTTTGGGCCGAGTCGTTGGCGTTGAGGTGTTGGCCAATGGTGTAGAGCATGGCGGTGGCTCGGGTGTTGGAGCTGTTCTTCCACATGCGCTCCACCACGCGGTCGATGGTCCTGATGGATCGGGCCACACGGTGGGCGCCACGTGGCGTTTTGCCTGTTACCACTTGGTCGGCCTTCACCTTGATGCCCTGGGCCTTGCACGCCGCAACGAGCGCATTGCCAATGCGGGTGGAGCCTTGGTAGAGCAGGCCATACTTCGACCGCTCAAGGTCCCACGGGTACCAATGCGCCTCGGCCTGCACGGGCTCGTTGAGCAACAGGTCGAGGATGATGTTTCCGTCAAGTTCTTTCACACCATTTTTCCGCAGCATCCTGGCCATAAACTTCAGGTCGTCGGGCGTGAAGTTGGGGTCGGCGCTGCCCTTGAGGATGACGTTTCCGCGCAGCAGTCCATCGGCCATGCGCCCCTTGATGAAAAGCGAGGTCTCATAGTTGTAATGGGTGCCGAGCAGATGGTAGCCCGCCACCCCCGACAGCAACTTCATGCATGAGGCCGATGGGATGGGGTCGTTTTCCTGGAAGGCATAAACGGGCTTGTCGGCGGTGAGGTCGTAGACGCACAGGCCAAAGCGGCCTGCCACACGTGGCTTGTGGGCAAACTCGTCCAAGCGTTGCTTGAGGTTGGCGTCGACGGGAATGCCCGTATCGGCTTTCTTGGCGGGCGCCACAGCGTCTTTCGTGTCTTTTCCGCCACAGCCCACCAAAGCGGCCACGGCCAATAACGACGACAATATGATCAGGGGGAAACGGAAACTTCTCGGGTTTGATTTCATTTCGTATAAAAAACAGATTGTGGCAACGCGCTGACATCAAAGAACTTACCGAACCCTCGCAGCTCGGCCGTCCCCATTAGGCACCCATCGCCATTCCAAACAAATTATATTTCTTGCAAAAATAGCTTTTTCCCCGCTAACCTGCAAATGTTTCGGGCGTTTTTAGTAACTTTGCCCGTAAATAAAAATACAGAAAACCACAAATAAATGAAATCATTCATCGCAGTAATCACGGGGTGCCTATTGGTTTTGGGCACCTCCTCAGCCAACGCTATGACAACGAAAGAGAAAACCATCGACCTGAAGTTCATTGAGACCAGCGACGTGCACGGTAGCTTCTTCCCCTACGACTTCATCAACCGCAAGCCCAAGGCTGGGTCGCTGGCTCGTGTGGCCACATACGTCAACCAGTTGCGCAGCCAGCATGGCGAGAACGTCATCTTGCTCGACAATGGCGACATCCTCCAGGGCCAACCCGTAAACTATTATTCCAACTATGTGGACACGACCAGCGCCAACATCGCGGCACAGGTCGTCAACTACCTCCGCTATGACGCGCAGACCATTGGCAACCACGACGTGGAGACGGGCCATCGGGTCTACGACAAATGGGTGAGCGCCACCCACTGCCCCATCCTGGGCGCCAACGTCATCGACACCAAGACCAACAAGCCCTACCTCAAGCCCTACACCATCCTGAAGCGTGGCGGCGCGCGCATCGCCATCATCGGCCTGCTCACGCCCGCCATCCCCAACTGGTTGGGCGAGAACCTGTGGAGCGGGCTTCGCTTCGAGGAGATGGTGAGCTCGGCGCGCCAATGGATGCGCGTGGTGAAGGAGCAGGAGAAGGCCGACATCGTCATCGGACTGTTCCACTCGGGCAAGGACGGCGGCATTACGACGCCCCACTACAAGGAGGATGCGGCGCTGGCCGTGGCGCGTGAGGTGCCGGGCTTCGACGTGGTGTTCTTCGGTCACGACCACACACGCTACGCCGACGCGGTAACCAACAGCGAGGGCAAACTGGTGGCGTGCCTCGACCCTGCCAACAACGCCATGTCGGTGGCGCAGGCCGACCTGCAACTGGTGAAGAAGAAGGGCCGCTGGTGCGTCAAGGAGAGCCAATGGAAGCTCGTGGATGTGGCCGACCTGCCTGTCGACAACGACTTTGTGGACCATTTCAGCGCGTTCAACGAGACGGTCAAGGCGTATGCCAACCGGGTGATTGGCACCTTCGAGAACACCATCTCCACGCGCGACAGCTATTTTGGCAACTCGGCCTTCAACGACCTCATCCTCAACCTCGAGCTGAGCATCACCAAGGCCGACGTGGCGTTCAACGCGCCTGTATCGTTTGACGTGGCCATCAAGAAGGGACCGGTGCGCGTGGCCGACATGTTCAACCTCTATAAATATGAGAACCAGCTCTTCGTGATGCGCCTCACGGGCAAGGAGATACGCAAGGCGCTCGAGATGAGCTACGACCTCTGGGTAAACACCATGACCTCGCCCAACGACCACCTGCTGCTGCTCGACAGCCAGACGCGTGGCGAACAGCAACGCTTGGGCTTCAAGAACTTCTCGTTCAACTTCGACTCGGCAGCGGGCATCGACTATGAGGTGGATGTTACCAAGCCCAACGGCCAGAAGGTGAAGGTGCTGAAGATGAGCAACGGCGAGCCGTTCGACGAGAACAAATATTATAAGGTGGCGGTAAACAGCTATCGCGCCAACGGTGGCGGCGAACTGCTCACGCGCGGCGCTGGCATTGCCAAGGACGACCTGGACGACCGCATTGTGTGGCGCTCGGAGTTTGACCTGCGCCATTATCTCATGGAGGAAATCAAGCGATTGGGCACACTCAACCCGCAGCCCAACACCAACTGGCGCTTCGTGCCTGAGCAATGGACGCAGGAGGCGGCCAAGCGCGACAGACTGTTGTTGTTCCACGATTAAACCCCCAAATCGGTCATGAGACCGAAAAAGGGGAAAATGGTAGGACATTATTGTTTCTTTCCGAAATGGGTTTAGAAAAAGCAAGAAAAGGCTATATGAAAAGGTATTATTTCATCTTCTCCAAAAACAACATCCTGCTGGAGCAACAGTCCAACGGGACGTTCACCATTCCCTGCGCCGAGGAGGTGCCCATCGGCATCCATCCGTGGACGCACGTGCTCAACATATCGCCCATGGACGACGGCACGGAGGTGAAAGCGCTGATGGTCGACGACCCGAAGAGCATAGAGGCCACCGACGACCAGCTGCGCATGGATGGATGGGTGTTCAAGTCGCTCCGCGAGTCGTTCTACCACCTGCCCGAGCCGCTCTACCTCAAGGCGGGCAAGTGTGAGGAGCTGCTCTACTGGGACCACAACACGCAATTCTGTGGTGTGTGCGGAGCGCCCATGAAGATGTCGACCGACATCTCCAAGCGCTGCACGCAATGTGGCAAGGAGGTGTGGCCCCAACTGGCCACGGCCGTCATCGTGCTCATACGGAAGGGCGACGAGGTGCTGCTGGTGCACGCCCGCAACTTCGCGTCGGACTTCTACGGGCTCGTGGCGGGATTTGTGGAGACGGGCGAGACACTCGAGGAAGCGGTGCGCCGCGAGGTGATGGAGGAAACAGGGCTGACCATCAAAAACCTCACCTACTTCGGGTCGCAGCCTTGGCCCTACCCTTGCGGACTCATGGTGGGCTATATGGCCGACTACGACGAGGGCGCCATACACCTGCAACGGTCCGAACTGTCGAAGGGCAACTGGTTTCGCTACGACCAGATGCCACGCATACCCCAAAAGCTATCTATCGCCCGTCGGCTCATCGACGCATGGCTCAAGAGCCACGGGGTGACATCATCGCAAGAATAACCTTTTCTCGCCAATAACACAAGCAGGGCGCGCCATAACGGTGCGCCCTGTTTGCGTAATGGGTTGAATGTGACATGTGGAACCACCTTATTGTAACATGTAACATGTAACAATGTAACGTTTTCGTTGAGCCAGATGGGCAGCGCAAGGCTATTGGCTGTTGGCCACCTCTTCTATTATGTGCCGGATGGCTTCGGGATGGTCGGGACGGGGAGCCACGGTTGGCAGTAGGTTGCCGTTGGGGGCCACGATCTTGTAGGTGGGATAGCCAGCCACACCGATATAGCGCTCGAGAGCACTCTGCTGCTTTTCGGGCAGGTTATAATGGATGCTGTTCTCGCCTGTGAGGTGGAATTGGGCAATGGCGGTCTTCCACGCCTGCTCGTTGCTGTGGTTTACCAGATAGAGGTAAACGATATTGAGGTCCTTGAGTTGTTGCTTCATCTTCGGCACATGGGTCATCATCTCCTTGCATGGGGCGCACCACGTTCCCCACACATCGAGGTAGATGAAGCGTCCACGATAGGGCTCCACGATCTTTCTGAAAATTTCCTCACCGTCAGTCAGGTCGGCCAACGGTCGAGGGTCGGGCGTAACGATGGCTTCCGTAGCCTTGCGGGCGGCCACAAGCTGGTCGTTGGTTTTGTGCACAGCGCCGAGGAGATAAGGCTGCCGCACGTTCTCGCGTAGCATTCTCATTTCGTTGTCGTCGAGTGGCGCCACTTTCTCCTTGAGCCTTTTTTCGATCAGGCGGGCCACGGCAATCTCCCGAAGCGTGGGTGGCAGATCAAGAAGTGAGTCGAGCCCGTTTGGCCAACAAGGGGTATTTGCGCCTCGTATCGACCAAGCGAGTCGCTAAGGGATGCGTAGCTTTGCAGCACGTCGTCCACCATACTGCCAAAGTTTGTGGTAACGTCGATGCCCGCCTTGCCACTACGGTGCGCCACGCGCAGGGTTGCCTGCTGCTCCTTGTCAAGGATCGTTGCGTCAAAGGGCGTGTCGTCTGCCACGGGATAGTCGGGCAGGAACCGGGTGGTCAGCACCGATGTCTTGTGCTTCACCCCATCAATGGCCACGGAGCCCTTCTTCAGTCGTATCTCCTTATGCTGCTTGTCGTGGGTAAGCACCAAGCGCCCCTTCCCCACCTCGGCATAGCTCCAATAGTCGCAGTCGTAGATGGCGTACTCGTCGAACAGTCCGATGAGCCATTCGCCCGTCGCCTCGTCCCTCAGACAGAGGTTTAGGCCCGATTTCTGTTGCGCCTGTCCCGCCACCACCACGAGGGCGAGCAGGAGGGTGAGGAGGATTTTCTTTTTCATATAGGTTGGGAGTTAGAGGGTATCTTGTGGGGAGCGGCGGAGGCTGTTACGACGACAGGCCAACCGCTTGAGGGTGCGTGCCGTGGGGATGAATCCACAATGACTTGCTGGCCTGATTATTTAGTTGAAGGCGGATTGGCAAACCGGATGCGGGCATAGTCGAAGCCCATGGCCTTCAGCAGATTGTCGAACTGTGTGGAGGCGTTCTGCTGGGCGCTGCGTATGTTGGAGGGCGTTAGGCACCGCCGCTTCATCGCCAGTTGTGCACGACGGGTGAGGGCTGCCTTGTCGGCCTCGCTCCACTTGCCTTCCTCGTAGAAGGTCTTGGTTCGCGCTTCGTCAAGAAAATTATCGTCCAATAAGCGAATGGCGGGAAGCAACACGTCGACCGTGTCGTGGTCCATCGTGATCCATCCATCGGCCGTCTGGCTCAGGTCGACACCCAACCGCAAGGTGCCGTAGTAGATGCGCGACAACTCGTCGTCGCCAAAGAACCCATGGCGCACCGTGTCGACCATCTCCTCGTCGGCCACAGAGAGAAACTCCCATTGGCCGATGCTCCTGATGCGCTCCACCTGGGTGGGGGTGACGCCGATGCGCTGCGTGTGGCCCACCTCCACGCTGCTGCCCTTCATCTGGTGCGACAGGTAAGCCACCACACCCACGATGGCCAACACGCAAACGGCCACAAGCACGAACTTGGCTACATGCGCCCTACTGATCTGCTGTAAGAATTGCTTCATGGTTCCACTGTCTTAATGAGGTTAGGTATATCGCTGATGGTGAAGCGCTTACGGAACGTAACGGTGATGTTCTCGGGCCGATAGCCCAACGCCTCCACGATGGGCACCAACTGGCGTGCGGCGTTTTGGCGCGCGTTCTCTATGATGCCCAGGCGGGGTATCGACTTGATGATGTCGTCGCGCCCCTGCCGCTGGATCTGTGTCACCTCCTCGTCGGTGAACCTACTGCGGAACAGCGACACCTTCTCCCTCACGCCCTCATGGTCGATCTGCGTGGCCGTGAGCGTCACCTCTGGGTCGGGCAGCACAATCTCCACCTTGTCGCCACGCACCCGCACGTTGGCCTCCGAGAACTCGCTGAAGTCGACATACGCCTTCACGCTGGCCTTCACGGGGATGGCTATGCGCCGCTTTCCCAGCGGCAGGTTCACCTTGAAACGCTGCTGAAACACCTTGCCGCCCACCGACAGCGTGTCGTCGAAAGTGACAATCTTATGCAACTGATATTCGGAGGTGTAAAGGCGCGAGCATTTCTGTATCTGCATGACCATCAGCGGAAGGGTGTCCACCTGCTGGACCTCCCCCACCCGTTCCTGCTGGCCATTGCCGCAGGCTGCCAGCATGGCCGCCAGCAACACCATTGTCACACTGATGATTTTACGCATGGGCATTTCGTTTTTGGTTGGGATTATTTAGTGGGTTCGTCGACAATACAAAGGTACGAATATTTTTGATAACCACCAAACGCCAGAGACCCCATAATGCGTGAATTTGTGTTAAACTAACCTTCTCTTACACCAGGACTGAAACGGGCGACCGCCACCCCTACCGAATGGCAGTGGCTACTCTTACACCAGCGCCCGCGAGGGCTGAGCGCCCACGAGCGCAAGTGGCAGGGATTGGCAGGCGCCTGAGGCCCCGAGGCCATACATGCGCTCGGTTCAACCGAGGTCCTTGCCGGGGTCGCCCCCCGAGAGTCTCCTTACCGCCAAGACTGAACGAACGGTTCGCATTTCATGGGTCTCCATGATGACGACAAAGGGGGTCATTTCAACTGACCCCCTTGGCGTGGCAGGCAGAGCCACCTGTCGACCCTTTGGCAATGGGTTGGTTTCAACCCACCCCATCCCCTCCGGCAACTTCAGCCTTACCGCCAAGACTGAACGAAACACTTCACCATTTCATGGCCTCCATGACGGTGACCAAGGGGGTTATTTCAACTAACCCCCTTGGCATGGCAGGCAGAGCCACCTGTCGACCCTTTGGCGATGGGTTGGTTTCAACCCACCCCATCCCCTTTGGCAACATCAGCCTTACCGCCAAGACTGAACGAAGCACTTCACCATTTCATGGCCTCCATGACGGTGACAAGGGGGGGTGGTTTCAACCGACCCCCTTTTGCGTGGCAGGCAGAGCCATGGTTGTTCGCCGTTTCACGAGTCTCCATGATGACGCGAACCAGCGTCGCGTTTTGTGACGCTGGTTTGCACAGCCTGTCTCACATGCGCATCACAAGCACCTCTTCGCAGCGCCCATTTTGTTACAATGTTACATGTTACATGTTACAATAAGGTGGTTCCATATTGCGCAGGATGGGCTTTAAGAAATTATATAGTATATATATTATATATATAATATATATACTATATAATTTTTACCCTCCCCAAATTCAGACTTCCGAAAGAAGGTGCCGACATACGGAAGGTGCTTATTGTAACATGTAACATGTAACAATGTAACACTTTCCGCCCACCAGATAAGCAAGCCGGGTGCCCAAATGGGCTATGCCGTGGGGAAGGGAAGGAGCCTGCAAGGAAGCGTTCCCGGTGACGTTAAGCGTGCAATGGGGGATGGCGATGTGTAAAACCCCATCCATTTTCTGAAAATATATTGGAGGAATGAATAAAAATATGTATCTTTGCCGTATCTATAGAAACGCATCAACAAGAATATTATGGCAAAGAAACAAGATACCATCAGCATTGGCTTTGAAGAGAAGATATGGAAGGCTGCCGACATTCTGCGCGGCAACCTCAGCGCGTCGAAATAAGAGGGCGCGGCGCTGGGCCCCCTCTTCCTGAAATACATCCGCGACCGCTTCGAGCAGAAGTTTAAGGAGCTGCAGGGCGACGAATACGCCGACCCTGAGGACAAGGATGAGTACACGGCCGAGAACATCTTCTTTGTGCCCCAAGAAGCCCGATGGAGCAAGATCAGCGCCGCCGCCCACACACCTAAGGTTGGCGTGGTGATAGACGACGCGCTGGCCGCCATAGAGCGCGAGAACGAGCGTCTGAAGGGCATCTTGCCTAAAAACTTCGCCCGTCCGGAGCTCGACAAGCGCCGTTTGGGCGATGTGGTAGACCTGTTCACCAACATAGAGATGCACAACGCTGGCGACGAGAAAGACCTCTTGGGTCGCACCTACGAATACTGTCTGCGCCAGTTTGCCTCGATGGAAGGCAAGAATGGCGGCGAGTTCTACACCCCTTCGTGCATCGTTCGCACATTGGTTGAGATCCTCGAACCCTACGAAGGTAGAGTCTACGACCCTTGCTGCGGAAGCGGTGGTATGTTTGTGCAGAGCGCCAAATTCATTGAGCGCCACCAGGGCAACCTGCGCAAGATAAGCATCTACGGACAGGAATCGAACCCCGACACATGGAAGATGGCGCACATGAACCTTGCCATCCGTGGCTTGGATGCCAACTTAGGCAATGTGTTTGCCGACTCGTTCTTTGATGACCAACACCCTACGCTGAAAGCCGATTACATTCTTGCCAACCCTCCTTTCAATAGCAGCGACTGGGGGCAGAGCGCCCTGCAGGAGGACGTGCGCTGGCAGTATGGTTTGCCACCAGCTGGCAACGCCAACTTTGCGTGGATGCAGCACATGATTCATCATCTTTCGCCTAATGGCAAGATTGGCCTTGTGCTTGCCAATGGTGCACTTTCGAGTCAGACTGGTGGTGAGGACCAGATTCGCCAAGCCATCATCGAAGCCGACTTGGTGGAGGGAATCGTGGCTTTGCCTTCGCAGCTGTTCTATAGCACAGGTATTCCTGTCAGCCTTTGGTTCATCAATCGCAACAAGGCGCAGAAGGGCAAGACCGTGTTTATCGACGCCCGCAACCTGGGCACGATGGTTACACGCAAACTACGTGAGCTGATGCCTGATACGGATATCAAGAAAATATCCGACACCTTCCACAGCTTCCAGCAGGGAACCCTGGAGGACGAAAAGGGCTTCTGTGCCGTTTGCACCACCGAGCAAATAGCCGAGCAAGACTACATCCTTACTCCTGGTCGATACGTAGGCATTGCCGAAGACGAAGGCGACGGAGTGCCATTTGAGGAGAAGATGGCGAATCTTACCGGAGAGCTGAAAACTCTCTTTGAGGAAAGCAAGAAGCAGGAAGAGGAGATAAGAGCGCAGTTGAAGAAAATTGGATGGGAGGTGTAAGACTATGGAGTGCTTAAACGAATTTTCGGGATTGTTCTCGCTGTTGGCAGTAGTGGCTTCCGTGGCTGCTATAGTGGTTGCGGTTGTGATTTATCGTAAACAGAAGCAACAGCAGCTGCAAGACTTGAAGGACGAGTTGGAAGCAATAGATGAATGTTCTACGTTTCCTATGGGACACAACGAAAGAGAGCACTTTGTTCGTAAATGTTATTTGCAAAAGAAATTAGGGAGAAAGTAGGATGGAGTGGAAAGAAGTTAGATTGGGGGATGTCGCTGATGTTCAAACTGGTCCATTCGGAAGTCAACTACATAAGGATAATTATGTAAATAAGGGAACTCCAATTGTTACCGTTGAACATTTAGGAAACAAATGGTTTACATCACAAAACCTCCCAATGGTTTCAGATGAAGACAAATTGCGACTCGCCAAATACTGCTCCCAAGAAGGAGATGTAATTTTTAGTAGGGTTGGTTCTGTTGACCGTTGCTCTTATGTATCTAAAGAATATAGTGGATGGCTTTTTTCTGGTCGTTGTCTAAGAGTGAGACCACGCTCCGGAATTAATCCTGAATATTTATATTATTTTCTTACTAATGAAGGAACAAAGCAATACATAAGAAACATTGCTGTTGGTGCAACAATGCCTTCTATCAATACAAAATTATTGAATGAAGTTCCCGTAAAAATTCCTTCTCTTCCCGACCAGCGCCGCATTGCCTCCATCCTTTCTTCTCTCGACCGGAAGATAGAGTTGAACAACAAGATCAATGCAGATTTGGAGGAGATGGCACAGGCTATTTTCAAGAATTGGTTCGTTGACTTTGAGCCTTTCAAGGATGGGGAGTTCGTGGATAGTGAATTGGGAATGATTCCGGAAGGATGGAAAGTAGGAACGCTTGAGGATATTGCTGAGATTACAATGGGACAATCACCAGCAGGAAATAGCTTAAATGAAAATGGAGAAGGCATGATATTCTATCAAGGAAGTTCTGATTTTGGTTTCCGCTTTCCAAGCATAAGAGTTTTTACAACTGAGCCTAAAAGATTAGCAGTTGCAAATTCTGTACTTTTTAGTGTAAGAGCCCCTGTCGGAGATATTAATGTTGCAAAAGAAGAATGTTGCATTGGTCGAGGTGTGGCTTCTATTAAATCAAAATATGGTCACGATTCTTATTTGTTTTATACAATGAAGTCGTTGCACAAGCTATTTGATTCTTTTGATGGTGAAGGTACTGTTTTTGGAAGTATAAATAAAAAAACGCTTTCGACGATTCAAATATTACTTCCATCTGATGGTATAGTAGAGCAATTTAATAATATTGCATCTTCATTTGATAATAGAATAAGAAGTCTATCTGATGAGTCCTCCCGCCTCTCCCTTCTCCGTGACACCCTTCTTCCTCGCTTAATGTCAGGCGAGCTGGAAGTCCCGGAATAAGAAGAGCAACGAAAGAAAATAACGAGAAAGAAAATATTAAACTAAAGTTTCGCAAGTGGTTCAGGTACGGGCTGAAGGCCCAAAAGCTCCTAGCCCAGGGCATCGCCCTGGGTATAATAGCAATCAGCAAGGCGCCCTGTAAGGGCAAAAGCTTTATGTTTCGCCTGGAGTTTTAAAGCTTTTGCCCTTACAGGGCGACAGGGTTGCGTCCGTAATTACCCAGGGCGATGCCCTGGGCTAGGAGTTTCTGCCCCTTCAGGGCGTGTGGGGCAAAACTTACGAAAATTCAATTAAAAAGAGGTACAAGACCGCTGCAACAGAAGGTGAAGAGTGGTGAAGAGTGGGTGAAGAGTGCCCGAACGCTCTTCACCCCTCGGAATGCCGATAAACACAGGGGTTTCGGAGCATTTGGTGAAGAGTGAAGAGTTTTTCGTCTATCGCATAAAAAAGAAAATCAGACGCCTAAAAGAAAATCAGATAAACCCATTTCCGAGGACTGTTAAAGACAAACAGCCGACTAGCGGATAAGGCGCTAGTCGGCTGTCCGGCTTCTGCCAGTTGGCTGTCCTACTCAAACAGCCAACTTATCTCCGAAAGATAAAACCTTTAATAATGGAATGAGCTGCCCCCCAGGAACTCTCGCAGAAGCGAAGTAGGCGGCAGATTATTATAAGGTATACCCTTGAAGTATTTCAGGAACTTAAGCAACCGGTAAGCCTCAGCATATTCCTCGCAATTCTCCGGAACCTGCTGCAGCAGCGGCTCTGCCTGCGTCTTAATCACAGCCAGCTCATAAAGCATCGCCGTATTGAGCATCGCATCGGCATTCTCCTGGAACGGGAATATCCACTTGTTCTCACCCGCCCTTACCGAAGGCCAGCGATGAATGGTTTCCAGGGCAGAGACACCTCGATACTTGTAATCGCGGATGATGCGGCGAAGCAAACGGTTGTCTGTTGTCGGGATATAATTGTGATTATCCAGAAGAATCGTGGTCAGCGCCGAAGCATATACTCTGAATATCTGCTCCTGCGGGATGTGGGCCGTCAGCTCTGGGTTCAATGCATGAATGCCCTCTACCACCAGCACATTGTTATCGTTCATCTTCAGCTTGTTGCCGCTCTTTTTACTCTTTCCGCTCTGGAAATCATACTTCGGCAATTCTACTTCCTCACCACGGAACAAGGCGTTGAACTGCTCGTTGATCAAATCGAGATCCAGGGCATAGATGCTCTCATAATCATATTCGCCCGAAGCATCCTTCGGCGTTTTCTCCCTATCTACGAAATAATCATCGAGCGAAATCTGGAGCGGTTTCAATCCGTTTACGGCAAGCTGTATGCTCAGGCGCTTGCACGAAGTGGTCTTGCCCGAAGAAGAAGGACCTGCCAGCAGCACCAGTTTCACGCCCTTGCGGCTGGCAATCTCCTCAGCAATATTGGCAATCTTCTTCTCCTGCAGCGCCTCGCTGATATTGATGATGTCGGTAGAATGATTGGCATCTATCGCCTGGTTAAAATCGCCTACAGTCCTGATGCCCAGGATACTCTGCCAGCGATGATGCTCCTTGAATATCTCAAACATCTTGTCCTGTCGGGTCATTTCGCCCAGCACATCCGGGTTCTTGAGCGAAGGAATGCGCAGGAGCATGCCATCATAATATTTCTCCAGCCCGAAGAGATAGAGCTGCGAGGTATTGGTGAGCAGCGTGCCGTAGTAATAATCTACATAATCACCTATTTTATAATAGGTAGTATAGATAGAGCCCGATGTCTTGAGCAGTTTCACCTTCTCAACATCTCCTTTCTCCTGAAACAGCGCCACAGCCTCTTCGGTAGGCACGGTGAAGCGGCGTATCGGCATCCTGGCATCGATAATCTCCTGCATGCGACGGCGGATGATGTTCACATCTTCATCAACAACAGGTCTGCCCAGGCGGATATCTACGTAGAAACCATTCGATACGGGGATATCAATCACCACATCTGTAGCAGGATAAATGTCCTGTACCGCCTTGCAGAGAACAAAGAAGAGGGTACGGGTATATGCACGCGAACCGGATGAAGAAGTCATATCAAGGAATTCTACATCTTTAGAATTATAAACACGATAATGCATGCCTTCAACCTTGTTATTTACCCTTGCAGACACCGGTCCGTGGGTCATTTTGAGGTCAAATGCTGAAAAAATATCAAAAAGTGTGCTTCCGATTTCTACTTTCTGAGATTTTTTATTATTTTTGCAACGGATTTGAATTACTTGTTTCATTTGTATTAAAACTATGTTACAAAATTAAACTAATCTACCCGCTCTCGAAGCCCCCGAAGGTGCTTTTTGAGCATCGGCTTACTCTTTTTAGAAGAGAGACGCCTACAGAGTGTAAAGTTACGAAGAAATTCGGAAACTTGATGTATTTGACAACATTAATTAAGTTATTATATGTCGATTTGGATATTTTTTAAGCTTATTGGAGCACTCGCCCTACTGATGTTCGGTATGAAGTCCATGAGCGACAGTTTGCAGAAGATGGCAGGACCACAGCTCCGCCATGTGTTAGGAACCATGACCACCAATCGTTTGACGGGCATCCTCTCGGGTACGCTCATCACCGCAGCGGTGCAGTCTTCTACAGCCACGACGGTGATGACCGTATCATTCGTTAATGCTGGTCTCCTTACTCTAGCCCAGGCTATCTCCGTTATCATGGGCGCCAACATCGGAACCACGCTCACCGCATGGATCATGAGTGCCGGTTTCTCGTTTAACATCACAGATTTTGTATGGCCGGCGTTCTTCATCGCCATCATCCTGATTTACAGCAAGAAGCGCAAGATTATCGGCGACTTCATCTTCGGTATATCCTTTATGTTTCTCGGTTTGGGAACTTTACGCCAAACCGGTATCGACATGGATCTGGCTCATAATCAGCCAGTTCTTGAATTCTTTGCAAGTTTCGACCCTCACAGTTTCCAGACTACCATCACCTTCCTTATTATTGGTAGTATACTCACTATGTGCGTGCAGAGTTCGGCAGCCGTCATGGCGATTACGATGATTCTCTGCTCTACCGGTGTATTGCCAATCTATCAGGGCATTGCGCTTGTGATGGGTGAGAATATCGGTACAACCGTAACCTCCAACGTGGCAGCGCTCACCGCCAACACCCAGGCCCGGAGAGCGGCGATGGCGCACATGGTATTCAACATCTTCGGTGTGCTTTGGATACTCTGCATATTCCACCCGTTCATCCATCTGGTTTGCGGCTGGGTAGGTTTCGACGATGCCATGGAGAAGACTGATCCTCATTTCGTAGCCAATGCAACCAAGCTATCCTTTGTGCTTGCCGCCTTCCATACCACCTTCAACCTCGCCAATACCTTTATCCTGGTATGGTTCATTCCACAGATAGAGAAGCTGGTATGCAAGATTATCCGTCCTAAGAAGAATACCGATGAGGACGACTTCCGCCTGCGCTTTATCCAGAGCGGTATCATGAAGACACCGGAAATCTCTGTCTTGGAGGCACAGAAGGAAATCCATTGTTTTGCAGAGCGCATCCAGCGCATGTTCGGCATGGTGAAGACGCTTCTTGGCGAGACCAATGAAGAAAAGTTTGTAAAACTCTATAGCCGCATCGAGAAATACGAGGGCATCTCTGACAACATGGAGATAGAGATTGCCAAGTATCTCGACCAAGTGAGCGATTCTCATCTTTCTGACGAGACCAAGGCAAAGATTCGTGCCATGCTCCGTGAGATTTCTGAAATCGAGAGTATCGGTGACAGCTGCTTCAACATCGCACGCACGCTGAACCGTCGTTTCAAGGGCAAGGAAGACTTTATCACTTCACAGTATGAGCACATGCACCAGATGATGGAACTTACCGACAATGCCCTTACCCAAATGAACATCACCCTCGTAGGTCATAAGGGAGACAACGATGCCAACCTCTCTTTCAACATCGAGAACGAAATCAACAACTATCGCAATCAGTTGAAGAGCCAGAACATCAACGATGTAAACAACCATCTCTATACCTACGCCATCGGTACCATGTATATGGATATCATCCAGGAATGCGAGAAACTCGGCGACTATGTAGTAAACGTAGTAGAGGCCCGCATGGGTGTAAGACAGCATGAAGCTTAGAGAGAGTTTATAGTTAACAGTTTATAGGGCATGAAGTTCATTAGTGGGCTTCATGCCCTATCTTTATTTTCTACCTATATTAAATAGGACAAACAGATATGTTTTTAAGCAAGATACTTGATTCGCAACAGCAAAGTTGCCATAAAGAAGTGATTTCACAAAGAAAAAGAAAGAATTTTGGCATAACATAGAGGATAACTCGATTTTTTGTTGTAATTTTGCAGCCGAAATTGCAATTTTATAAATAATTAATGAAGATTCTAGTAACGGGTGCGTCGGGCTTTATCGGCAGCTACATCGTGGAAGAGGCCTTGAGACAGGGCATGGAAACCTGGGCGGCAGTACGCCCTACCAGTTCCAGAAAGTATCTGCAAGACGAGCGCATCCATTTTATCAATCTCAATCTTTCTTCAGAGGAAGAGTTGGAGAAAGAACTCGCCCCGCACGAGTTCGACTATATAGTGCATGCAGCCGGCGCAACGAAGTGCCTGCATGCAGAGGACTTTTATAAGGTAAACACAGAGGGAACCAAGCATCTGGTGAACGTCCTTCTGCGCCTCCAGATGCCTATCAGGCGATTTGTCTTTGTCAGTTCGCTCAGCATCTTTGGAGCCATCCGCGAAGAGCAGCCTTACCAGGAAATCTCAGAACATGATACTCCTAAGCCAAATACAGCATACGGAAAGAGTAAGCTGGAGGCAGAACGCTATCTGGACAGCATCGGCAACAACTTCCCTTATATCATCCTCCGCCCTACTGGAGTTTACGGTCCTAGAGAAAAAGATTATTTCCTCATGGCGCAGAGCATCAAGCAGCATGTTGACTTCGCTGTAGGATTCAAGCGTCAGGACATCACTTTTGTATATGTACAGGACGTAGTACAGGCAGTATTCCTGGCTCTGGATCATGGAATGAACGGCAGGAAATACTTCCTCAGCGATGGAGAAGTATATCAGTCGGCCGCCTTCAGCGACCTGATAAAAAAGGAGTTAGGCAATCCTTGGATGCTACGCATCAAGGCACCAGTCTGGGTATTGCGCATCGTAACCTTCTTCGGAGAATATCTCGGAAGGATGACGGGCAAGATGTCGGCCCTGAACAATGATAAGTACAACATTCTGAAACAGCGCAACTGGCGATGTGATATTGAGCCAGCCATGGATGAACTGGGCTATCATCCTCATTATCCACTGGAAAGAGGTGTGAAACTCGCCATCAAGTGGTACAAGGATAACGGATGGCTGTAAATTATAAACTAATAAGAAGCGTGATAAAAGATTATTTCAAGATAGACAAGAACCCGAAGAAGGGACTGATGACACTGGAATGGGTCATGCTGGGATATATGGCAATCACCATTATCACCATGCTCTTTACCTATACCAAACTCGTAAACCCGGAAGCTATGCTCTGGGGGCGACTGAGAGTGCTCGTCATGACCATCGCTCTTTGGGCAGTATACCGCATGATACCTTGCCGCATCACCAAGATGGTGCGCATCATTGCCCAGATGGCTTTGCTTGCCTGGTGGTATCCCGACACCTACGAAATCAACCGCATGTTCCCCAACCTCGACCATATCTTTGCAGGTTGGGAGCAGGATCTTTTCGGATGTCAGCCCGCCCTGCTCTTTGCCAAAGCCCTGCCTTGGGCTGTAGTAAGCGAACTGATGTCGATGGGCTACTTTATGTATTACCCGATGATTGCATTGGTTTCATTCTATTATTTCTTCTGCAGATATTATGAGGCTGAAAGAGCTGCATTCGTCATGCTCACCAGTTTCTTTATCTACTATCTCATCTACATCTATGTACCGGTAGTGGGCCCGACCTTCTACTTTGATGCAGTAGGGATATCAGAAATAACCAAAGGCATCTTCCCGGCTTTGGGCGATTACTTCAACACCCATACCAACTGCCTGCCGACACCGGGTTACACCGATGGAATCTTCTACCAGCTTGTAGAAGACGCCAAGAACGCCGGCGAGCGTCCTACAGCAGCTTTCCCAAGTTCACATGTGGGCGTGAGCACCATCTGCATGCTCCTGGTCTGGCATACCGGCAACAGAAAACTGCTATACGTGATGCTGCCATTCTACATCTTCCTGTGTCTGGCTACCGTATATATTCAGGCGCATTATCTCATCGATGCCTTCGCCGGCCTCATCTCTGCCGTCGTCATCTATTTTGTATTGATGGCAGTATCGAAGGGAATGATAGAGCATCATACTCCTTCTTCGCGACTGAGATTCAGATAGTTACATATTTTAATTACAATAACATTATAAACGAATAGAATTCATCTAGAACAATGAAGAAACTATTTATTGAGACTTATGGTTGCCAGATGAACGTGGCAGACAGTGAAGTAGTTGCCTCTGTAATGCAGATGGCTGGCTACGAAATTTGTGAGAAAGAAGAAGAGGCTGATGCCATCTTCCTGAACACCTGCAGTATCCGCGAGAATGCAGAGAACAAGATTTATCATCGCCTCGACACCCTCCATGCTGAGCAGAAGAAGGGAAGAAAGGTGATTCTCGGCGTTTTGGGCTGTATGGCAGAGCGCGTGAAGGATGACCTCATCCAGAACCACTATGCCAACTTGGTTTGCGGACCAGACAGCTATCTCAACCTGCCGGATATGATTGCGCAGTGCGAGATGGGTACCAATGCCATCAACATAGAACTCTCTAAGACCGAGACTTACCGCGACATCGTACCTCAGCGCATCGGTGGCAACAGAGTGAGCGGTTTCGTAAGCATCATGCGTGGTTGCAACAACTTCTGCCATTACTGCATCGTGCCTTATACCCGTGGACGTGAGCGCAGCCGCGATGCTGAGAGCATCCTGCGTGAGGTTCGCGATTTGCAGCAGCGTGGCTTCAAGGAGGTTACCCTGCTGGGACAGAATGTAAACAGTTATGGTCTCTCGCCATCTGGCAAGCGCGAGGAAGGCAGTCTTTCCTTTGCCGAGCTCCTCCACATGGTAGCCCAGGCTGTACCGGATATGCGAGTACGCTTCACCACCTCTAACCCAGAGGATATGACCGAGGACATCCTCCACGCCATTGCCGAAGAGCCAAATCTCTGCAAGCACATCCACTTCCCTGCACAGAGCGGAAGCAACAAGATTTTGAAGCTGATGAACCGCAAATACACCCGTGAGGAGTATCTGCAGCGCATCGCCGACATCAAGCGCATCATCCCGGGCTGCGGCATCACCACCGACATCTTCGTGGGTTATCACGACGAGACCGAGGAAGACCATCAGGAAACCCTCTCGCTGGTAAAGGAAGTAGGCTTCGACAGCGCCTTCATGTTCAAGTATTCAGAGCGCCCGGGCACCTATGCCGCCAAGCATCTGCCAGACAACGTTTCTGAGGAAACCAAGATAGCCCGCCTCAACGAACTTATCAAGTTGCAGACCGAGGTGAGTGCCGAGCAGAACAAGAAGGATGAAGGCAAGGTATTCACCATCCTCATCGAGAACTTCAGCAAGCGTAGCCGCGAGCAGATGATGGGTCGAACAGAACAGAACAAGGCGGTTGTCATCGATAAGGGTAACCACCATATCGGAGAGTTCGTGAAGGTTCGCATCACCGGTTCTACCTCTGCTACTCTCTTCGGAGAAGAAGTAAAGGAGTAAACCCAAACTCATCAGAACAGCTTTTTCTGAATAAAAAGACTCTTCTGAAAGAAAAAACAGAATATAAACAAGAAAAACCGCCAAAAGTTTGGCGGTTTTCTTAAAAAGCACTATATTTGCACCTATGAAGGAATTCTTGCAAATTTTACGCCGGTTCGTCCCTCCATACAAGAAGTATCTGGGACTGTCAATCCTGTTCAATATCCTGTCTGCGGTATTGAACATCTTTTCGTTTGCAGCCTTGATACCAATCCTGCAAATCCTGTTCCAAGTAGATGGTGGTATCCGTGTCAACGAGTATATGCACTGGAATGGAGATTGGGGTAGCATCAAGGAGGTTGCAACCAATAACCTGTATTATTATATTCAGGAGTTTATTGTTGTCCATAGTGCATCAACAGCCCTTTTGGTCATCGGCCTATTCCTAGCCTTCATGACATTCCTCAAGACGGGAGCCTATTTCCTCTCGTCAGCCACCATCATACCTATCCGTACAGGTATCGTAAGAGACATCCGCAACCAGATTTACCAGAAGATAAACAGTCTCTCGCTCGGTTTCTTCAGCGAGGAGCGCAAGGGCGATATCATCGCCCGAATGAGTGGTGATGTGCAGGAAGTGGAAAACAGCATCATGTCGTCGCTCGACATGCTCTTCAAGAACCCTATCCTGATCCTCTTCTATTTCATCACACTCATCTGCATCAGCTGGCAGCTCACCCTCTTCACCATCCTCTTTGTGCCACCTTTCGGCTGGTTCATGGGAGTAGTGGGCAAGAAACTGAAGGCACACAGTATCGAGGCACAGGCACTTTGGAGCGATACGATGAGTATGGTAGAAGAAACCCTGGGGGGCTTGCGCATCATCAAGGCTTTCTGTGCAGAAGAAAAGATGAACAAGCGTTTCAATCAGGTTAACAGCAGCTACCGCGACAACATCATGCGTGTAAATATCCGCCAGCAGATGGCACACCCGATGAGTGAGTTCCTGGGAACCATCCTCATCGTAGTGGTATTGTGGTTTGGCGGTATTCTGGTTCTGGATTACGGCAGAATCGACGGTCCTACCATCATCTTCTATCTCGTGATGCTCTACAGCATCATCAACCCACTGAAGGAATTCTCCAAGGCGAGTTACAATATTCCAAAGGGATTGGCAAGTATGGAGCGTATCGACAAGATTCTGCAGGCTGAGGTGGAAATCAAGGACAAGGAGACCCCTGAGCATATCAGCAGCTTCGAACATCAGATAGAGTTCCGCCACGTTTCCTTCGCCTATACCGACCGAAAGAGCGCCGAACTGGTTTATGTATTAAAGGATATCAATCTCGTAATACCAAAAGGCAAGACTGTTGCACTTGTTGGTCAGAGCGGTAGCGGTAAGAGTACGATGGTAGATTTGATTCCTCGTTACTATGATGTACAGGAAGGCGAGGTGCTGATTGACGGCATCAATGTGAAAGACCTTGCCGTACATGACCTTCGCATGCTGATAGGAAATGTAAACCAGGAGGCTATCCTCTTCAATGCAAGCTTCAAGGACAATATCCGATTCGGCAAGACCGATGCTACGGATGAGGAAATAGCCAATGCAGCTAAGATAGCCAATGCTTACGAATTCATTACCAAGTCGGAGCATGGTTTCGATACAAATATCGGAGACCGAGGCGGCAGACTTTCCGGTGGCCAGCGCCAGCGTGTCAGCATCGCCCGTGCCATCCTCAAGAATCCTCCTATCCTCATCCTCGATGAAGCAACATCAGCCCTCGATACCGAGAGCGAGCGCCTGGTTCAGGATGCCTTGGAGAAACTGATGAAAACCCGTACCACCGTGGCTGTGGCTCACCGATTGAGTACCATCAAGCATGCCGATGAAATCTGCGTATTGCACGAGGGTAGGATTGTGGAGCGCGGTACCCACGATGAACTGATTAGAAAAGACGGATATTACAAGAAGTTGCATGATATGCAGCAGGTGTAATTGAGTAAAGAGTTAATAGTTAAGAATTTATAGTTTTACAGATGGTTAAGATTGTTTATGCATTCTTTTATGCAATATCGCTGCTGCCTTTCAGGCTGCTCTATTGCATTGCCGACTTCGAGTACTTCATGATGTATTACGTCATCAAGTACCGCAGAGGCATTGTGCGTAAGAATCTCACCACCTCCTTCCCTGAGAAATCAGAAGAAGAGATTGTTGACATCGAGAAGAAATTCTACCGCTGGTTCAGCGATTACTTCTTCGAGGCGGTTAAACTTCTGAGCATCAGCAATAAGGAACTTCGCCGCCGATTCAAGGTATATAACAGCGAAGAAGTGGAACAATGTTTCCAGGAAGGTCAGGATGTGGCAGCCATCCTCGGTCATTACTGCAACTGGGAGTGGCTCTCATGTGTAGGCATCGAACTGCCCAAGTCACGCAAGATGGGCCTCATCTATCATCCTCTGCGCAACCAAGCCTTCGACGAACTCTTCAAGCGCATCCGTTCTCACGAAGAAAACGGAGTGCCTGTCCCAAAGAAGGACATCCTCCGCTATCTCGTAGACTACAAACGCAAGAACATCCGCAGCATCTTCGGCTACATCAGCGACCAGGGGCCCAAGTGGGAGAACATCCATCTGTGGCTTCCTTTCCTCTATCATCCCGAAACCCCAGTGTTTACGGGTGGTGAAAGAATCATGAGAAAGATGAACGATGCCGTGTTCTATGTAGAGATGTCCCGCCCTAAGCGCGGCTACTACACGGCAACATACAAACTCATCACCCGCAATCCGAACTCCCTGCCGGAGCACGAGATTACCCGTCGCTTCTTCCAAATGCTGGAAGAAACCATCCGCAAGAATCCACCTTATTATTTATGGACGCATAACAGATGGAAGCGAACCAGGGAGGAGTTTGATAAGCGATATGAAATTAAAAACGGCAAAGTAATTCCTATAGAATCATGAGAATAGTTCTTTTCTGTGAAAACAAGTATGCCATAGACATACTTAATCCGATACAAGAACATGTGACAAAGCAACATTTGCCACACGAGATATTGTGGTATATCCACAAACCAAAGATAGACAGTTTTCCATATGCCGACCAGGTGAAATGGACCAACTCTATTCAAGAAGTCTATGACTTCCAGCCAGAGGCTATCTATGTGCCAGGCAACATTGTGCCTTACTATCTGCCAGGCGTCAAGATACAGGTATTCCACGGCTATGCCGCAGAGAAGAAAGACCACTGGATTATCCGCCGTTACTTTGACACCTATTTCACCCAAGGTCCTTACTTCACCTCCCACTTCGAGGCTTTAGCAAAGAAATATGGCGACTTCGAAGTATTGGAAACGGGATGGCCTAAGCAGGATTGGATCAAGGAAAACCTGCATAAATATGATGCCGACCGAGAGAAACTGCTCAGGGAAAGCGGCAAGGAGACCTTGATCCTTTACGCTCCTACCTTCTCGCCAAAACTCACTTCGCTTCCTTACATCAAGGAAGAGCTGGGCAAGCTGGCTAAGGAGCGCAATGCCCTGGTAGTAATGAAGTTCCATCCGCTTACCCGCCAGGAATGGGTAGATGAATACCGTGAATGGGCTGCAACCAAGAAGGATGTTCTCTTCATCGACAAGGGAGAGAACGTAACCAAATATCAGCTGATGGCAGATACGCTCATCAGCGATACCTCTTCTACCATCTATGAGTTCCTGCTGCTCTCTCGCCCAGTAATCACCCTCGGCACCATATCCAAGGATATCTACTGGGAAAACATCACGGAACCTGATCAACTGATTGCCGCCTACGACCATGCCCTCACAGACCCTGAGGCGATAGCCAAGAGACAGTGGATAGTAGACAACTACGATCCATATTTGGACGGCAACGTATGCCAGCGCATGCTCGACGGAGCCGAAGACTACATCCGCCGTCATGGTGTGCCGAAGAAGAGAAAGCTGAATCTCTGGCGTAAATATACCAGCATCAAGACATTTGGAAGAATCAAAAAAGGATAAAGATATGCTTAATTTTACAGTAGGACCTGTGATGGCAAGCGATGAGGTTAGAGCCATCGGCGCTGAGCAGGTGCCTTATTTCAGAACAGCAGAGTTCTCCGCCATCATGAAGGAGAACGAACAATTGATGAAGCAGTTTGCCAAGGCATCAGACGATGCCCGCACAGTTTTTATCACAGGTTCGGGCACTGCCTCTATGGAAGCCGTGGTCATGAATGTATTCACTCCTGCCGACAAAGTACTGGTAGTGAATGGCGGTAGCTTTGGTCACCGATTCGTACAACTCTGTGAAATTCATGAGATTCCACATACAGAAATCAAGCTTGAGATGGGGACTCCACTCACGGAAGAAGACCTCAAGCCATACGAGGGACAAGGCTACACCGGCTTCCTCGTCAATCTACATGAGACTTCTACCGGCGTACTCTACGACATCCAGATGATCAGCGACTTCTGTCATCGCAACCATATCTTCCTGGCAGTAGATTCCATCAGTTCTTTCCTCGCCGACCCATTCAACATGAAGGAGTTGGGCGTGAACGTAATGATTACGGGTTCACAGAAAGCACTGGCATGTCCTCCAGGTATCTCTGTCATCATTCTCGATACAGAGGCAATCAAGCGAGTAGAGGCAAACAAGGTGAAGTCGATGTATTTCGACCTGAAGGATGCCTTGAAGAATGGTGAGCGTGGACAGACTCCTTTCACCCCAGCCGTAGGAACCTTACTGCAGATTCATGCCCGCCTGAAGGAAATAGAGCGCAATGGCGGTGTGGAGAGCGAGAACCAGCGCATGAAAATGCTTGCCGAAGATTTCAGAAGTAAGATCAAGGACCTGCCATTCACCATCGTATCAAAGTCAATGTCAAATGCCGTTACTCCTCTGCATCCACAGAACGCCTCAGCCTACGACATCTTCCTGAAGCTGAAAGACGAATATGGCATCTGGGTATGTCCTAATGGTGGCGACATGGCAGAAAAGGTGTTCCGTGTAGGTCATCTCGGCAACCTGAGTCCGGAAGACAACACCACTCTCGTTGATGCACTGAAGGATATGCAGGCTAAGGGACTGCTATAAAGGGGCTGCTATAATATATATAATAAGGTATAGAGAACTTTCAAGATAGAGAAACTTATGGTTAAAGTCATCACATACGGTACTTACGACCTGCTTCATTATGGTCACATCCGTCTCCTGGAGCGCGCCAAGGCTTTGGGCGACTACCTCATCGTGGGCGTAACCTCGGATACCTTCGACCGTGAGCGTGGCAAAATCAATGTACAACAATCCCTCATGGAACGAGTGGAAGCCGTGCGTGCCACTGGCATTGCCGATGAAATCATCATCGAGGAATACGAGGGACAGAAGATTGACGACATCAAGCGACTGGACGTAGATATCTTTACCGTAGGTTCTGACTGGAGAGGCAAGTTTGACTATCTCAACGCCTATTGCAAGGTGGTTTATCTAGACCGCACTCAGGGCGTATCGAGCACGGAGATCAGAAGCGAGCAGCAGGTGGTTCGCCTCGGACTGGTTGGCGAATCGCCTATCCTCAACAAGATAGAGCGGGAAAGCCAATATGTCAATGGGCTAGAGGCAGGAAAGGTTTTCTCCCTCAACGACCAATATCTCTCAGAGAATCTGCAGGCAGCGGAAAAGCAGGCAGCCAGTTTTCAGGAGCTCCTGGATGAAAGCGATGCGCTCTATGTCATCTCTGCCCCAAGCAAGCACTATGCTCAAATAAAGGAGGCATTAGAAGCTGGCAAACACGTATTGTGCGAATCGCCTATCACTCTTCAGCCTCAGCAATGGAAAGAACTCAAGAAAATAGCAAAAGATAAGAAGGTAGTCTTGATGGATTCTATCAAGACCGCCTATTCCGTAGCCTATTACCGACTCTTACTCTTGGCTAAGGGCGGTATCATCGGTGATATCATGTCGGTGGATGCAACCTGCACCAGTCTCGTAGACTTTGACCCGACCCAGGATTCACAGAAGAGTCTTTACGAATGGAACAGTATCTGCGCCTGGGGACCGACGGCACTCCTGCCTATCTTCCAGCTTCTGGGCACAGAATACAGCAGCAAACAGATAGCCACTCACTTCCTGAACGAAGCAAAGCGCTATGATGCCTTTACCAAGATATCCTTCCTCTATCCTCATGCCGTAGCTTCGCTGAAGGTTGGTCAAGGCGTAAAGTCAGAAGGCGAATTGATCATCTCGGGCACCAAGGGATACATCTACGTACCAGCCCCATGGTGGAAGACCGATTACTTCGAGGTGAGATACGAGAATCCGCAGAACAACAAGCGCTACTTCTACCAGCTGGATGGAGAAGGGTTGCGCTATATGCTCCTCTCCTTCCTCAAAGCCATCCGCACCGGCAAGGACTTCTCGTATGTATCCGATGACATATCAGAAGAAATCGTCAAGACTATCGCCAATTTCGAGGCAAGAAAAGACATGGTCATCATATAGGTTCGTCTACATGATGTCCATTTCCTTTCTTGAAAGCTTTTTCCTTTTAGTCTTAACGGCATTTATATAATTTAACAACTATTAGTGCAAGAAAGCACAAGTTTCTCTGTTATTATACATATAAAAATAAGCAAAAACAATAATACGATGAATCAGAAATTGTTAAAAAGCCATACGATATTGGCGATTTGTATTCTAATCTTATCCATCATCCCTGTTGTGGCAATAGGTCCCTATCTCCATCAGTTTGCAGATGACTATGTATTCGGAGCTCCTGTCTACAAGGCTTGGACTGCCACCCATTCATTTGGGGCATGTATTCAGGCGGCCTGGGCTGAATCCATGCATATCTACCAGACATGGCAGGGTACCTATTCGGCATGTTTCCTGATGGCATTACAACCTGGAATTTTTGGCAAATACTGGCTTGTACCGATTATTCTATTGGGAAGCCTAATTCTTTCCACCTATACACTGGGATACACAATATTACGCAGATTGCTACATATCAACAAATTGGAATACACTTTCATTTCTACTCTATTTGTATTAATGACCGTACAGTTCGTATGGTCGTTCTACGATGCATTCTGCTGGTATAACGGAGCGATGTACTATACCTTATATTATAGTATTTCTTTGTTCCTTGCCTCCCTACTCATCGAATTCCATCTTACAAAATCTATCATAGCGAAAATCATCATCACGCTGGTTTCCGCAGCACTCGCCATATTCATTGCCGGCGGCAACTTTGTTACCGGTCTGGGTATGCCAGCCATTCTCTTTATGGCAATCGTATGGATGTGGGTGGAGAGGAAGAAGACTCCTTTCTTCTTGCTTTCTATCCTTATCATTTATGCCTGCGCTTTTGCTTTCAGTGTATTTGCACCAGGCAATACTGTCCGCCAATCCACAGTCACCAGTCAACCGAATGTAGTTTCAGCCTTCTTTATTGCGATAGCAAAGGGCATAGAATTTCTCGCTGATGCCATTAAAATCACAGAAATACTCATGTTTACCATTCTCATACCTTTCCTTGCAAGATTAGCCAAGGCATCCCACTTTAGGTTTTCTCATCCATGGCTTTATCTGCTCATCTCTTTCCTACTTTATTGCGTCTTCTTTTTTCCAAACAGCTATGCCATGGGAACCAAAGGAGCAGACAGAACACAGAATGTATACTTCTATGTGCATCTGTGGATGATTTGCTTCAATATCTACTATCTTTCTGGTGCTCTTCAGCGCAGAGCGGCTAATCTGGAACCAATAAGCGTTGCTATTGTAAACTTGACAGAGGCAATCAGACTGAAATATAATAAATACTTCAGATGGCTACCGGTATATTACTGGCTTGTGTTGGTACTTTCTATCACAGCAAAGCCAACTACTACCAACAGAACACTCTCCTTGCTGCGTAGAGGAACAGCACAGAAGTTTGATCTAGAAATGCAGCAGCGCGAAATTGCCGTAAAGCAAAGCAAGGCAGATCATCTGGTATTAAATCCGCTTACCGTAAAGATGCCATCCGATGCCTTCCATGATATCACTATTTATCCAGGTTATTGGATTAACCGAGGTATGGCAAACTATTATGGCAAGAAAACGGTAGTAGCATTACCTTTCGATGATGGCGAAGAAACGCCAGCCAAATTGTTAAAACGCTGCCGTGATGAAGTAGGTCCAGGCGGAATGACCTTTATCGAAGGAAAATAAATCAGAAATAACAATACCATTCATTAAACAAAAAAGGTAAGTAGCCCAAACTACTACTTACCTTTTTTATGTTTCAAGCGATCTTCTATAATCTTGCTGACAGCAACAAACTGATAGATGCCTTCATAGCAGGCACATACAAATCCTTCCTTACCATCACGGAAGCCACCCTTCTGAATATAAGCACGGAAGAAACGCACCAACGGACGATAGAACAAAGCTGCCATTCCATAATTGCGATCTTTCTTCTTTTCTATCTCGTTAGCTGTATACTGGTTGATCTTTCCCATCCTGCTGGCAATACTGTCATCTGCCAGATGAACAAGTGCCATATCAGCATGAGCCGCCGGTATCTTTTCTATTCTGCCCTTGATAACAGGATCGGCATGAATGATGGCTGGCCATACGGTATCCTTCCTGATAAAGAAACGCAACTGGTAGTCGGGATAGAAACAATGCATGAATCGTCCCATAAAGCGACTCTTGCGTGGAACATACAAACCCTGTGGAGCATTCTCCTTCTCTATCAGGGAATAAAGATATTCCTTCAGTTCTGGAGTTACCAGTTCATCAGCATCAACCACCAATACCCACTTGCAGGAAGCAGCATCTATGGCAGTCTGACGTGCCGGTTCACAAATCTGATAGTTTCCTCTAGGAAAGACAACTATCTTGCAACCATTACGCTTTGCTATATCCAAGGTGTCGTCAGTACTTTCCATGTCGCAGACAACCACCTCGTCAAAGCCCTTCACTGTATCCAGCACCTGCTGAAGATGGCAGGAGGCATTATAGGTATTAATAACCACCGAGATGCCATTTCCCTGCTCTTGTTCTACACTTGTCTTATCCATATATCTATGCTCTATAAATATTGATCGATACCATTTGTGCAACGAACCAAACGCTCCTTCTTCACCTGGTTCAAAACATCTTTATGCATGTTCTCTTGGGCTTTAGACGCCTCCTTGTGATAAAGATGGTACATGATTCCTCCCATCTTCAGCGCCTTCTTCCGAACGCCAGCAAAATGCAGGCGATAGGCAAACTCGGCATCCTCATGTCCCCATTCCAACAGATCCTCATTGTAACCATTTACCTTGATGGCATCCTCTTTCCAATAAGCCATGTTGCAACCTCTGAGATGGTCGATTCTACGGGCATAGCGAAAAGCCAGCAATCTGCGGAACACATGAGAACGGAAGCTGTTGCTTACATAACTGAAAGGCATGTTCCAAAGATTCACATTGACTACCTTTGTATCCAAAATCTTTTTGGAAATCTGGGCAGACAGCAGCACTCTACTTCCACAGACGAAACATCCTTTCTGAGCCATTTCTATATGGTCTTCTACAAAATGAGAACTCAAAACAACATCTCCATCAACTTGGATGATATAATCACCCGTAGCCTTTGCTATTGCCTTATTCAAAATGGAAGTTCTTCTGAATCCCTTATCTTCCTGCCAAACCCAAATTACCGGTACTGGCATTTTATCAGCATAACGGTCTATCAGTTTTTTAGTCTCTTCGGTAGAACCATCGTCAGCAATAACAACTTCATCAGGCATAACATGCTGATGCAACACGCTATACAACACGAGTTCTAAGGCTTTAGGCCAATTGTAAGTCGTAATCAATAATGTTGTTTTCATAAACCTAACTTTTTGTGTTTAAAATAATGCAAGATACCTTTGCGATGTGCCCATCGCCAATCGTGTATCTTCTTTGCTCCTATTATTTTTTGTAATATTTTCTCATCCATTCCCCGCAGTTTCACATACTCTCGTGCCACACACTCGAAGACATCCATTCTTCCGGTAAACCTCGTCAGGTTTTCCACACATTCCTTCATCGGCGGATAGCCTGAGTAAAACCTCATACGATTGATATCGATAAGCGAGAACGTATAATGACCATCAGCCTGAAGCTGATACAGCACATTGCCGGCATTCAAGTCAATATCGATGATGCCTTTCTGGTGCAATCGATTCACAAAGTGCGCATAATCTGCCGCCATCACCCTGTTGAATTCCTTTGGGGAGTTCAACTGATCGTTGATAGGCATACTGTTATCTATATCAGAGACAAAGTAGCAATAGTCAATAAGTCCCTTTACCCTCGTTTCAATATATCCAAAGCCTTCGGGAGTGGCAAAGCCATCTGCCATCAGCCTAAGGGCATTCTCATAGGCACGGAAAGCCTTGGTAGAGCGGAAGAAGCTATATCCTATCTTCTGAATGAAATTAGGCTGCTTGTATCTCTTCACCACAACTTCTTTCTCTTTTCCATCAAACTTTACATGAAAAGCCTTGATAACATTTCGTCCTTCAAAGATACAACGTCCCTCCTGCTCGAACACATCTGGGATGCGTTCGATGAAACTTCTCATCTCTTCGTATTTTGGGTTTATCTTTATCTTCATTTGTTTACAGTACTTTTATATTTTTGCCTGGGATGGTTAGGAACACTAGGGAATAGCATTTCCAGGCTATTATCTTCTAACATCTTAGGAATTATAAAATTTCTTAAATAAATTTTATCTCGCCTTACAATTGCCGATAATTCATCTAAAGATAGCCACTCAGAACAAACAGAACAAATCAAAGTCTTTAAATTTTGATAAGACATTCTTTGTTTTACACGAGCACTTGCAATATTAGCCCCAGAACTTGCAATATTAGCCCCAGAGCTTGCAATATTAGCCCCAGAGCTTGCAATATTAGCCCCAGAACTTGCAATATTAGGCTCGGAACTTGCAATGTTAGGCTCGGAACTTGCAATATTAGGTTCGGAGCTTGCAATATTACCAGTCATAGGCAACCGATACTTGGTTCCTCTACCATATCCCTCTTGAACCAGCAATTTATGCTTACACATATCTTTCAACAAATCGGCGACTTCTGCTTTATGCTGGTTAAGAACAACCCTTAGGCTCTCATTTGTAATATATCCATCTGTACAAGCTGCATTAAGAGTCAATAGGCGTTCATGTCCCAAAGAAAACACTTCTGTTCCAAATATCCGAACCAATCTTTTCTTTGTTCCTTCATCCATCATCGACTCCATCATCATTGTGAGTTCCACTAAGTCAGGCTGACTTAATGTTCTCAACATAGGTGCTCTCCAATTTGCAAATCGCCAACCTGCCAATATCTTATCAACTCCACTTCCCGCTTTTTCAGCAGAGCCAATCAACATAAACATCTTTTGAAGAGTCTTGTTGCGACATACGCTAGCACTTTCTCCATAATATTGCATTTTAGAAACCAACAGAGTTCCCGGGTTAGTAAAAACAATTTTATTGCTATACAATCGCACTACCATTGTTGCATTTTCCGAATAATCGGTATGAATACAAAAATTCACCAGAGCTTCGCGAACAGCCACATGCGCAGGAGTTTCATCACGACGAATATTGCCCTCCAAGATGAAAGGTTTTGGCAAGACCGCTGATAATCTTGGAAGAACACGAAGATAGAATTGGAATAAATTTGCCTCCCAAGTTCCATCAGGACAAATACGATTGGTCCATCGTATCTCAGGATTATCTGACAGCTTTTCTTGGTAATCAGGAAAGAAGTCGGGGCAACATTCATTATCAGTAATGGCATCTTCTTTACCAAACATCAAAACTCCTGCCACAGTAAAACCTTCTTCTTTCGTTCCACGATCAGTACGATAAGCACCTATCTTTTTAAGAAATTCAAAATCAGACAAAACAGACCAAGGATGATCTGGCTTGGCTAACTTAAATAATTGCCGATATTGAGCAACAGACTCCATATCTAAATCATCCAATGAATAATTTCTCAAAATGCGGCTATCAGCGGGATTAGAAACATTCGCATCTGAAAACATACGCTGCACTTCTCGCTCCGTACATTTATAATCACCTTCATGATTGCGCTTAAAAGTACCATTATAGGGTTGAGACGTTCTATAAACAGGACGCTGTTCTCTAGATGCACGAGGAATAAAGAATAACATAAGTTTGTGACCATTGTAATCTTCTACCACGACATCTTCTGTTTTTAACAGGTTGCAACTAACCGTAGCTCGATTATTCACATTATTCCAAAAGTCCTTGGTATATTTCTCTATCTGTTCATCAGATAGATTATCTATATAGAACTTACCTTTTCTTTCTATAACTCCAAGCACGATAACTCCTCCTTCGCTATTGGCGAAGGCTGAATAGGTATCCCAAAAGCTACCAGGAAATCCACCGGCAGCACTTTTAAACTCCAAGTCATCACTCTCTACGCTATTCAAGAGTGAATCCAGATAATCCTCGAAGTTTAATCTATCACGTACTTCTAACATACAATTCTTTTATATTCTTTAACAAGATACCTTCCTAGTATCTCATAGGTTGCAAAGATACGAAAAACTATCAGAAACGCCAAATTTTAGGAAGATTATCTTTCTTCCTTCATTGATACTTGCTTTTTTTATCCATTTTCTTGCAAGATTAAAGTATATTTCGTATTTTTGTACCCAATAACATCATCATCGTTTTCATAAACAAAAAGAAATCCTATGAATATTCAAAAATTGAAATATAAATTCCATAGCGGAAAAAACAGCAAACCCTGGTATTACATCAAGGAATACGCTCGTCTGTATACACCTGCCTGCATCTTGATATGGAGGGGGCAGCATTTACTTGACAAAGCCAAGAAACGCAAAGACTACGATTATATCCTGAACCGGGTAAACTACTACAACAAGCTTACAGAAGATAATATCCTTCTCAACAAAGATTTATGGGACAAAGAAGCTGTTAAAGTTGCAGAACAGCCGATGACCCGCCAGAAGGTATATTATCTGGATACTTTGGAATATGCCCGCTGTTTTGACGGCAATAACAAATGGAATCTCCTCCCTGGTGACATCACGTATGTGGAAGATATTCCTACCATTGTAAAAAGCCGCCCAATTCATGGAGAAAACCAGAACTCCGTATTGCTCAAGATGGACAAGGTACGCCATTTCATCTTCGTGAAGGACAAGCTTTCATTTGCAGAAAAGAAAGACCAGGCTATCTTCAGAGGAAAAATAGCCTGCAAGGACATCCGTGTGCAATTCGTAGAGAAGTTTTTCGGAAATCCTCGCTTCGATATCGGAACCATAGATCTGATTAAGCCAGAATGGAAGAGCGACAAGATTTCCATCTACGACCATCTGAAATACAAATACGTGATGGCGCTGGAGGGAAATGACGTGGCAAGCAATCTGAAATGGATTATGTCTTCCAATTCCATCGCCGTGATGCCTAAGCCATATTATGAAACTTGGTTTATGGAAGGAACTCTGAAGCCAGACTATCATTATATAGAAGTAAAGCCTGATTTCTCTGATCTTGAGGAAAAGATGGACTATTATACTGCTCATCCAGATGAAGCGCAAGCTATCATCAACCACGCTCATGAATATGTAGAGCAATTCAAGGATAAGCAGCGTGAGGATATCATCTCGCTGATGGTTCTGGACAAGTATTTTTCTCTGTTAAAATCTAAGGATTAATGTCTAGAAAGGATTCTATCTATTATGAAAGAACAATCCTGCCGATTATTCGATGGGCAGAATGATGATGGATAAGACGCCTAGACTGTGGCATGTAGTAGGCAGCAATCTGAACTATGCCTTCATCATCAACAACGACACCATTCTGGAGAAGACTGCCGATGGTGCCCTGGATGTTTATGATGCCCACATGAATCCTGTAAAGAACTACCGTCTGCCAGCCAAGCAGTTCGACCAGACCATCAAACAGCTCAACAGGTTCTTTAAATAAGAAAAGGTAAATTCCCCAAAAGCCCCTTCCGCATCCCAGTTTTTCATATACCCGGAATACAGAAGGGGCTTTATCCTTTTATGATTCCTTCCACACTCTTCTCTTGAGCCACAATGCCAAGATGGGGTCACTCATTTCCAGATGCTTAAGAGCAGGAATCGTAATCAGGTCTTTCACCATCAAGGACTTCTTGAGGCGGGTTACATTGGCTGCAGATACAGAACTTCTGCAAAGATAGCAAAAAAAAAAAAATTAAACAAGGTTGTTTTAAACAAAGTTGTTTAAAACTAGTATTTTTATTACGAATTAACTAATAGTCAATGGATTACGGGTAAGACACCAAAGAATTTAACGGGAATATTTTTAAAACACGGACAAATTGAATTTGTCCGGATGGTTGTCCAGCAGGCTTATAAGTACCAGGAAAACAATACGTTATGGCACTCCGGACAATTTGTCCGGACAAATTCAATTTGTCCGTGTTATTTTTTTATGAGAAAGGAAGAAGAAGAAAAAGGGGGTTACGGATTGAGACGAGAACCTGTTATCCGAGAAGCTATAACCTGGCACCCGAGAAACTATGATTTAGCACATAAGAACCTATGTTTTCCGCCCCACAAAACTATGACTTAGATTTTTTAACACAATTTGCTCCAAATGGCTGCTGAATTTCGGACCTTATCACACACTCAAATTTGGCGGTTACAGAAGATAGTCGTATTTTTGCCCCCGTTTACCGGATATTCCGACAAGCTAACTTTTAAACATTAAATAATTATGGAGAATGAAAATTTAAGAAACATAGAGAACCTTTTAGCCGCTAAGGCAAGTACACAGCCTCTTTACGAATTCCCTGTAGAGCAGCTTCCACTCGGACTCCGCGACTCGCTCTCTGGCGTGGCCGCAGAGGCACGCGTGCCTGCCCTCTTCTCAGCCCTTCCTATTGCAGCAACCTACGCAGACCGTCTGAAGGCGAAGTATTGCGACGGCAGCGATACTCCGATGGCACTCATGTCTATCATCATCGGCGAGCAGGCATCGGGTAAGGGCGTATGCCGCCGCATCGAGAACATCTGGGCGAAGAAGATGGATAAGGACGATGAGAAACCACGTGAAGACGAAGCCTGGTACCAGCAGCACAAGGGCAAGAAGGGTGTAGTGGATCCCAAACCTTGCATCCGTCACATTGGCGATACTATCTCGAAGTCGGCTCTGATGCGTCGTCAGCTCTGTGCCGACGGCCATACCATGTATATGTTCAGCGAGGAGCTCGGTTCGATGAAGAGCGTATGGAAGGTATTCGGCGACTACTTCCGTAAGGCGTTCGACCAGAGCGAGGTGGGTCAAGACTACATCACAGCCACCAGCGGCGTAACCCACGCCCAGCTCAACTTCTCCGGCTGCTGCACCCAGAACATCTTCCAGAAGTTCTTCACCGATGATAACATCGAGGACGGATCTTCTTCAAGAATGATGCTCGCCAAGATGCCCGATACCTCCTTCGCACCCCTCAGTCAGCACCACGGCTACACCAAAGAGGAGCAGGCAAACATCCTCAAGGCGGTAACTCTCCTTGAACGTAGTCACGGCGTAATGGAGCTGCCCCGCATGTGCGAGGAGTTCTGCCTGTGGCTCGAAGCAAAGAGACAGCTTGCCCTGGCGAATGCCGACCGTGTGATGGATGTGTATCGTCGTCGTTCTGCCGTCATCGGCTTCCGTTGTGGCGTCATCTTCCACATCCTGGAGCAGACCGGAGAGGAGACCGATGCCTGCATCCGTTTTGCCAAGGCTGTGGCCGACTACGTGCTCGCCATGCAGATGGAGATGTTTGGCTTGCGTCTCGACAAGCAGCAGCAGAACAACGAGGCTATCCCAGTCTATAAGTCTCGTAACACCCTGCTCTTCGCCCAGCTCCCTGAGCAGTTCACCCTCTTCGATGCCAGCCGTGAGCGTGGCGACGGAGCCAGCCGTGAAACCATCCGTAAGATGATAAGCCGTTGGACCAAGCGTGGTCTCTGCAAGAAGCTGAAAGGTGGCGACACCGAGATCTGGCAGAAGCTTACCCTCTCGGCATAAAGCATCTTGAATCTCCTGAAACTGTTAATCCCCCATCACGCAGCCATAGCGTGGTGGGGGATTACTGTTTATATAGTTTTTCTATATTTTATTGAGGTAAGATGTTGCAGTATTCTCGTTTGAACCACAGTTCGAAGACGGGGTCAACCATTTTGAAACCATCGCCCGATTTCTCTATGAAGTCTCTTTCTACAAGAGTCTTTTTGTTCTTGGTGATGGTCCGTGGAGCACCGAGTCCATATTCTGCTACTACCTGTTGGGCATTGAAATGAATCTCTCCCATGCAGACGGCACGCAGGAATGCTATCTGAGAGGCAGGCATACCATCAATATCGGTAATGAACATATCGGCATTGGTATCCAGAAGTTTGGCGAGTTGTGACTGATAGATTTCCTCTGTTACTTCTGTTGCTGTACGAGTCCAGATGAGAAAGCAGAATTGCTGCATGTACCAGGAGTGGCATTGCATGGCATTGCAGATTCGCTCTATCATATCATCGCTGATAGACTTGCCGTGATTGTAGAAACTGTCGTGAATAAAAGGTTTCCAGTATTCCTTGGCTATCTTCTTCAAGGTCATCATCTGTCCAAAACGATAGAATGGATTCTTCGAGTTGCCGAATATATCCATCATCATATGGCGTTTACTGCCATAGAGACAGTAGGTCGTACTGTGTTGTCCTTGCCATACCGAACGCATGGTTCCTTCCAGTCTCTTCCAGTCGGGCAGGTTTGCCAATTGTTGGAACTCATCAATACACACGATGACATGGATGCCTTTTGCCTTGGCAATCTTTTCTGGTAGATTGAGAATTTCCTCGGCACTTTCCTTCAAAGGTTTGAAGTTTAGATTTACTTCTACGGCATTCACCGGGTCGCTATTGATGGTAAGGCTTGGAGATATGGATTGGACGAACTTTACGATGTCGGCCCATCTCTTTTCCATCGTGGAAGAAACTCCTTGGAGTATTGCACTTGCAAACTTGTTGTAGAACTCTTCCTCGGAGAAAATCTTGAAGGCATCCAGATAGCATACTCTTATGTCCTTCTGCTCTTGCTTCAGCTCTTCCATTGCTGCTTTGACAAGTGAAGACTTGCCCCATCGTCTTGGAGAAATCAGCATCACGTTGATGCCTCCTCCAAGAAAAGTCTTGAGGTCTCTTCTATCTTCGATTCTATCTATGAAATATTCATTTTCTGCGATAGAACCATATTCAAATGGTATCTTGTTCATATGCTTAAAGTCTTGATTCTCTGCAAAGTTACAAAATTATACCCAAAGGTATTATACCCTAGGGTATAATTTATGAAACTTTATATTTTATCTCCATCAGAAACAGTTAATCCCCCATCACGCAGCCATAGCGTGGTGGGGGATTTCTGTTGTTTATTGCTGATGTCGCTCGATATATTCAGCAGCCTGGATATTCGAGAACACATAGTTCTTCAAATTCTGAAACTTAGACTCCTGCTTGGTTTCCTTCAGATTGCCATTCGGCAACACATCATAGCAGAAACTGCGGTTCATCG
>OGIM01000113.1_pt1 | contig 37800 bp, 37 predicted proteins | sample 1571801 | NCBI WGS metagenome assembly OGIM01 (sample SAMEA2582106, study PRJEB24529) | metagenome | biome: Human gut stool | place: China | collected 2011
GTGGGACCCTGCTGCCGCAGGCAGTAGGGCGGGCGATGGAATGGCCCGATTCGTGTCCGAGGAGAAAGCTCCCGCACACGCCCTGCCCTGCAGTTTCCCGCACCAGCACTGCGGTCTCCTCAATGCAGGCGTTGGAGCAGCGCAGCCGTTTGAGCACCCGGCGGGTGTCGGTCTCTCCCAGAGTGCCCAGCAGCGCCGCCCAGCGCACCGGCAGGTTTTCCTCTCCCGCCGGGCAGGCATCCACCACCGGCTTTGCGGCGGTCAGGCTTTCCGGGGTCAACTCCGGCAGCACCACCGCCAGCACGGCGGGCTCCAGATACACCCCCGGCTGCGGGGCAGCCAGCAGCTTTGCCAGTTCCTCCTGAATGCGCTCGGCAGAGATGCAGTCCAAGTGCGGTGCCAGCTGCCGCGCCGCCCGGGCGGTGGCTGCGTCCAGCGCAAAGCCGAACCTTGCGGCAAAACGGTACAGCCGCAGAATGCGCAGCGCATCCTCGGTAAAGCGCTGCTGCGGCTCACCCACCGCCCGCAGCAGACCGTTTTGCAGGTCTTTTTGCCCGCCAAAGGGGTCTACCAGACCCTCGGCCTCATTATACGCCATGGCGTTGATGGTAAAATCCCGCCGGGCAAGATCCTCCCGCACGTCCGGTACGAACTGCACTGCGTCCGGGTGACGGCCATCGGTATAGCTGCCCTCGGTGCGAAAGGTAGTGGTCTCGTACAGCTGCCCGCCGTATTTGATGGTGACCGTACCGTGCTGCAAACCGGTGGGGATGCACTGCTCTGTCCCGAACAGCTCCATCACCTGCTGCGGCAGGGCGCTGGTGCACAGGTCCCAGTCGTGGGCGGTGCGTCCCAAAAGACTGTCCCGCACGCAGCCGCCCACAGCATAGGCTGCGTAGCCCGCCGCGTGCAGGGCGTTCAGCAGGGCAGCTGCCCCGGGGTCAAGTGTCAGCTTCATTCTTCGTTCTCCTCGTAATGCAGGGTGATGCGCTTGCCGTCAAAGCCGCATTCTGCCGCCGGGAAGATGCTCTGCGCCTGCGCAAGCTGCTCCTCCGGGTCGGTGATCATGGGGGAATAGTGCGCCAGCCACAGCCGCTTTACACCAGCCTTTGCTGCCAGCGCCGCGCTTTGGCCAAAGGTGCTGTGCCCCCACTGCGCGGCCTGCTCCTGCTGCTCCGGCAGGGCATAGGTGGCATCGCAGAGCAGCAGGTCTGCCCCCTGCGCCGCCTGCTCCAGCGCCGGGCAGGGCGCACTGTCGCCGGAAAAGACGAACCGCAGTCCCTTGCGGGGTGCGCCCAGCACCTCGGCGGGCTGCACCGTGCGCTCTGCCAGCGGGACAGCCTGTCCCCGCTGCAAAAGCCGCCATTGTGTCACCGGCACGCCCAGTGCCCGCGCCTTTTCCGGGTCGAACCTGCCCGCCCGGGGCAGTTCCAGCCGGTAGCCCAGACTGCGTACCCGGTGCTTTGTGGCCACCGGCAGCAATACCGCCCCGACAGGCCACCCCGCCGAAAGCGTTTCCAGCGCCACCGGCTGTCCGGCGCGGCAGACCAGCGGCTTTACCGCGTAGGGCAGCGGCCCGGTCAGGGCATACACTGCCCGCCAGACCTCTGAAAGCCCCTCCGGCCCCAGCAGCGTCAGCGGACGGGTGCGCCCCTGCGCCCCAAGGGTCTGCAAAAGCCCGGGCAGACCAAAGATATGGTCTCCGTGGTAGTGGGTCAGACAGATGGCATCCGCGCGCATCAGGTTCACCCCGGCGCGGCGGGCGGCGGTCTGGGTACCCTCGCCGCAGTCCAGCAGCAGGCTGTGCCCGCCGCACTCCGCCACAGCGGCGGTCAGGGCGCGCTCCGGCAGCGGCATGGTGGCAGCCGTGCCCAGCAGTGTAATGGTCAGCATAAGCAGTTCCTCCGTGGTTCTTCCCTGTTATCTTACCACAAACCCCGCCGGTGCACAATTCTTTCTGCTACGGCATAAGCTGGGCAAAGCCTTGAAAAAGGAGGAAGCAGCCTATGCAGCGTGACCGCAGAAAACGCTATTCCCCCGCCCGGCATCCGGTACTTTTGCGCCGGGTGCTCTTGGTGCTGTGCATTCTGGCGGTGCTGTGGCTGGGGTACAGCTGCATGATGCCGCAGCTGCTTTTTTCCGCCCGTGGCACCATGATTTTTGTGCCGGACCCGCCGCTGCGGGGGTAGCGGAAAAATTATTTAAAATTCGCAATTCTGGAAAATCTGCGGATTTTCCAGAATTGCCTTTTCACGGGAGGGGCGTAAAGGCGAGCCTGCAAAAATACCAGACGCAAAAACAGGGCTGCTGCACTTTGCTTTGTGCAGCAGCCCTGTTTTCCAACTTATATACTTTCCAGCACCTTTTTCCCGGTCAGCGGGTCGGGGATGCCCAGAAGTGCCAATATGATCGCCATACGAATATACACGCCGTTATGCACCTGATCGAAATAAGCGGCACGGGGGTCGTTGTCCACGTCCGGCTTGATCTCGTCGATGCGGGGGAGCGGATGCAGCACCGGCATGGTGGGCGGCGCCTGCTGCAGCAGCTTTTCGTCCAGCGCATAGCAGCCTTTCAACCGCAGATAGTCCTCCTCGTTGAAAAAGCGCTCCTTCTGGATGCGGGTCATATACAGCACATCCAGCCCGGGCAGCTCGGCTTCAAGGTCAGCGGTCTCCTTGTAGTTCTGGTGCAGCGGGGTCAGGGTCTCGTCCTTGACGTACTGCGGGATGCGCAGTTCCTCCGGCGAGATGAACACGAACCGGTTGCCCTCGAACTGGCTCAGCGCGGCGGTGAGGGAGTGCACCGTCCGGCCGAACTTGAGGTCGCCGCAGAAGCCGATGGTCAGATGATCCAGCCGCCCCTTGCGCTGGCGGATGGTCATCAGATCGATCATGGTCTGAGAGGGGTGGGCGTGGCCGCCATCACCTGCATTGATGACCGGCACCCGCGCGTACATGGACGCCCGCAGCGGTGCGCCCTCCTTGGGGTGGCGCATGGCAATAACGTCCGCATAGTTGCTTACCACGCGGGCGGTATCGGCCACCGTTTCACCCTTGCTGGCGCTGGAAAGCTGGGCTCCTGCAAAGCCCAGCGTCTTGCCGCCCAGCCGCAGCATGGCCGACTCAAAGGAAAGGCGGGTGCGGGTGCTGGGCTCGTAGAACAGGGTTGCCAGAATGCGGCCGTCGCACAGGTGGGCGTAGGGCGCGGGGTCAGCCTCCATCCGGTCGGCAAGGTCGAGCAGTGCCAGCTGCTCGGCCAGAGAAAAGCTGCCGGGCTCAATAAAATGTCTCACAGCCATTCTCCCTTCAGCACAAATTTTTCGCGCTCGGCACCGGTGGAAACAAACTGGATCTCGTGCCCCAGCTGCTTTTCAAGGAACTCCACATAGGCCTTGGCTTCCTTGGGCAGCTCTGCCCAGCTCTTGCAGCCGGAGATATCCTTGTTCCAGCCCGGCAGCAGGGTGACCACCGGCTGCACGCGGTCAAGGTCGGACAGGGTGTCGAAGCGGGGGACTTCCACGCCGTCCAGCTTGTAGCCGGTGATGACCGGGATCTGCTTCATGCTGCTCAGCACGTCCAGCTTGGTCAGCGCGATCTTATCCGCACCCTGACATTGCAGGCCGTAGCGGCTGGCAACGCAGTCAAAGGGACCTACCCGGCGGGGACGTCCGGTAGCTGCGCCGTACTCGCCGCCGGCCTTGCGCAGCTTTTCGTTCCACGCCTCGTCCATTGCGTTCTCTGCCGCAAAGGGGCCAGCGCCCACACAGGTAGAGTAGGCCTTCAGCACACCCACCACATGGTCCAGCTTGCAGTTGGGGATGCCCGCACCCAGCGGCGCGTAGGCCGCCAGCGTGTTGGAGCTGGAAGTGAACGGGAAGATGCCGTAGTCGATATCCCGCATTGCGCCCAGCTGCGCTTCCAGCACGATGCGCTTGCCGCTGTCGTGCGCCTGCTGCAAGAAAACACCCACATCACAGATGAAGGGCGCAAAGTACGCCGCCTGCTGCCTGCACCAGTTCAGCAGGGCATCGTAGCTCATGGGCTCCTGATGGTAGCAGCCCGCCAGTTCCATGTTTTTGGCGTCCAAAATCATGTGCAGGCGGTTCTGGGTGCGCTCCTCGTCCAGATGCAAAAGGTCGCCCAGACGCAGGGTCTTTTTGCGGTACTTGTCGCTGTAAGCATAGGCGATACCGCGCCGGGTAGAGCCGAACGCGCTGCCCTTTTTGGCAAGGCGGTCCTCTTCCAGCCCGTCCTGTACCTTGTGCCACGGCATGGAGATGGTAGCCTTATCGGAGAGCTTCAGGTTCTCCGGCTCCACCTTCACCCCGCGCGCCTCAATGGCCTCCATCTCCCCGGCCAGATGCTCAAGGTCGATCACCATACCGGTGCCCAGCACACAGGTCACCTCCGGGTGCAGGATGCCGGAAGGCAGCAGATTCAGGATGAACTTGCCCTTCTCGGTCACAACGGTATGACCGGCATTGTTGCCGCCCTGATAGCGCGCAACGATATCGGCATTTTCGGCCAGCAGGTCGATGACGCGGCCCTTGCCCTCATCGCCCCAGTTGATTCCAGTAACAGCGGTCAGCATAAACTTCATTTACCTTCTTTTCATTCTTGTTTCCTGTTCGCGGTGTATATTATACGAGCGTGCAGAGAATATGTAAAAAGTATCCTGTGTATAGCAGCAATATGTTTTTTACATTGCAAAGGCTGTTGCCCGCATCCGGCACAGCCGAGCCAAAAAAGCGCTTGCAATTCCGGCGCACCGTGCTATGATACAAGAAGAGCATAAAGCCGCTTCTGCCGCAGGCCGCGCCGGAAGCCCGACAGGAAAGAGGGGCTGCACCCATGTATGTGGACTGGGAATACTACAAAATCTTTTACTATGTGGCAAAGTATCAGAACTTTACCCGCGCGGCGCGGGTGCTGGGCAATAATCAGCCCAACATCACCCACGCCATGAACCGGCTGGAAAGCCAGCTGAACTGCGTGCTGTTCATCCGCTCCAACCGGGGCGTCACCTTAACGCCGGAGGGAGAGCTGCTGTACTCTCGCATTGCCTCGGCGGCGGTGCAGATACAGGACGCCGAAGAGGAGCTGAGCGCCACCGCCACGCTGGAGCACGGTGCCATCAGCATCAGCACTACCGAGACCGCTTTGAACATCTACCTGTCCGAAAAGCTGCGCGCTTTCCACACCGAGTACCCGGGCATCCGGCTGCGCATCTCCAACCACTCCACCCCGCAGGCGGTGCAGGCGGTACGCAACGGCGAGGTGGATTTTGCCATCGTGACCACCCCCGCAGAGGTGGAAAACGGGCTGAAAATGGTAGAGCTGATGCCCTTTTATGAGGTGCTTGTGGGCGGAAAGACCTTTACGGCGCTGGCCAGCCAGACCCTGAACCTGAAGGAACTGGCCGGCTACCCCCTGATCTGCCTGAACGAGGAGAGCATGACCCGCAGCTTTTACCGGCAATTCTTTTTGGAACATGACGCGGTGCTGAAACCTGACACCGAGGCCGCCACCACCGACCAGATGCTCACGCTGGTCAAAAGCGAGCTGGGACTGGCCTTTATGCCGGAGCCTATGGCAGCACCCCTGCTGACCAGCGGAGAGCTGGTGCAGCTGCACTTACAGGAGATCATCCCCTCCCGCTCCATCTGCCTTGTGTACGACCATCACCGTCCGCTGAACACCGCCGCCCGCAAGTTCCAGCAGCTGCTGACCAAGGCCGGGGCACGGAGCGCAGAGCACAAATAAAACCAATACAGCAAGGGGCTGCTGCACCAATGATGTGCAGCAGCCCCTTTTCTGTTATTTCCGGGTGCTCTGTTTCAGTTCCCGCTGTTCTTCCTGCAATTCCTGTTTCAGGGTTCGGTCGATCTCCCGGGTCTCCTGCCGGATGGCGGTCAGATCTTTTTCGATGACCGGGTTCTCCTCCAGCTCCTCCCGGATGAACATCAGTGCAAAGCTGACCAGCAAAAAGCAGCAGGAGATCCAGATGGCTCTGCCGCCCAGCTGCGCCGCGCTTTTACTGCCCAGCCCAGCCCCCAGCGCGAACAGGAATATGATGCCAAAGTACCGCACCATCCTGTCCTTTGCGCGGGGCTCGTGGGTCTTGCTCCAGAGACAGAAAGCCTCCACGCCGCTGCGCAGGTCGCCGATGCACATGGTACTGGCAAAGGCGTAGCCGTCCACCTTGCGGAAGGCCTGCACCTGCATGGCGCAGGAGAAGGAAACGATGGCATTGGCCAACAGGTTCTGCGATTGCGGCAGAAAGCCCACCGCGAACAGCAGCAGCACCTCGCCCAGCACCACCAGCTGCCGCCAGTGCAGCCGCTGCATTGCCTGAAAGCGCTCCCGCATTTTTTCCGCAGCCAGAACCCCCAGCGCAAAGGCGCACAAAGGCACCAGATAGTGCAGTACCTTATCCCACCGGCCATCCATGATATTAGCGCTCAGCAGCACGATATTGCCGGTCTGGGCATTGGCAAACACCTTGCCCCGGAACAGATAGGTGTAGGCATCCTGTAAGCCGCCGGACAGCGAAAGGAACACCGCCGTAAGAAAGGACTCGGACATTTGTCCGTGATGCTTTGTTTTCATACTTGTACCCTCTTTTCGGGCTCTATTATAATACATTTTGGGGCAGTTTCTGATATCATTTTTACATACCAGCCATGTTTACCGCCCCAAAAGGCGCAAAAAGCGCGGATGCCCTTCCCTATTTCAGCGCAATCTGTTAGAATAGGGAAAGAAAATCTCGTACACAGGAAGGAGTTTTTAGTATGAAGATCGCAATTCCCTACGAAAATGGTCAGGTGTTCCAGCACTTCGGCCACTCTGCGCAGTTCAAGCTGTACACCGCTGAGGAGGGCCGCATCACCGGTGCCGAGGTGGTCTCCACCGATGGGCAGGGCCACGGCGCACTGGTGGGCTTTCTGGTGCGCAACGGCGTAAATGTGCTGCTGTGCGGTGGCATTGGCGGCGGTGCACAGATGGCTCTGGCACAAGCCGGCATCCGGCTGTGCGGCGGCATTACCGGCGAGGCCGACAGCGCTGCGGCGGCTTACCTTGCCGGCACGCTGGTCTTTGACCCCAACGCCCGCTGCACCCACCACGACCACGAGGAGAGCCACAGCTGCGGCTCTCACGCCTGCCACGCCGACAAGGGCGGCTGCACCGGCAGCTGCCACTAAAAGCAGCTCCCCTTTCCGGGCGGGACGATTTTGAATGCCCTCCGCTTGCGCTCTGGGCATAAGCTAAGGAAAAAATATTTATAATTTCGGAATACCGGAGCGTCTGCGGACGCTCCGGTATTCCATTTTCACAGGTAGGTCGTGGCTGAAAACGGCATTCGCAGCGCCGCTTTCTGCGAAAGCGCGGCACTGCGGGTCAGCGTGCTAAATTTTCTTTACTGAAATCAAAAGCTTTGCACCATCCTGAAAAGAGTGCTCCTTTCCCGTGAAAAAGGGGCTCAGGAAAGTCCGCAGACTTTCCTGAGCCCCAAATTAAGAATAATTTTTCCGCTGACTATGCGCAAAGCAGCGCGGCGCGCATTTCAAATGGTTTTTCAGGCCTTCTCGATGGTGATGCTCCACTCGCTGGTCATGGCCTCGTCCGGCTCCAGAACCTCGTGCTTGCCGTCCTCGTTCACGCTGTTGGCCCAGCCGTTCCAAGGCTCCATGCAGACAAAGCTCTCGGCATCCTGCTGCCACAGCACGCCGTTTTCAAAGGTCTCGTCCGCGTCCACGGTCACCTTGTGGCCGTTGCCCTTGTCGGTCAGGGTCATGGGGAACTGCACACCGGTCAGCAGACGGATGGTGTTGTCTGCGCCCTCCTTGCGGGTAAGGGTGATCTTTTCCGGGGCGGCGGGCTGCTCACCCTTGGCGTTTTCGGAGCAGGTGGCGCACTTGATGTCGAACTCCACGTTCTCCAGCTTGGAGGCAGTAAAGTAGGGGTGGTAGCCAAAGCTGAAAGGCATATCGGTGTTGCCCTCGTTGATGACGGTCAGGCTGACCAGTGCCTTGTTGCCCTCCAGATTATAGTTGAGCAGCAGGGTGAAATCAAACGGATAGAGGAACTTGGTCAGCGGGGTGGACTCCAGTGCCAGCGTCACGCCGTCCGGGCCAACGCTGTCCACTTCCCATGCGCACAGGTCGGCAAAGCCGTGGGTCTCCATGGGGTAGGCCTTGCCGTCAAAGATGTGCACGCCGTTATCCGGGTTGCCGCAGCTGGGGAACAGCACCGGCACGCCAAAGCGGGGGCGGTTGCACTCCGAGAAATTGGGGCGGCGGGTCCAGACGAACTCCTCGCCGTCCAGCGTAAAGCTGGTGATCATACCGCCGCGCTCGGGGGTGATGGTGAGGGCGGTCTTTGCCTCGGGGTCGGTGATGACGTACTGCTCGTAGCAGGCGCCGTTCTCGGTGATGTACCGGGTGGTGATCTGATTCATAAGTAAGCCTCCTATTATTGCCGCCGGGTCGCCCCGGTGGGTCATTCCTTGTGCTCGGTCTGCTGCGACTGCTGCTGCTCCAGCTTTTGGAAGTAGTAATCGATGCCGTAGCGGATAAAATACTTGATCAGACGCACAGCACCGTAGATCAGCGCCGCATAGATCAGCAGAGAAAGCAATACTGCGCCATTTGCACCCATCATATAGAATACACTTCCTTTCCGTATTTTCAAGCACAAAAAGGCCGCCGTACCGCTTTTTGCCGTACAGCAGCCCTTTTTCAGTTACAGAACCACGCCGTCCTTGAAGATGGAGATCTCGCGGAAGCCGTGCTTTTCAGCCTTGGTCTGCTCGCCGCTGGCCACGCGGATGACCAGATCCAGCAGATCCTTTGCAGCCTCGTCGATGGTCTTTTCGCCGTCGGCGATGACACCGGTGTTGAAATCGATCCAGCCGCCCTTCTTCTCTGCCAGCGGGGTGTTGGTAGAGATCTTCAGGGTGGGAGCCGGAGCGGAGAACGGGGTGCCGCGGCCGGTGGAGAACAGGATCAGATGTGCACCTGCTGCCGTCATGGCGGTGGCGGAAACCAGATCGTTACCGGGGCCGTAGAGCATATTCAAGCCCTTAGTCACCACGGGGTCGCCGTAGCCGATGACGTCCATGATGGGGGCGGTGCCGCCCTTCTGCACGCAGCCACAGCTCTTATCTTCCAGCGTAGTGATGCCGCCGGCCTTGTTGCCCGGAGAGGGGTTATCGTACACCACCTCGTTGTGGCTGATGAAGTAATCCTTGAAGCCGTTGATCATGTGCTCGGCCTTGACGAATACTTCCTTGTTGATGCAGCGATCCATCAGGAAGCCCTCTGCACCGAACATCTCGGGCACCTCGGTCAGCACGGTAGAACCGCCGCGCTGACCCATCATGTCGGAGAAGCGGCCGATGGTGGGGTTGGCGGTGATGCCGGACAAGCCGTCCGAGCCGCCGCACTTCATGCCCACCACCAGCTCAGACACGGGGATGGGCTCGCGCTTGAACTGCCCGGCGTAGGCGGCCAGCTCCTTCAGGATATCGCGGGCGGCGGCAAACTCGTCCTCCACGTCCTGACAGGTCAGGAACTTGACGCGGTCGTGGTCGTACTCGCCCAGCTCCTCCACGAACTGATCGTGCTGCAGGTTCTCGCAGCCCAGATGCAGCACCAGAACGGCGGCGGCATTGGGGTGGCGCACCAGCGCAGCCAGCAGCTTGCGGGTCTGTGCGTGGTCGTGGCCGGTCTGGCTGCAGCCGAAGGGATGGGTGAAGGTGTACAGACCCTCGATGGAGCCGGTGACCAGATCCTGATTGTCGGCAACCATCTTCTTGGCGATATCGTTCACGCAGCCCACGGTGGGGATGATCCAGATCTCGTTGCGGATGGCGGCGCGGCCGTCCTTGCGGCGGAAGCCCATAAAGGTCTCCGGCTCGACCTTAGGCAGCGGAGCCAGATCCGGGGCGGGGTTATAGCTGTACTCCACCTCGCCGGACAGGTTGGTATGCACATTATGGGTGTGCATCCAGGTGCCGGGGGCGGCGTCTGCGGTGGCGTGACCGATGGGGAAGCCGTACTTGATGACGTTCTCGCCGTTCTTAATGGGCTTGACTGCCATCTTGTGACCCTGCGGGATATCCTCCAGTGCGGTGACGGCAAGGCCGTCCACCTCCACCAGCGTGCCCTTGGCAATGGGGTGCAGGGCGACGACCACATTGTCGATGGGGCTGATATGAATTGCCTGCGGCATAGTTTTTCTCCTTATCGTATCGCACAAAAGGGCTGCTGCCCAAAGCAGCAGCCCTTTTGTTGTGCGGGTAGGTTGATTTTTCAGCTTACAGGCAGCTCTTGTAAGCAGCCTCGGCACCCTGAGTGCGGATCATTTCCAGATCTGCCAGCACAGCGGCCTCCAGACCGGAGATCTGCGTCAGATCCTGATCCCACATCTGGGTGTTGGTCAGCACAGCGTGCACCAGCTGAGCAGCGGTGTCGTCCTTGTGTGCGTAGTAGAAGTCCAGAGCCCATGCGTCGTCCTGGATCTTATAGGTGTTGCCTGCGGGGCGCTTGCAGATCAGGCCGTCTGCGGTGCGCTCCTGAATATCGTTGGAGTAGAAGGCAATGTAAGCAGCCAGAGACATGGTCAGGCACTTGGGCAGCTGCTTCTGCTCCTCGATGTAAGCGAGGAAGGAAGGCATATTGCGGGCCTTCCACTTGGAGGTGGAGTTCAGGGAGATGCTCATCAGCTCGTGGTTGACGAAGGGGTTGTTGAAGCGGTCCTCAACAGCAGAGGCAAAGTCCTCCAGATCCTTCTTGTCCAGCGGCAGAGTGGGGATGATCTCCTCGTGCAGCATCTTGTTCATAAAGCCGCGCACGGTATCGTTGTGCATGCAGTCGCGGACGATGTCAAAGCCTGCCAGATAAGCGCCCAGCACAAAGCCGGTGTGTGCACCGTTCAGGATGCGGACCTTGCGCTTCTTGTAGGGGGTAACGTCGGGCACGACCATGACGTTGACACCGGCCTTCTTGAACGGCAGCTTGTCCTCCAGACCTGCAGGGCCCTCGATGACCCAGACGCCGAACACTTCGCCCACGTCCAGAGCGGTATCGTGGTAGCCGTTGGCCTCTTCCAGAGCTGCCAGCTCCTGCGGGTCACGGATGCGGCCCGGAACGATGCGGTCCACCAGAGTGGAGCAGAAGGTGTTGGCAGTGTTCATCCAGTCGATGAAGGCGGGCTCCAGATCCCAATCCTTAGCGTAGTTGTTGCAGCACTTCTGCAGCTCCTTGCCGTTGTTGTCGATCAGCTCGCAGCTCAGGATGACCAGACCCTTATCGGCAGCGCCGTTGAAAGCCTTGTAGCGCTCGAACAGCACGCGGGTCAGCTTTGCGGGGAAGCTGTTGGGAGGAACCTGATCGAACTGGCTGTCGCCCTTGGTGTAGGCAATGCCGGCTTCGGTGGTGTTGGATACAACAGTTTCCAGATCCTCAGAGCGAGCCAGAGCCAGAACCTCGTCCCACTTGCCATCAATGTAGGGGCACACACAGTCAGACACGCAGGAGATCACCCGCTTTGCGTCCACCTTCTGGCCCTTTTCGCTGCCGCGCAGGTACAGGGTGTACAGACCCTCCTGCTCGTTGATCCAGTCTGCCATCTGGGGGAAGTTGCCGATGGGCTGCACCAGCTTGACCTTGCCGTTATAGCCGGCCTTCTCGTTTGCAATATCGTAGAAATAGTCCACGAAAGCACGCAGGAAGTTGCCCTCGCCGAACTGCATCACCTTAACGGGAGCATCCTTCAGGATGTAGCCGTTGTAGCCAGTGCCTTCCAGAACCTTGTAGTTCAAAGTTTCCATCTTCATTGATCTCCTTTATAAACTTGCTTTGCTTGGCAGGCTCTCGTTTTCCCTGCCATCTTCTGTTCCTATTTTATGCTGTTGTATACAAAGAAGTCAAGTGTTTTGTGCAATGTTTTTAGTCCAAAAATGGCCATTCAGCGCATTTCCAGCGGTTTGTACAATTCCAAGGGTGAAATTTTGGCAGTTTTTCAGTTGTATACATCGGCGTTTTCCGGTATACTAAGGATAAGGCAGCCTGCCCGTCCAAAGCAGGTGCATTTCATGCCCGTTTTTGTCTAAATTTTAACAAACTCATCAGAGAAAAGGAGTTAAAATCCCATGAAAGCATTTATGGATAAGGACTTCATGCTCCAGTCTGCTACCGCACAGCATCTGTATCACGACTATGCAGCTGCTATGCCCATCTGCGACTATCACTGCCACATCCCTCCCCGCGAGATCTACGAGAACCGCCGCTTTGAGAACATCACGCAGGTGTGGCTGGGCGGCCGCAACCCGGACGGCAGCTACTTCGGCGATCATTATAAGTGGCGCGTGATGCGCTCCAACGGCGTGCCCGAGGAGTACATCACCGGCGATAAGCCCGACCGTGAGCGCTTCCAGAAGTTTGCCGAGGCTCTGCCCATGGCCATTGGCAACCCCATGTACCACTGGACCAATCTGGAGCTGCACGTTTTCTTTGGCTACGACGGCGTGCTGAACGGCGACACCGCTGAAGAAGTGTGGAACCTGTGCAACGACAAGCTGCAGCACGACCCCAAGCTGACCGTCCGCGGCCTGATCGAGCAGAGCAACGTGGCCTTTATCGGCACCACCGATGACCCCATCGATGACCTGTACTGGCACAAGAAGATCAAGGAAGATCCCACCATCAAGTTCACCGTGGCTCCCTCCTTCCGTCCTGACAAGGCCGTCAACATCAGCAAGCCCGGCTTTGCCGAGTACATGGGCAAGCTGGCTGCCGTTGTGGGCAAGGAAAAGCTGGCCTGCATCGACTGCGTGACCGATGCCCTGACCAAGCGCATCGAGTTCTTTGCCGAGATGGGCTGCCGCGCTTCTGACCACGGTCTGGACTACGTTCCCTACCGTGAGGCCACCAAGGACGAGGTGAACGCCATCTACCAGAAGGTGATGAAGGGCGAGAGCTGCACCGCAGAAGAGGCCGAGAAGTACCAGACCTACATCCTGATCCATCTGGGCAAGCAGTATCATCGTCTGGGCATTGTCATGCAGTTCCACTACAACTGCCTGCGCGGCGTGAACCGCAAGATGAACAGCCTGCTGGGTCCCGACACCGGCTTTGACATGATCAACACCGCCACCTGCGGCGGCGAGATCGCACAGTTGCTCAGCGCCCTGAACGACACCGACGAGTGCCCCAAGACCATCATTTACAGCCTGAACCCTGCCGATGATGCACAGATCGGCACCATTCTGGGCTGCTTCCAGAACAGCGAGGTGCCGGGCAAGATCCAGCACGGCTCTGCATGGTGGTTCAATGACCACAAGATCGGCATGGAGGATCAGATGATCCGTCTGGCAAGCCTTGGCCTGCTGGGCAACTTTGTGGGTATGCTGACCGACAGCCGCAGCTTCCTGAGCTACACCCGCCACGATTACTTCCGCCGCATCCTGTGCAACATCATCGGCCAGTGGGTCGAGGACGGCGAGTATCCCAACGACGAGAAGGCTCTGGAGAAGATCGTCAAGGGCATCTGCTTCGACAATGCAAAGCGTTACTTCAACCTGTAAGTCCTTTTCCATTTTCCCGGACTGAATCTCCGCGCCGCCCGCAGACAATGCCGTCTGCGGGCGGCGCTTTGTTTTGCCCTTTTACGTCTAAAATGCACCGGATGTGCCTGTTTTTTCACCTTTTATCGGCTGTTTTCCGGCTTTTTCTACAACTTCTCTTTTATCCCTTGACTTCCTTATACAGGGGGAGTATATTTTTGCATGGCATTCTGGCCAAATCACTGCATTTTTTGATGGAGGGAACCCATGAACGGTTTAAAAGAAGCCTTCAGCCGCGAAAATCTGCTGAAGAATCTAAATTTCTTTGTCCTGCTGAACCTCGGCCTTGTGCTCACGGCAGTGGGCATCGTATATTTTAAAAATCCCAACCACTTTGCTTTCGGCGGCACCTCGGGTCTATCTATTCTGCTGGCAGACCTGTTCCCCCGCATCAATGTGGGCGGCTTTATGTGGATCATCAACTTGGTGCTGGTGGTGCTGGGCTTTATCTTTTTGGGCGTCAAGTGCATGGGCTGGACCATCTACTCTTCCTTTGCACTCTCCTTTTTCGTGTCCTGCTGCGAGTGGCTGTACCCCTCCGGCGTGTCCCTGAGCGGCGATGCCATGCTGGATCTAGTGTTTGCGGTGTTCCTGCCCGCGCTGGGCGCCGCCATCGTGTTTGACATCGGCGCCTCCACCGGCGGCACCGACATCGTGGCGCTGATCCTTGCCAAGTACACCTCCATGGAGATCGGCAAGGCGCTGATGGTCAGCGATATCCTCATCGTGCTGGCTGCCGCCGTGCGGTTCGGCATGGGCACCGGCCTGTACTGTATCCTCGGCCTCATCGGCAAATCCTTTGTGGTGGACGGCGCCATTGAAAACATCCGCCTGCGCAAGGTGTGCACCATCATGACCGCGAACCCGCAGCCCATTCTGGACTTCATCATCCATAATATGAACCGCTCCGCCACGGTGGAAAAGGCCTACGGTGCCTACACCCACCACGAGCTCAGCGTGCTGGTGACCGTGCTGACCCGCCGTCAGGCCTTGCAGCTGCGCAACTTTCTGCGGGAGAACGACCCCCACAGCTTTATCACCATCGTCAACTCCAGCGAGATCATCGGCAAGGGCTTCCGCTCCTTTAACTAAGACTGTTTTGCATCCTTTTTTTATCAATTTTCCGCTAAAGGCTTCCCCCGGCCGGGGGAAGCCTTTATTCAGAGGATTGCCCCCGTGTTCCGTGCAACTCCGTACTTGAAGAAAAACGCAAAATAGTGTATTATATAGTATTATGAGTAAAAGGGGGCACGCTGCGTGCCCTGACAGGGGGAACCTATATGGCTGATAAAAACTTTCTGACAGATATCATCGACGCCGACCTTGCCGAGGGCAAGGTGCAGCAGATCCACACCCGCTTCCCGCCGGAGCCCAACGGCTATCTGCACATCGGCAGCGCCAAGGCCATTTATATCAACTGGTCCATTGCCAACCAGTACGGCGGCAAATTCAACCTGCGTCTGGACGACACCAACCCCGCCCGCGAAGGCGAGGAGTATGTCAACAGCATCATCGAGGACCTGCACTGGCTGGGTGCCGACCCCAACGGCGGTATCTTCTACGGCAGCGATTACTTTGACAAGTGCTACGAGTACGCCGAGAAGCTCATCACCGAGGGCAAGGCTTATGTGGACGATTTGACCCGCGAGGAGATGCGCGAGTACCGCGGCTCCGATGCCGGCAAGCCCTCCCGCCCCTCTCCGTGGCGCGACCGCAGCCCGGAGGAGAACCTTGACCTGTTCCGCCGGATGCGTGCCGGTGAGTTCAAGGAGGGCGAAAAGACCCTGCGTGCCAAGATCGATCTGGCCAGCCCCAACATGAATATGCGTGACCCGGCCATCTACCGCATCAAGTACGCCGAGCATCACCGTCAGGGCAACAAGTGGTGCATCTACCCCATGTACGACTTCGCCCACCCCATTCAGGACGCCATCGAGGGCATCACCCACAGCATGTGCAGTCTGGAGTTCGAGAACCACCGCCCGCTGTACAACTGGGTCATCGAGAACATCTTTGGTGCCGAGTTCCCCAAGCAGCGCGAGTTTGCCCGCCTGAACATGACCAACACGGTCATGAGCAAGCGCTATCTGCGTGAGCTGGTGGAGATGGGCATCGTGGACGGCTGGGACGATCCCCGTATGCCTACCCTGTGCGGTCTGCGCCGCCGCGGCTACACCCCCACCTCCATCTTCACCTTTGTGCGGGAGGCCGGTATCTCCAAGTCTGACAACCTGATCGATATGCGTCAGCTGGAAGCCTGCATCCGCAGCGAGCTGGACCTGACCGCACAGCGCCGCATTGCCGTGCTGGAGCCGGTCAAGCTGGTGGTGGACAACTACCCTGCCGACAAGACCGAATACTTTGACGTGGCCAACAACCCCAACCGCGAAGCCAACGATACCACCACCCGCAAGGTAGCCTTTACCCGCGAGTTGTGGATCGACGCCGAGGACTTTGCCGAGGTGCCGCCTCCCAAGTTCAAGCGCCTGACCGTGGACGGCGAGGTGCGTCTGATGGGTGCTTATATCGTCAAGTGCACCGGCGTAGATAAGAACGCCGATGGCAGCATTGCCGCCATCCACTGCACCGCCGACCTCGAGACCGGCAATGGTAACCCCGCCGACGGCCGCAAGGTCAAGGGCACCATCCACTGGGTAAGCGCCGCACACTGCGTGGACGCTGAGGTGCGCCTGTACGACAAGCTGTTCACCGAAGCCAACATGAACGGCATCCCCGAGGGCAGCGACTACAAGGACTACCTGAACCCGGAAAGCGTCACTGTGCGCACCGGCTGCAAGCTGGAAGAGAGCCTGAAGGACGCAAAGCCCGGCGAAAAGTTCCAGTTCGTGCGCACTGGCTTCTTTACCCCGGACAGCAAGAACCCCGGCGTGTACAACCGGGTGGTCACCCTGCGCGACAGCTTCAAGCCCGCAAAATAATCACCCCCAAGGAGAAGATACCATACCATGACCGCAAAAATGACCCGTAATATCCTGCTCATGCTGGTGGCCACCGTGCTGATGGGCATTGTGCTGAACCTGTATATCCACAACACCGGCACCGTACCCGCCGCCGACAACGCCGCACCCCTGACCGATGGCAGCTACACCTCCTCTGCACAGGGCTGCCTGAGTGAAGTGACCGTCACGGTCACCGTGACCGGCGGCAAGGTAACCGCCGTACAGGTGGACGCCTCTGCCGAGACCCCGGACTTGGGCGGCAAGGCCGCCGAGACGCTGGCAGCGCAGCTGACACAGACCGGTTCCACCGCCGGTGTGGACGCCATCACCGGTTCCACCATGACCAGCGAGGCCATCTTTACCGCCATGGACGCCTGCCTTGCGCAGGCGCAGTGATGCTGTAAAAAAGTCGTCCTTTTAACACAAACGACCTGCCGTACAAATACTGTGCGTCAGGTCGTTTTTCATTGCAAAGCACTCTGAATCATGCTATACTTGATTTGCCGTTGCAAAAGCGGCAGGTGCTGTCTGCACAAAAGGTGGTCTAGCTTCCTCCGGCAAGCTTCCGGGGGCTGTGAAACCTTATTGTCTGGTTCCCCCGGACGCAAACGCGAAAGGGGGGATGCCACATGACACTGGATAACGTTCTGCAGCTGTTCGTCATTATTGGCGGCACAGTTGGGATCACGTTCAAGATTTCGTGGGCGATCTTTCAGGAGATCCATAACAATAAGAAATGACCGCCCCAGCTTACCAAATCTGAGCGGTCATTCTTATTGACATACTTAGCTAAAGGAAGCTGACCATTGCAGACAGCACCTTTTCTATTTATAGTATAACGCCCCCACGCCGTTTTGTCAAGCAGCGCCGGTTTTACAGGGTGCTTTGCAGCCGTGCGCCGCTGGCGTACTGGGTGCGGCGGTCCATCTGGTTATCCAGCGGCTGACCGGCGGCATAGCGTTTGAGGTTGTGTGCAAAGATATCCACGATGTTGTCCAGTGTCTTGGGCAGGCTAAAGCCGCCGGTGACATGGGGTGTGATGATCACGTTGGGCTCTGCCCACAGGGGATGCTCCGGCGGCAGCGGCTCGGGGTCGGTCACGTCCAGCCCTGCACCGGAAAGCCGCCCGCTGTGCACGGCGGCTGCCAATGCCTCGCCGTCCACGGCAGTGCCGCGCCCCACATTGAGCAGAATGGCACCGGGCTTGCAGAGCGCCAACCGCTCTGCGTTGAACAGATGCAGTGTCTCCGGCGTGCCGGGCAGGCTCAGCGCAACAAGGTCGGCCTGCGGCAGCTCTGCGTCCAATTCGCTCTGCGCCACCACACGGGTGCAGTAGTCCGGGCAGGGGGTGTCCGGGTGCACCGTGCGGCGCACGCCCACCACCTCAGCGCCCAGCGCATGCGCCCGCCGGGCAAAGTTCGAGCCGATATCGCCCATGCCCACGCACAGCACCCGGCTGCCCGCGATGCTGCCCACAGAGTGGCCGGTGGGTGCCCAGCGGTGCTCCCGCTGGTTGTCCCGGTAGATGGGCAGCTCCTTGAGCAGGCTGAGCCACATTGCCAGCATACACTCGCTGATGGCAAGCCCGTAAGCACCGGTGGCGTTGGTCACGATGCAGCCCTCCGGCAGCACCCCCGGCTCCAGATAGTTATTGGGGCCGGCTGCGTTGGACTGGAACCATTCCAGATGGTCGTTCTGCCGGATCAGCGGCACCGGCAGATTACCCAGCACGGCATCTGCCCACAGGGCATCCTCCACCGTGGCAGTATCCGGGGTGGTAAAGCGATATGCAAAGCCCTGCACCGCCTCAATGCGGGCCCTCTGCTCTGCACTGATGGGCAGGCAGACAAGGATATGTTTGGACATAATGGGATCTCCTTCCCTCTTTTTTGTCTATCATACCGCAAACCGCGCGGCGGTACAAGGGGCGGTTCTGCGTTTTCAATCGCACCCATAAAAGAACAATGCCGGGCAGCCCGAAAGCCGCCCGACACCGCATTATATTTTAGTCCAGTGCGCGGATGGCATCCATCGTGCATTGATACTGCTCTGCCACCTTTGCAAACTGCTCCTGTGTGCCCTCCAGCTGCCCGGCGCGCAGGGTCTCTGTCAGGGTATAGGTGGGCTCGTACAGATTGGAAAAGCCCAGATTCTGGCACACGCCCTTGAGGGTATGTGCCCCGCGGAACGCCTCTTTCACGTCTCCCCTGCGCAGCCCATCCTCCAAGATCTGAAAACTGTCGTCCTGCAAGAACATCCGCACAAATTTGCCGATCATGGCTTCGTTATACAGCCGCCCCAGCACCTCCTGATAGTCCGCGCCCATCTTATTATAGCATTCCTGTATCGTCATCGCTTACGCCGTGCCTTTCTTTTTCAGCTGCCGCCTAATTTCCTACCGCCGCACTTCCCGGCGATATAGTGTTATGATAGCACCTTTCCGGCCATCTTGCAACTAGAGCGCAACAAATTTTGCACTCTATCTATTTTTTGCGTTCTCTTTTTGGCAGTTGCACCAAAGCCGCGCCCAGCTCACGCAAAAGACACCTGTCATCGTGTTCTTTTCTGCTGTTGCCAGCTGCCGCTGCTGGTGGCTGAAAAAAAGCAGACCGTGCAGCACCGTCAGCTGTGGATTCCGTATTGACGAACCGCGCAAAAAACGATATACTATATTCCGGCGGTGCAGCCGTGCTGCCGGATGCCGGGGTGTTGCGCAGTTGGTAGCGCGCCTGCTTTGGGAGCAGGAGGCCGCGAGTTCGAGTCTCGCCACTCCGATACTGCAAACGCACGTTGATTCGATGAGGATCAGCGTGCGTTTTTGTTTTGCCGGTAAACCTGCCCGAAAGGGTGCAGAAACTGCACACACTGCAAGGCCGCTTTCAAAAAACAGAGCAGCCTTTTTTTATTTCCTCCTCTTTTGCGGGATTGATAAAAGCCCACAAGTGCGGTATACTGAATAGTACTTTATTCGAGCAAAGTAAGGAGGTGCGGCCCATGGCGATCGGTGTTCCCCGCCCGCTGGCGATAGAAAAGCCGCAGAGCGTCGATCTGGCGCAGGCGGCGCGGTATTTCGGCGCGCACGGCGAGCCGGACGCCGCCACGCTGGCGCTGCTGCAAAAATGCGCCGTGCCGCTGCTGGCGGCGGCGACGCCCCGGGCGGTGTGGCTGTTGGCAGACACTCCCGCCCTGACCGAGGCCGGGCTTCTGCCCGGCGAGGACGTGCACAAGCATCTGGCAGGCTGCGGGCAGGCCATTCTGCTGGCGGTGACGCTGGGACCCGGGGTGGATGCCCAGATACGCCGGGCGGGTGTGGGCGACATTGCCGCCGGGGTAGCCTCCGATGCCTTGGGCAGCGCACTGGCCGAGCAGGCCGCCGATGCCGCCGAGGCGCAGCTGCGCCAGTGGGCGGCCACGGAGGGAAAGTATCTGACCGGGCGCTTTTCGCCCGGCTACGGCGATTGGGACATCGCGGTGCAGCCGCTGGTGGCAGCGGCGCTGGACACGGTGCGCAAGGCCGGGCTGTGCGTCACCGACACCAACCTGATGACCCCGCGCAAGAGCGTGACTGCCCTGCTGGGGGTCAGCGACCACCCGGTAAAGGGTCAGCTGGCCGGGTGCGGCCATTGTGTGCTGCGCACCCGCTGCGAATACAGAAAGAGGGGAAAGACCTGTGCAAGTGAATGAACTTTTCAAGCAGAGCAATACCATCCTGCTGGACGGCGGCATGGGCACCATGCTGCAAGCTGCCGGGCTCAAGCTGGGCGCACGCCCGGAAGAGCTGAACATCACCGACCCGGCGCTCATCGAGGGCATCCATGGGCAGTACGCTGCGGCAGGCAGCCGCATCGTCAACGCCAATACCTTCGGCGCTTCTGCCCATAAGCTGGCGGGCAGCGCCTACACGCTGGAGCAGATCATCACCGCAGGCATTGCCAACTGCAAGCGCGCCTGTGCGCCCTACGGTGCGCTGACCGCGCTGGACGTGGGCCCGCTGGGCGAGCTGCTGGAACCCAGCGGAACGCTGGCCTTTGAGGATGCCGTGGCCGAGTATGCCCGCATCGTGAAGGCAGGTGAAGCCGCCGGGGCAGACCTGATCTTTTTTGAGACCTATACCGACCTGTACGAGCTGAAAGCCGCCCTGCTGGCTGCCAAAGAGAACACTCACCTGCCCATTCTGGCCAGCATGAGCTTTGAAGCGGGCGGGCGCACCTTTACCGGCTGCACAGTGGAAAGCTTTGCCGCCACCGCCCGGGGCTTGGGGGCAGACGCCGTGGGCATCAACTGCTCTCTGGGGCCCAAGGAGATCTTCCCCATGGCAAAACGGCTGGCAGAGGCCGTGCCCGGCAACCTCCCGGTGTTCGTCAAGCCCAACGCCGGTCTGCCCCGGGCGGACGGCAGCGGCTACGACATCACCCCGCAGCTGTTCGCCTTGCAGATGAAGCCCTACCGGGAACTGCACCTGTTTGCTGCCGGCGGCTGCTGCGGCACCACCCCAGAGTTCATCAAGCTGCTCAACGGCACCTTTGCAGGCTGCACCCCGGGGCGTCCCGCGCACCGGATGTCCTCGGTGCTGTGCACCCCGGTGGATGCGGTCACGGTGGACGGCATCACGGTGGTGGGCGAGCGCATCAACCCCACCGGCAAAAAGCGCTTCCAGCAGGCACTGCGGGAGGGCGACATGAACTATGTGCTGGAACAGGCCGTCAGTCAGGCAGAAGCCGGGGCGCAAATCCTGGACGTGAATGTGGGCGCACCCGGCGTGGATGAGCCGGTGCTGATGGAGCAGGTGGTCAAGGCGCTGCAAAGCGTGACCAGCCTGCCTTTGCAGCTGGATTCCTCCAACGTGGAAGCGCTGGCGCGGGGTCTGCGGGTGTACAACGGCAAGCCCATCGTCAACTCCACCAACGGCGAGCCGGAAAAGCTTGCCGCCATCCTGCCGCTGTGCAAGAAGTACGGTGCCGCCATCGTGGGTCTGGCCATCGATGAAAAGGGCATCCAGCCCAAAGCTGCTGACCGCGTAGCCATTGCCCGCCGCATCACCGAGGCCGCGCTGGCAGCGGGCATTCCCCGGGAGGATATCTACATCGACTGCCTCACCCTGACCGCCAGCGCCCAGCAGGAGGATGTGCTGGCCACGGTGCAGGCACTGGAAGCCTGCAAAAAGGAGCTGGGAGTGCGCACCGTGCTGGGCGTGTCCAACATCAGCTTTGGTCTGCCCTGCCGCACCTACCTGAACACCACCTTCCTGACCATGGCGATGTACGCCGGGCTGGACCTTGCCATCATGAACCCTTCCAGCGAGGAGATGATGGCTGCGGTGTACGCCTACAACGTGCTGACCAACCGGGATAAGCAGAGCACAAAGTACATTGAACGCTTTGCCGACCGCGTGCCCGCCAGCACTGCGCTGGCGCAGGCTGCAAAGGCCGCGCCTGCCGCCAGTGCCGCCGAAGCAGAACTTACCGGCCCCTACGCCGCCCTGATGAAAGCGGTGGAAAAGGGCTTGAAGGGTGACGCCGCCGCCCATACCCGTGCCCTGCTAGCGGAAAAGCAGCCGCTGGAGGTCGTGGACGAGGCATTGATCCCCGCTTTGGACATCGTAGGTGCCAAATACGAAAAAGGCACCCTGTTCCTGCCGCAGCTGCTGCAGGCCGCCAGCGCCGCCCAGAGCGCCTTTGAGGAGATCAAGACCGCCATTGCTCAAAAGGGCGAGGGCAGCGCCAGCAAGGGACGCATCGTCCTTGCCACTGTCAAGGGCGATGTGCACGACATCGGCAAGAACATCGTCCGGGTCATTCTGGAAAACTACGGTTTTGAGGTGCTGGACCTTGGCCGGGACGTGCCGGTGGAGACGGTGGTGGACACCGTGCGGGAAAAGGATGTGCATCTGGTAGGCCTTTCGGCCCTGATGACCACCACCCTGAAAAGCATGGAGGAGACCATCGCCGCCCTGCACGCCGCGCAGCTGGACTGCAAGATCATGGTGGGCGGTGCCGTGCTGACCCCGGAATACGCCGAGAAGATCGGCGCAGACTGGTACGCCAAGGACGCCAAGCGCAGCGCCGACATCGCCAAGGAGTTCTTTGGGGTGTAACGCAAAAATTTCAGATTCGGACTGCTGAGAAGCGCGGACTTTTCAGCAGTCTTTTTTCATGGGCAGAGCATTTATTTGCAAACTGTTCAAATTTACCACAAAGAATTGCCACGATTGTCTGGCATAATAAGGGTGCACTCAGGGAGAACGGAACGGACATCCCCCATAACCTCCGAAAGGTTCTCCCCGCAAAGCCCATGCAGGCACATTTCCCTGCGGGTGCGGCCGCAGCAGCGGCGCACAGCAGGCCCATAAAAACTGTCTCCCGTTTCTATGCGAGGCAATAGCCAGAACGGCGGACAGACTACCAAATCCCTCCTGACCAAGCCGCAATGTTCAGGGGTTCCTATACAGCAGGCAGTGTCGCTTTCCTCCTCCTTTCCACGACACTGCCTGCTTTTTGTTTGCGCATTTTTCCGTGAAAAGCAAGAAAGCGCAAAGTCGGAAGAACCGCCCTTGCCCTCGTCCCTGCATACAAAAACCGCCTCGGCTTCCTGCTGCGGAAACCGGGGCGGTTCATTTGCTTTATGGGTGCTTTTTCAGGCGCTCAATACCTTTTTGAAGTTTTAGTCATATCTGTATTTAGAGGATTTTCCGTACACTTTTCGGAGCGACTTTTTCAGGCTGACCACTGTTTCTTTGATGATCTTTGCCTCGTCGGCAGAGCAATCCGCAAGCTGTTCGGTCATCCAGCCGTCAAACACCGGCTTTGCTTTTTTGATCTCGATGCACAGCAGTTCATCTGCCGAGCAGTCCAGTGCGTTGATGATGTCGATCAGCGTTTTCAGGCTGGGCACGGAGTTGCCCGTCTCGATATGGCTGATGTGCGTGACCACCACGCCGACCTCATTGGCCAGCTGCTCCTGCGTCATGCCCTTTGCAAGGCGGCAGGCACGGATGCGTTTTCCGATGTCGGCGTAGTCCACCATAGTACAAGTACCCTCCGTTTTGTGAAGTGATACTTGTATTGTATGTGCAATCGACCGGGATTGTAATAACCTGAAAGTGCAATGGATTTTTCAAGCCATACTCTCACTGCTTTTCGAGTGCTTCCCCATTCTTATCCCGCTTGACTTTCATCTGCCTTTCGAATTCATTTTTCAGCTCCATCTGACCCTTCGAGGTAGCCAGATCAGAAATTTCCATCTCGCCCTTTGTGACCTTTATCATAATCGCAATGTACGCTTCGCCCAGCGATGCCGTCAGAGCAGCCGCCGTCGCACCGGAGATTGCGCCGCCAATGACAGTTCCCGCACCAGGAATGAACTTGAGCAGGTTGGAGACAGCGCTCTTACCAAGAATCGTCGTTCCTGTTGTACCAATCGTCGCGGAAATGACTCCAACCATTGCTGCTTTTTCCACAGACAAGCCAAAGCTCGACGTTATTTTTACAAGCATGGAAATCTGAGTGGGCACAAGAATTGCTGCATCCGAGAATGGAATCGGTACCGCGCCTGTAATTGCTGCTGCAGCTGCCGCAAGTTTGACTATCTGCTGGGCTTTCTTTTTCTTCAAGTCGAGACTTGCCGTCTGGATTGCAACAAAAGTATCTTTCACCCGTGTCGGCAGCACATAATTGATGACTTCGACCAGCTTGTCCAGTCCATATGCCTTTATTATATAGTCATCATCCATTTCAACATCTTCCGCCAACACAGGGACGATCTCATGCACCGGAAGATACATATCTTGAATAGCTTCTCGCATTGCTGCCACTTTTTTCTTCGGGTAAGCCTGTGTCAGGATTATAATGACCGGCACATTATAATTTTTGGTCTTGTTCACCAGCGTTTTGATGAAGTCCATTTCGGTTTGCTCGATGCGGCTCGACTGCGTGTTGATGCAGTACCAGACACAATGGATTGCTTGATTGGGGTCCTCGCTTTGAATGCTTTTCTCGATTAGGTCTTGAATATCTCCGACCAGAGTCTCTGTCGAGTTCTGGCCGCCCAGTTCAAGGCCTGGGGTGTCATATACTCTGAGAGGAAAGCCTTCTTTTTCGATTTTGTTGATCTCCTGCGTAATGGGCATTCCCGTACCCGTCTCCGCCATTTTCTCCCGAAACACATTGTTGATCAACGTGCTTTTGCCTGAACCGGTCTTGCCGGCCACGACGACATTGATTGTCGTCATTCTATCATATTCCTTTTGCAGTTCGTCGATAAGACGCTGTGCCGCATCCAGAACATTGAAATCATCCATCCTGAAGTTGTTCACCCCGTTGAACGCGTAACCTTCCATTTTATTCTTCCTCCTTCTTTTCGCGCTTTACGATCTCCGGCTCATAGTCCTCGTCAATAACAGGCTTTTCCTCTTTATACGCCTTGTGGGAGAGTGCCGTCATGATTCTGGGCACGGCAACACCGGCTCCCGCCATCAGGACAAGGCTTCCGAACATATAACCGAGCATCCCTCCGGCTTTCTTCTTTTTCGTCTTTCGCGCCTGCTGGGCAGTCTGGGTTTCCATCGCAGTCTTCACCGCTTCATTCACGGTCTCCTCAATAACTTTTTTCGTATTATCGTCCATTTTTGCATTCCTCCCGTGTTGATATTTCAAAACCAACATCTTCTTGATGTCAGCTCCGTTCGATAGTGTTTACTGAGTCAACGTTTTCCGGCTTTCATCTGTGCTTTGAACTCCTGCTTGAACATTTCTTGTCCTTCCTTCGACGAGAGATCTGTCGTTTTCATTTCACCTCTTGCGATTTTGGTCATAATGCCAATATAGGTATTTCCCAGTGCTGTGGTCAACGCCGCCGCCGTTGTTGCGGAGATAGCTCCACCTGCGACCGTGCCGACGCCGGGAATGAATTTCAGAGCATTGGATACGATGGTCTTTCCAAGGATGGTCGTTCCCACTGTACCGACTGCCGCCGTGACAATGGTCGTCAGTACGGCCTTCTGGATAGGTATCCGGTAAATGGCAGTGATGCGCATCAGCATCGCCAACTGCGCAGGGACCAGAAGTGCCGCATCCGAGAACGGAATGGGCGCCGCTCCCGTTGCTGCCGCCGCAAGGGCTGCGGCGGTAACAGTCTTTTTTGCACTGGCGTGTTTTGCGTCCAGATTTACGATTTGAATAGCGACAAACGTATCTCGCACTGCCTCCGGCAGTACTTCACTTATAGCCTCTACCAGCGCGTCAAGGCCATGCGCTTTTATCGTATATCCATCATCAAGCGGAATGTCTTCTGCCAGAAGCGGTACAATTTTACGAACTAGAAGCCTTGCCTGCCGGACTGCATCAAGCATTTCCGCCGTCTTTTTCTTGGTAGCTGCCTGCGTCAGCACCAGAATAACCGGTGTGTTGCACTGACTTGTAGTTTCTGTCAGCTTTTGCAGAAAATCCTGTTCCACCGGTTCAATGCGACTTGATTTGACGTTGATGCAGTATAGGATGCAGTGAATGGCCTGCTCAAAATCGCCGCTCTTCATTTTATTCTGAATCAAACACGTAACATCATTCAGCAGATTTTCTGCCGAATGCTTTCCGCCCAATTCCATTCCGGGCGTATCATAAATGGCGATGGGCCAGCCTTCCGGCGCAAATTTGTCGATATCCTGCGTAATAGGTTCTCCAGAACCCGTAAGTGCAAGATTTTTTCCAAACAGACTGTTGAGCAGTGTGCTTTTGCCCACGCCCGTTTTGCCGATTACCAGAAGATTCAGTTTGGGAAGCTTGTAATTTTCTTCCATCTCTATTCTCCTCACTTTTTCTTAAAAAGACCAAACAGCCCTTTTCGTTTCCCGAACTTCTCATCCAGTTCTTTGGTTGAGTGGATAATTTTCTCTTTCTTCACGCCGCTGGACTCTGCCAGCTGCACGGACGCTGCCGCTTTTGCCGTCTGCCTTGTCCATACACTGTCCATGGTTTTCACCTGACCTGCAAATCGTCTGTATTCTTCTTCCACACTGGCGCAGTAGCTGCGGTACAGCTCATCCAGACGCGCCTGATGGTTCTGCAGCCGCAGGTCCATCTGCCGGAGATACTCCCGTTCTTCCGGCGTAGAGCTTCTTAGAATCTCATTGTAGAACGCTTTGAGCTTTTCTTCCAGCACTGCACCAAACCGGATGTTGATCTCCTTTAGCACCAGATAGGCCAGCCGCAGCGCCGCTGCAAAGTTGAAGTGCAGACAGAAGGTCAGCGCGTTGCCGCCGCTCCTCAGTGCTGCATCCCCCACATCAATAAGGCAGAGCGTCCCGTTGGAGACAAGCTGCATCATCCGGTAGCTGCCGTAGTTATCGGACGGGATGCAGTCCGCCCAAGGCTTCTTATCCACCAGATGCCGCTTGATGGCCCAGCATGCACTGGTCGCCAGTTGCTGGAAAAGCACCGGCACCATCGTCGCCGCGCCGAAGCGGGCATCGTAACCGTTCTGGAAAGTCCGTACCATAAGATCGGCGAAGTTCTGACGGTCTTTGCCGATCTGAAACCGGCCGAATTTACAGAATTGGGTCAGTTCCATAAAGGGCATCGGCACACCGGTGCCGCGCCCTCCGTTACCTCTGCTGCCGGTGCTTCCGGCTGCATCCGACATAATATGCCCCAACCAATTTGCAAACCCCGCAAAGAGCTTTGCCGGAAAGTTGCCGCCCTTCAGCTCAAAATCCCCTCCGCTGGTATCGATGCGGATAAGCTTTCCGTTGTCGAGGAAGGACGACTTCCCCTGAAACTGATCCAGAATGGAGAAGAACAGGCCCACCACGTCCGGCGAGTGCGCCAGCGACTTGATGTGGTGGTTCTTGGTCGAGAGCTTGACCACACCACCCACTTCTACCTGGTTCTTCTGGTCGTAGTTGACCCGGAACGTCCGTTCCAGATAACCGATCGCAGAGGCCACATTGTTTTCGTTGCCCGCTCTGGGCTTCCAGCCTGTGAACCGTGCAAACTTCTTCACCATCTCATCTGCGGCGGCATCCGAGAGTCCCAACAGCGAGGTCCTTGCTGCCGGTGACTGCACAAAAAAGACATCAATGAAGCCTGCCATTGCACCACAGAACGCCGCTAAGCCAAACTCGTACTTATCGCACCAGTCCATCTGAACATCCAGCTTTTTCACCTCGGCATGATACCGCGACTTTTCCAGCTGCTTTTGCATCCTGTATCCCCCCGTTACCGGCTTAGCGGGATCGTCTCAACGACTTTTTCCCGCAGCGACTGCGCATTGTTCATCATCGTTCCAAGCTTTCGGGCCTCTCCGCCGGAAAAGCTGCTGTATTCCTGTTTTTTCAAGGTCTTTAGTTCCTCCAGCTCTTTCTTCACCAACCGGCTCAGCGACACCGTTTCAGCCTGCAGCGTCTCAGTTCGTTTTTTCACACTGCGAAGCCATACGATCTCGCTTTTGAGTGCTGCGGTATTCACCTCCGCCTGCTGTATTTTCTTCTTGTTATCCGCCGTGAGAAGGTTCGCCGCAGAACAGCCTGCCCCCACTGCCATGCCGACAGGGCCAGCCAGTGCAAAAAGCACCGGCGCCACCATGATTCCTCCGCCAAGCGCAAATGCTCCACCGCACAGCCATGTAAGTGCTGCATTCACAGTCGCTGTGCCGTCCAGCAGCCCAAGAACTGCACTGGTCGGCGTTAATCCAAACGTCGTTACCGCTGCCAGCATCGCATTCGGGCCCAACAATACACTGCCAGCGCCAAGGGCTTTCCTCCCACCAAGCAGGAACTCCGCCTTGTTCTTATGCGGCTTATATTTTTTGAGTTGCTTTTCAAACGCCTGATATTCCTTGTAGACCTTGCTGCGTTTCAAATCGTATGTATAGGGATGGTTTGAGATCATCTGAAGATATTCCTCGCACTCGTGCAGAAGCTGAACCGCTTCGTACCGGGTATCAAGCAGCACTTCCGCGCTGCTCAGCGTCTCCTGATAGCGTTCTCTGTATTCAATTTGCTCACGGCTCAGTCCTTCTTCCGCCTTTCTCTTGACATTTGTAAAAAGCATCTGGTTTCTCCTTTTTATGCTGTCTTTCCGAAAAACGCCTTACCCATTGCACGGAATCACCTTCACATAGTCTCCCTGACTTCTTACCCACATCTGGATGCCCGTGCCAAACACTTCCGCTTCCAAAATCCAGCCCTTCTCTGTCACCTGCAAGACTTTTGCAGTAGGCAGACGGTCGAGCACCGATTCCAGACTTGGCCCGGTATACTCGAACCGGATGGTCTGCAACGCGCCGCCGTACATGAACTGGATGCGCTTGCGCATCTCGCCCTCCTGAAAGCGGTCGGTATAGCGCTGGGCAAAGTGCCGGTCGAGGGTCTTATAGTTCTGGATACGGTCGATGCGGTAAATGGTGGGGGAGTTATCCTGCGGGTTCTGGAAGTGTTTGTCCTTGTCGATGCCCTCGATGAACGCTGCCAGATAGAAATAATACTCACTGAACAGGATGCCCACCGGCTCAATGGTGCGCACGCGGGTCTCGCCGTCATGGGTGCGGCAGTAGGTAATTTCCATCAGGTTGTGGTTTTCGATCGCAGTGCCGATCTCCCACAGGCTCTCGATAAACTTCCGGCCATGCTGCGGCTCAACATAATGAAAACGTTCGTTGCTGATGAGATCTTTGACCTGATTCAATCGGTCCAGCGGGGTGCACACCTGCACCAGCTTGTCCAGAATAGGGAACATCTCCTCCTTGACCATGGAGCGGCTCTCCAGCAGGATCTTGCACACCGCCAGAATCTCACTGCTGGTAAGGAAGCGCGAAAGCGTGTCATCCAGCAGATAGCCGCCCTTTGCGGAGTTGTATAAGATTTCCCGGCGCGGCTCGCTGTCTGCAAAGTAGCTGCGCAGGGTGTCAAGGTCGCGCTGAATGGTTTTTTCACTGACGCCGAAGCGGTCAGCCGTCTGCTGTTTGTTCAGCACACCGCCCTGTACCAGCACCTGCTGGATATAGAGTATCCGGTCTAATCTACTATTACGCATAGTTCATTCTCCTTCTGGCTCATTGTAACACAGTGCAACAGCAGTCGCAATTCTTTGTGTGAACTTTTGTCGTTTTGCGGAATAACAGCATAGATTTTGTCTCTTTTGCACAATTCCAGTATACAAAAAGAGATGGACAGACAGCCTGTCCATCTTCTAAAAAGTCAAGTGTTTTTCTCACAAATTCCATCTGCGGTTCAGCCGGTAGACTACGTCCCACACGTCATCCTTAAATGTATACATTACCTGACGCAGCGATGCACCTCTGCTTACCATACAGACGACCAGAAACAGCTCGGCGGCAAATGCCGCGCCCAGCAGAAACATCCATCGTTTTTTCATTGTGTGCTCTCCTTTGACGGCGTTTACATTCTTTTGTCTGTCTATTATAACGATCCTGTTGGACATCCTGCTTGTCCTTCCATGCAGGATGTTTTTGCTATTTCCGCTTTTCCCTGCAAGTTGCAGCGCAAAAAACCGCCCCGGCTTCCATTACGGAAACCGGGGCGGTTCGTTTGCTTTATTTGTGCTTTTTCAAGCGCTCACGCAATCACTTGCGGGGGTTCTTGATCGCAGCCTGAGCGGGTGCCAAAATTACAGGGCGTTGGGGAAGAATGATAATACGTTTTTATAAGTCAACAAAACGTTTTTATCTTCGCACAAATCCTACTCCAGAAATATTTCCTGTTCGATCGTGACTCCGTATTGCAAAATCTTATCAATTGCATCAACAAACAGCGTATGTCTTCCCGCATTCCGCTCTTCCTTCAGCTTCTTCAGATACTGCTCCGACCGCTTCAGGCCATTTTTATGGATGCGGCTTTCCAACTTTTCTGCAAAACTGCCGGACAGCGCCCGATTCGCCTGCATCACCAACAAGTTCCGCGCCACCACCGACAGTCATATGCAGGTCATGGCTGCCAGCCTGATGACCGAGCAGGATGTGGTGCTGTTCGTCTCCTACTCCGGCGCTACCCGCGACCTGATAGAGACCCTGCGCACCGCCAAGGCCAACGGCGCAAAGGTCATCCTGATCACCCACAAGGGATCTGACATCCACCGTATTCTTTTGCCGTTCTTTCTATGCAAAAAAGCTGCCGCACCGGAAAAACCGGCGCGGCAACTCTTTTTGCAGGAACCTGTACCGGCGCTACGGGACGCACCAGCGGCAGGAACACACTTATTTACCAAAGACGGCAACGTAGTCCTTCTGGAACTTTTCAATGCCGGCATCGGTCAGAGGGTGGTGGATCATCTGCTCCAGCACCTTATAGGGCACGGTGGCAATGTGTGCACCGGCCAGTGCGCAGTCCGTGATGTGGATAGGATTGCGCACCGAGGCAGCGATGATTTCGGTATGGATATCAGGGTAATTGCCGAACATCTCTGCAATGGTCTGAATCAGGTCGATGCCGGGCTGGCCGATATCGTCCAGACGCCCCAGAAAGGGGCTGACATAGGCAGCACCGGCACGGGCAGCCAGCAGCGCCTGATTTGCGCTGAAGATCAGGGTGCAGTTGGTGGGAATGCCCTCGCTGCTCAGCACCTTGATGGCCTTCAGACCCTCTGCCGTCATGGGGATCTTTACTACCATGTGCGCAGGATCCAGTGCGTAGATAGCACGGCCTTCCTTAATCATCCCTGCAGCGTCCAGCGTAGTGGCCTTGACCTCGCCGGAGATGGGGCCGTCCACAATGGAGGTAATTTCCTTCAGGGTCTCGGCGTAATCGCGGCCCTCCTTGGCAATCAGGCTGGGGTTGGTGGTGACACCGGCAATGATGCCCATATCGTTTGCCTTGCGGATCTCGTCCACGTTGGCCGTATCAATGTAGAATTTCATACCTGTATTCCCCTTTTTTCAGCAGACGCTCACTTCAGCAGCGCCTCGGCATGGGCTGCAATGTTCTCGGCGGTCAAACCGTACTCCTTGAACAGATCAGCGGGCGAGCCGCTCTGACCAAAACGATCCATAATGCCCACGCGGTCAAACTTGCAGCTGCACTTACCGGCAATGGTCTCGGCGGTCACACCGCCCAGACCGCCGATGATGCTGTGCTCCTCGGCAGTAACAACAGCCTTGCACTTATTGGCATAGGCCAGTGCAGTCTCGGTATCAAAGGGTTTGATGGTGTGGAAGTTGACAACAGCGGTGCTGATGCCCTTGGCCTCCAGCGCATCTGCTGCCTTCAAAGCTTCCGGGATCATCAGTCCGGTGGCAAAGATCGCCACATCAGAGCCATCCTTCATCACATTGGCCTTGCCGGGGATAAAGGGGGTGTCCTCCTCGGTGTACACATCGGACACCGGACGTGCCACGCGGATGTACACAGGACCCTTGATGTCGATTGCTGCCTTAACCGCCTTACGGGTCTCAATGGGGTCGCAGGGTACCAGAATGGTCATGTTGGGCACAACGCGCATCAGGGCAATGTCTTCCACGGTCTGATGGCTGCCGCCGTCCTCGCCCACGCACAATCCGCTGTGGCTGCACGCCACCTTGACGTTGGCGTTGACGTAGGCAATGCTGTTGCGGATCTGCTCGTAGGCGCGGCCTGTACCGAACAGTGCAAAGGTGCTGATAAAGGGGATCAGACCGCTGTGTGCCATACCGGCAGCAGCACAGGTCATGTTGGCTTCGGCAATGCCGAAGTTGAAGAACCGCTCGGGATACTTCTCGGCAAAGATGTTGGTCATGGTAGCGTGTGCAAGGTCTGCATCACAGACGACGACCTTCTCATTCAGACCACCGATATCACGCAATGCCTCGCCGTAGGCGACGCGCATAGATTTACTTTCAGCCATCTACTTCTACCCCCAGTTCTTTCATAGCCTTGATGTACTCTTCCTTATTGGGTGCCTTGCCGTGCCAGCCGACCACGTTTTCCATAAAGGAAACGCCCTTGCCCTTCACGGTCTCGCAGCAGATGAAACGGGGCTTACCCGGGGTGACGGGTGCCTGAATGGCATCCACGATGGCCTGAATATCATGGCCATCCACCTTGACGGTCTCAAACCCGAAGGCGGCAAACTTGGCGCAGGGATCGCCCACCGGCATGACCTGATCGTTGGTGCCGTCGATCTGCAGCCCATTGTGATCCAGCAGAACCACAAAATTGTCCAGACCGTACTTCACAGCGCTCTCGGCTGCCTCCCACACCTGACCTTCCTGGATCTCGCCATCGCCCAGAATGGCGTATACCCGGTAGTCCTTGTGCAGGTATTTGGCTGCCATAGCCAGACCGCCTGCCACGCTGACGCCCTGTCCCAGAGATCCGGTGTTCACATCAATGCCCGGCGTCTTGTTGCAGTCGGGATGGCCCTGCAGGTGGCTGTGCAGCTTGCGCAGGGTCCACAGATCCTCCCGGGGGAAGAAACCCAGATCTGCCAGAATGGCGTACTGTGCCGGGCAGCCGTGACCCTTGCTCAGCACAATGCGGTCACGATCCTCCCACTTGGGGTTCTTGGGGTCCACATGGGCAGTGTTATAGTAGATAGCCATGAGCATCTCCACCAGAGACAGTGATCCGCCCGGGTGGCCGGACTGGCACAGATACAGCATCTTGATAATGTCTGCGCGCAGCTGCTTTGCTTTTTCCTGTTGCATAGCAAGTTCCATAATATGTATCCCTCTCAATCAGATTTGAAGATGTACGTTTTTACGCAGCCGTTGCACCCAGCAGCATATCCGGCAGGAAGGTAACGACCTGTGGGAAGATACAGGTGACAGCCAGCGTGATCAACAACGGAACCAGGAAGGGCAGGATCGACTTGTAAATGCGTTCCAGCTTGATCTTGTTCACGTCCGAAATGACAAACAGGCACACGCCGAAGGGAGGAGTGACCTGACCGATCATCAGGTTCAGCACCACCACAACGCCGAAGTACACCAGATTGTAGCCCATGGTGTTGGCGATGGGCAGCAGCACGGGCAGCATCAGGGTCAGGATAGCGCCGGGCTCCATGACCATGCCAAGGATCAGCAGGATGATGTTGATAATGAACATGACAACCGCCGGGTTGGAGGAAACACCGGTGATGGTGTTTGCGATGAGGGCGGAGATGCCCTCCTTGGCCATGACGTAGGTAAACAGGGTGGAAGTACCGATGATGAACAGTGTGTTTGCAGAGGAGATAGCACTTTCCTTCAGGCACTGCAGGAAGGTTTTGAGATCCATGCTCTTATAGACCAGCACAGAGATAATCAGCGCATAGATGGTTGCCACTGCAGAGGCCTCGGTGGGGGTGAACCAGCCCAGCGTAAAGCCTGCCAGAATGATCACGGGGGTGATGCAGGCGGGCAGCGCATGAACGAACTGACGCACCAGATTGCGCAGGTTGAAAGCGGTGCGCTCGTAGCCGCGCTTGACGGCGTAGATGTAGATGAGCACCATCATCAGCACTGCCATGACCAGCGCCGGGATCACACCGCCCATAAACAGCTTGGACACACTGACCGAGGCCGACGCGCCGTATATAATCAGCGGGATCGAGGGCGGGAAGATGGGGCCGATGACTGAGGAGGCAGCAGTAACGGCAGCGGAGAAATCATCGTCGTAGCCGTGGTCACGCATGGCCTTGATCTCGATAGCGCCCAGACCGCCGGCGTCGGCAGAAGCAGAGCCGGACATACCGGCAAAGATGACCGAGGCCAGCACGTTGGCGTGACCCAGACCACCGGGAATCCAGCCCACCAGCTCGCGGGCGGTGCCGAACAGCTCGTCGGTGATCTTACCGGCGTTCATCAGGTTGCCCGCCAGAATGAACAGCGGAATGGCGATGAGCAGCCAGCTGTCAATACCGGAAACCATCTTTTGACCAATGACCACCAGCGGGTAGCCCAGAGACAGGCAGCCCAGCACGGCAGAGAAGCCGATGGACACCGAGATGGGAACGCCAATGATCAGAAATGCAACGAATGCAAGCAAGAAGAGGATCATGCGGCCTTCCCTCCTTTCTTAGCGGCAATGTGGCCGACCAGCATCTCAAGGCTCTTCAGCGCAATGAACGCACCGGCAATCGCCATAGGGATGTATTGGATGGTATAGTGAACATTGGGCATGGTGGCATAGGTGCGGGAGGCCACAAATCGGTACTGTGCATTGAAGGCCACGATCATCACGACGCCCAGACCCAGACCTACCAAATCGGTGATGTACCACACGATCTCGGCAGCAACACCATGCAGGCGGGTAACAAGGAAATCCAGCCGGATCAGACCGGACTTGTTGTACAGGGGGATGATGCCGATAAATGCCATCCACAAAAACAGGATGCCGCACAGCTCGGTGGTGGGCAGCCAGCTTTGGTTCAAAAAGTTGCGGCGGCACAGCTCGGTCACGATCAGTCCAACCAAGCCAAGGATCATTGCCATAATGATCCACTCAGCCACCTTGGAAATGGTGTCTGTGATCTTTGTCAAAACTTTCATGTTGCCATTCCTTTTTTAAAAAAGGCGCAGGCCCATCCGAAAATCGGCCTGCGCCGCTGCAAATACAACGAGCTTCGGGAGATTCCCGTCTTACTTATTGCCGTAGTTGTAGATGGTATCGACCAGGCTCTGATCATACCATGCCTCGCTGGCATAACGGGTGTAGTATGCGGGGATGTCCAGCTTCTTCTTGAAGGAGTCGATGTCCGGGTTATCGCAGAACTGCACGCCGCCCTCTTCCATGGTCTTGCGGGCAGTCACGTTATCCTCAGCGATGCAGTCAAAGCTGAACTGTGCAGCTTCCTTTGCCTTCTCGCGCAGCACATTCTGGGTGGTCTCGTTCAGCTTATCCCAAGCGATCTTGTTGGCAGCCATGGTGCAGCCCATCCACATATAATTGATAAAGCTGAAGTAGCCGATATCGTCCCAAGTAGCATTTGCTACTTCGTGGTAGGTGGCGTTGTCCTGTGCCTGTGCGGTGCCATTGCTCAAAGCGGTAGTCAATTCGGTCAGAGCCAGTGCCACAGGGGTAGCGCCCAGCGTGCTCCAGCAGTCGGTGTACATCTGGCTCTGGGGCACGCGGATCTTCAAGCCGATCACATCGTCAGCCTTCTCGATCTGACCCCAGCTCTTGACGGTGGAAACATGACGCATACCGTTGTCGCCCTCAGCCAGATAGACCAGATCGTAATCACCGAAGTCGGCAAAGATCTGCTCACCGATGTCGGTGCTGTTCAGCACCTCGTTGGCTTCCTCGGCGCTGGTGAACAGGAAGGGCAGATCCATGACCTTGGCTTTGTCGTAGAAGGAAGTAAAGCCGGAAGTACCTGCAAAGATCAGATCAATGGTGCCCATACGGGTGGACTCGATCGCCTCGGCATCGTTGCCCAGCGTGCCGCCGTACTGCACATCGCACTTGACTGCGCCGCCGGTAGCCTCTTCGATCAGCTCACCGTACTTGATGATGGTCTTGGTGGGCACGCTGTTTTCGCCGCCGGGGCTGTACAGGGTCAGGGTAGTGTTGGTAAAACCGGCATCGCTGCCGCCTGCGGAAGCTGCGGTGGAGCTGGCGGTGCTGGTGGTAGTGCTTGCGGAAGAGCCGCCGCAAGCGGCCAGACCCAAAGCTGCTGCGCCGATACCGGCGACCTTCAGAAAGCTGCGGCGAGAGATCTTTTTCATAACAGTGTCCTCCTGTTTTCTTGGGCAGAAGCATTTTTCGTGCAACTGCTTCTGCCGAATCGTTTGATTGACGAGAAACCCGACGTTGTAGGATTGTAGGACAATCCGTATCTGTGCTTATAGAATACCTTACTTTGCAAAGAATTTCAATTTCCAGAATCACCTAAAAATATATCATTTTTTTATCTCTTTGCACAAAAACTTGTATCCATGTTGCAAAACCTGCACGGATGTAGCAATTTTTTCGTCTCAAAAGCGGCAAACATGTTGCACTGTTCTACAATCTTGCAAAAAAGTACCCGCAGCCGCTCCCCCGCTTTCCAAAGAAGCGGAGCAGCGCCCTGCGGGTGCCTGCGTATGCTTTTTTTACGGGTTGTGCCCTTTTTTTCTCTTATAAGGAGACGTTTTCGTCCCTGGTCATGCTGATCAGATCCTGTGCCACCAGCTCCAGATGGCTGTGCATATAATGCTCGGCGGCATCAGCATCCCCTGCCTGCAGAGCCGCCAGAATTTTGGCGTGGGGCATAATGGCGTTCAAGGCGTTCTGGTTGTGCTGGAAGGTGCGCTGCCGGAAGTTTTTAATGCGCTCACAGGTCTGATGGTTGATCTTGATCAACAGTTGGTTCCGACTGGCTTTGACGATGCTGGTGTGGAATTTTTCGTCATACTTTGCAATGGTGGCAGCATCCTGTTTTTCCACTGCTTCGACAAATTTTTGATGGATGTGTTGCAGTTCCAACAGATCCTCGGGCTGGCTGCGCTCTGCCATCAGGCGGGCAGCCAGCGGCTCCAGTGCGTTGCGCACCTGCACGCAGTCCAAAAGCTCCATTTCGTTGGCTCTGAACCACTGCACTGTCTGCTCTGTGCCCGCCTCCTTATCACTTGCCACAAAGGCTCCGCGCCCGGGGCGGATCTCCACAAGCCCCTTTGCCTCCAACAAGCGGAATGCTTCCCGCACGGTGCCGCGACCCACTCCCAGCTGCTTGCTCAGGGTCATCTCCGCAGGGAGCTTGGTATCCACTGCATAGGTACCGTCCATAATACGGTCTGCAATGACCTGCTCCACCTGCTGCACGATAGACACCCGCTTCAGACTGTTCAGTTCTGTTGCCGGTTCTGCCATAAGGACCAGCCTCCTCCTCTTTAAAAATACGCAATAGGATATTTTTTGGTACAAAAACAGCCCCCGCAGCATGGATGTGCAAAGCTGCGCTCCTGTTTTTCTTAGAACAATTATAGCGCGGTCTATTGTATGATGTCAAACACTTTTTGAAAAACCCGGTTGTTTTTTGAGTAAAGAGCTTCAATTGCCGTATTCCGCCTGAAATTTGTTAATGAAACACGAAAATTCTTTCATAGTTTGAAAATACCTGTTGACATTTCCATGCGCAGTGTGTATGATAAAGGCAAGATAGATTGTAGGACATCATACAATCAAAAACACTGTCATGAATAGTCTGCATAAAGGAGATATCGTTATGAAGATCGCGCTTATCAACGAGAACAGTCAGGCCGCCAAGAATGGCATCATCGAAGCCGCCCTGAAGAAGGTGGTGGAGCCCATGGGCCACGAGGTGGTCAA
>OGIM01000127.1_pt1 | contig 35273 bp, 67 predicted proteins | sample 1571801 | NCBI WGS metagenome assembly OGIM01 (sample SAMEA2582106, study PRJEB24529) | metagenome | biome: Human gut stool | place: China | collected 2011
CGGCGTCCACGCCCAGAACGCCGGAGATTGACCGCAGAACGCCCAAGACATCCTCAGTGGTGTCAATGGACGCATCGTCCATTGTGCCGTCGGAAAAGCGCCAGCAGAAGCCGTCAGCGGTCACGGAAAAATACACGCGGCTGCCAAAATCGCCGCAGGACGTGTCGTCGACCTCAACGGAAACAAGCTGGCCGTTAAGGTCGACAACGATACCGCCGGAAAACTGCCAGTAACCTCCGCCATTGTTTGCAGTGTCCGGGTCATAGTGGGGGTTTGTCTGCGCTCCCCACGCGGAAACGATATTAAACATGTCTGCCATCCTCCAATTTTTTGTCGTGTTTGTTTTGCTTTGTGTCTATGGCTACATTATATACTGTATTACCGTATATGTCAAGGGGTTTTCAAAATATTTTATAAAAAAACAAAAATCCACGCAAATGGGACAGAACTGTCCCGGAAGTGTCCCGCAAATGTCCCCCACGAAAAACCGGGATCCGGTAGACTGAGAATAGAAACCGGCCGGTTTACTACTTTTCGGAGGTATTTTTTATGGAATACGCAAGCAAGGGACTCGCGGGGACTGCGCTGGGCTTTGGCATCGGCGGTGCCGCACTGGGACTGGCGAACGGCGGACTCGGTAATCTGCTGGGCGGCCTCAACCAGAACAAGAGATCGGAAGCCGCTGACGTCGCTGCGGCGGTCACGCCCGCCATGCTCGCCGCCATGCTCGCCGCGCGGCAGCAGGAGCCGACGTGCAGCGAGAATATGCCGGTCACGCGCTACGATCTTGAACGGGAGCAGAAGCTGGCCGCGAAGGACAGCGAGATCGCGCTGCTGAAGGCCAACACCTACAACGATCAGAAAATGCTGGAGATGTACGGCTATATCGACGGGCAGCTCAAGGACGTCCGTGAGGCGCTGTGCAAGCAGGCCGTCCACAACCAGCGCACCGAGGACAGCTTCACGCTGGTCAAGCAGGACGTCGAGTCCGTCCGCAAGGAAGCGCTTGATGCGGTCAAGATGGAGGCCGAACGCCGCTGCTGCGGTGACAATTCCATCGTGACGTATGTCAACGCGACCTTTTACCCCAAGCAGGTCGCCGACGTCACGACCGGAACCGCAACGACGGCGCAGACGCTCTATGATCCGCTCCCGAAGTGCGGGTGCTGCGGCAAGTGAGCAAAAGGGGCGGCAATCGCCGCCCCGGACTTAAAACGGAGGAGAGCCTATGACAGTAACCATCGATCAGGCCATGCGCGGCGCGATGCGCTACGCAGACAATGAGGTCATCCCGCACCTGCCGGGCGGAAAGGGCATCGGGGCCGGGATCATGCTTGCACTCATCATGGAGGGCAGCCGTGAGAAGATCCTCGCGCTGCGCGAAAATCCGGCGGTAAAGATGATGCAGATCTTCGACGACGCCGGAAACATCGATCTCGACAAGCTCTATAACGCGGCGCGTCCGAGATTTGAAAACAAGCTGACCGTATCCGTCCCGCTGCTGGGCGATATGCGCTTTGATCAGAACGACGTGGACAAACTCTACCGATACATGCAGGAGGCGTGACGAGATGAAAGAATATATCGAAAAGCTTTACACAAAGCTGCGCGAGGCGATGGAAAAGCCGGTGACGCTCGGCAGTGCGGAAGAAGTCAGTATGTACGCGAAGACGATCCGCAGGCTGGAAAAGCTGGACTGCCGCGAAGACGAACCGGATGCGGCAGAGTTCGACCAAGAAACGGCCATACACTGGGCCGAGCATATGCAGAATGCAGACGGATCGACCGGCCCGCACTGGACGATGGAACAGACGACGGCCGTTGCCGAGAGCATGGGCATTCAGGAACACGAGATCCCGCGCTGGGCGTGGGGCGTGACCATGAACATGATGTACTCGGACTACTACCCCGTCGCCGTAGAATTCGGCCTCAACCGCCCGGAATTCTACGCCGCACTGGCAAAGGCGTTTCTGCTCGACAAGGACGGCCCCGGCCCGGAGCGCAAGCTCATGAAATACTATGAGCATGTAGTAAAATAAAAAATTCCCTCTCCAGATTGGAGAGGGAATTTTCATCTTTGCACGATCATCCCAATAACACCATTTACAAATATGATGTGTTCGGATAAGTGCATATCTGGTACACCGGACGCGCCGAAATCCGAAACGGAAGGCGGCGCGAGGGCGAGGGCGTCGGCGTAGGTTACTTGGGCGGAATCGGCTACATTCAAGAATAATTTGAACGAATCATCGTACAGATAGATCGCGTTTACGAATAAATCTATGACTTTTTTGCGGTATTCCAGATCGGATCGGTCGCCGGTGCGGAACTGGTTGAGCCATACGACGATGTCCTCTTTTTTGATCTGGACGCGGCTGGCGATGCGGAGAGATGCAAGATCAGCCTCCAGCGCCTGCTTTCGGGCCTCGGCAGTTTCAATGCGCTCGTTGATCCTGCGGCGGGCGGCTTCCGCCGTCGCGGAGATCAGCGCGTCGACAAGCTGATCGATCTCCTTGTCGGCGTCGCGGATCTGCTTCTCCAGCGGCTTAATGCCGGATGCGTCATAGCTCTTCTGATACTCCGCCACAACGCGCTCGGCTGCGCCGTCGATCCAGCTGTCCGTCAGGACGCACGAGCCGATATAATCCACGATGCTGGCTTCGAGTTCATCCTTGCGCTCATTGCGCTTTTTGCAGGTGTGCTGCTTCTTCCGCGCCGCGCATGTGTAATAGTAATACGTCGCGCCGTGCCTGCCGCGCCCACACTCCCCTATCATCGGCGCGCCGCACTCGCCGCAGAACAATTTCCCGTGCAGCAGATACTCGACTTTTGCCTTTGCGTGGCCGGGGGCCTTGGCATTCGCCTTGAGGCGGTCGCGCACGCGCTTTTTTAACTCCTTTGATACGATGGCCGGAAATGCGTCTTCGATCACGATCTCGCCGAGGTAGTCGTACCTGCCGACATACCGCTCGTTTGCAAGGATACGCTTTACCGAGGCTAATGTGAGCGGGTTCCCGCGCTGATTACGGTAGCCCAGCCGCGCACAGTCGGCCACGATCTGCTTTTGCCCGGCACCGTCGGCATACTGCTCATGAATAAAGCGGACGATGCGGGCTTCGTCCTCGTTGATCTCGTACTGCTTATCCACGACGCGGTAGCCGAGCGGGGCGAGGCCGCCGAGGCTCAGGCCCTTCTCGGCGTTCTGGCGCATCCCGCGACGGACATTCTGGGCAAGCTGGCGGGAATATTCCTCCGCCATGGCCTCCAGGATCGCCTCCAGCAGCACGCTCTCGCTGCTGTCGCCAACGCCCTCAGTGACGGACAGGACGCGCACGCCGTTCGCGCGCAGTTTCTTTTTGTAGATCGCGCTGTCGTACCGGTCGCGGGAAAAGCGGTCGAGCTTCCACACGAGCACAAAGTCAAACGCGCGCTTCACGCTGTCCGAAATCATGCGCTGGAACTCCGGCCGCGTTTCGGCGTATCGACCGGACAGCGCCCGGTCGCAGTATTCGCCAACGACGCGGTATCCGCGCTGCTGCGCGTATTCGCGGCATTTGGCAAGCTGGCCGTCTATAGATTGGTCATTTTGCCCGGCGGAAGAATACCGGGCGTAGATCACGACGTTGGCAAGATTCAAATTATCCACAAAAGCCTCCAAAGATACCGCTCTGGCTGATCGGGCCGGGGCGGTAATTTTCATGTGCGAATCCAGCCGATTGATGGGATGAGCACGTCGGCCACAAGCACAAGGGCACACAGCGAAAGAATGCCCAAGAGAATGAGCGTCACGAGCCGGTGCATGCGCAGGGACTTCTGCTGCTGGGCAAGCTGCGCACGAAGGGCCGCGTTCTCGGCGCGGAGTTTTTCAGCATCGGAAGGCTCGGCAGGCTCGTCATGCGGAATGCCGAAATACTCATCCATAGAAACGCCCATCTCCCGGCAGATCGGGCCGACCGTGTAAACAGACGGATTTTTGATGTCACCGCGAAAGAACTGGGAGACGGTGCCGACGGAAAGATCGGTATTTTCGGCTACATCCTGATTTGTTTTGCGCGGAGTGATCGTCTGCTTCTGCTCACGGCACAAATCAGATAATTTTTCCTTCAAAACATGTCATTCCCCCAAAAAAAGCAAGACGTCTGACTGCAAAAAGCAACTGTAACATCTTTACAAGTCTACCATGGACAGGCTACCATATAGTTACAGACGGCTCCCGGTCGCCTGCGCAAGCAAAAAAGCCCGCGCCGTTGTTCGGCCAGCGGCGCGGGCGAATCTCAAAAACCGAATGCGTACAGCAGGTTCGGAATGACGCGCAGGAGCAAGAAGCAGCCGGCACACAGCGCAAGCGCAACAACGATCACGATCTTCCGCACCTTGCGCGGCCCGGCGACGGCCTCCTCGTATTCCTCGGGCGTTAAACCGTCCGTATACTCGTCATAGAGCGGGCGGCCTGCATCATCTGGAAATTTGTTATCATAGATTCGGCAAAAATCAACCAGCGTGCCAATGCCCCAAAAGCCGAGCGTAAAGAGCCAAAGAAGCCCCGTCCAGATCTTGCCGACATAAAACCGGTGCGCCCCAAGGCCACCAAGAAAAATGCAAAGCAGCAGAGCAGTCGAGCGTTTCTTCCGCGCCGGTGCGGCCTGCACCTGCACGCGGGCCTCCGCCTTTGCCTGATCGCGGATATAATTCACAGTGCCGCAGCCGCAGTGCGGGCAGATCAAAGCCTCGTCGTCGATCTCTTTGCCGCATTTGTTACAGTACATAAACCCTCCTACGGATTGCAATCCTTACACGGCGTATACAGAGCCGCAGCCTCGGCGCGGGTGCCGGTGTAGCTGCTGCGGTTTGCATAGTCCATCTGGCGGATGTGGTAGCAGCTGGCCAGATGAAAAACGCCGCTGGATGTATTTACAATAAACGTCTGCACATTTTCACTCGTCGAGAAGGAGATCTGCGGGGCCTCGGCGGGAAGCGTGCCGGGGATATAGGATACAAATTTACCGATGATCGGCTCCAGCGGCTCTACGTCGAGCGGGTCGCCACCGATGCTGGCATAATACTCCGCCTGCGCCTCGGCCTGCTCCGCGTCCGTATATTCTCCGCTGCCGGAAAACGCCGGGTCTGCGGCAGGAAGCACAGCGGCATCCGCAGCCGCGCGGAGCTCTGCGGGCGAAGCCCTGTAGGAGCGGGCGGCGGAAATAACCTCCGCAAGATTCAAAAGCCCAATCCATCCGGCAACGGACAGAACGCAGCAGACCAGCACAAGCAAAACCTTGCGCCATGCTTGCCTCATGGCAAAACCTCCAATTATTATAAGATAATTTTGTAAAATCTTATAATTGTAATTATCGAACGGATGTTCTATGATAATCATGCGATGAAAAGAAACATCTTATCTAAATTGTAAATCAAATGGAAGAAAACCTCAACGGCAATAGTAAACAAAAAATAGAAGAGATTTTTGTGGAAGAATGGAGGCACTTATGGAAATGGAACGGAATTTGCTGCTGAAAGAGATCAAGCGCCTGCTGCGGCTGGCCACAGATGCGGATCTGGATCTGATCTGGAGATTCGTGCGGAAGTTGGTCACATAGGCGCGGGAATAAAAAAATAGGCCGGGGACGGTTATTCGTCCTCGGCCATTTTTTTTGCGATCTCGGCGAGCAGCTGCCATTCGTCGGCGCTGAGTTTGCTGATGATCGATACAAACCGCTTGCGCGGCGCGTCGTCGGGATCGTGCATGACGACGCCCATGAACTCGGCGATTTCTTGATTACGCGTCAGCTTCTGCCGCATTTCGCCCTCGCCGGTGCGGAGCCAATGCTCGTCGATGTTGAATTCCCGGCAGATCAGTTTGATAAACGGCTCGTTCGGTGTGGTTTTCTCCCCTTCAAGATTTGTAATCACCCCGCGCGTCGTGCCGAGCCGTTCTGCAAAATCGGTCTGCGACAAGCCTGTGCTCCGGCGGATATCCTTGATCCGATCATTGATCGTCACCGTATCACCTCCCTTGACTATATTATACACGGCTGCGATGTATTGTCAATACAAAAAGAATAAAAATATTTTGCGTAAATGTATTGACAAAACATTTAAAAGGTGGTATTGTGTAGTCACAATACAAAACGTGACAACAAAATGTCGCAACAACGCGAGGTGAGAAAAATGTCCGAGAAGGAAAAGCAGGCAATCGAAAACCTGAACAAAAGCACCGAGAAGCTGACGCCCGCGCAGATGCAGCGTCTGAGCGATATCGCCTATGGCATGGCGCTGGCGAAGGAAGGCAAGCAGGAGGAGCGGAAGGAGGCGTGAGACCATGATCGCCGTTTTTGGGAAACGGGGGCCGGACGGGAGATTTCTCCCGGGCCAGACTTTTGAATACAAGCGTCCCGGCGAAGAAAACGGCGAGTCCGTGATCGATGCCTTAGCCCGCTGGGCGGCGGAACGATACCGCCGGGAACAGGAACAGAAGGAGGCGAAGAAGACGTGATAAAGCTGATCGTAGAGGATTATTGCCAAAACTGCCCGCTGTTTGAAGCGACGGTGACAAAACTGACGGCATACGGGAGCACATGCGAGAGGCACGCTGAGGGCTTCGCGGATACAGAGATCAGATGTGAGCACGCAGAGCGCTGCGCAGCCATCGCGGGGCGACTCAGAAAGGAGCTTGGGAATGGATGATTTCCTCAAGTTTTTTGCCGAGAAGGTGAAGACCTACCCGATGCACCTTGAGATCACCTACAGCAAGGTAACGGACTGGGGCGTCCGGGTGTGGCGGAGGGGAACCGCCTACGACGGGGACGACGAAGAACTCGTCAACGTCCAGGACTGCGACGCGGAGCTGTGCTTCGCAACCGCGCAGGTGCAGCTGAAAAACTGGCTGCTGGAACACGAAGGAGGCTATTAACCATGGCAAATGCCCGTACATACACCCTGACGCTGGATGCGCAGGAGCTGCATGATCTGATTGAGGCGGCACTGGTGTGTGAGTGCCAGTCGGCGCAGATCATAAACGGGCTCAAGCGCAAGGGGATGGACCTGGACGCGCAGAAGCTTGTGACACAAAATGCCCGTCTGGCGCGGCTCGTCCGGCGGATGCAGGAGACGAAGGAGGAAACTAATGGATAACGGGAAGGTACACGTCGAGATCGGCATGGACGGCAAAAAAACGGTATCTGCGCTATCCGGCAGCGCACTGGAACTGAGCGCTGCTGCCGCGCGAATCCTGAACATATTTTATGCCGCGTTCTGCCAGCGAGGAATAGGCGAGGAATTCAAGGAAACCATGCGCTACTGCGTGAACCGGGAGGACAGCCCGGTATGGAGGAAGGAGTTGGCAGAATGAGAACGAATCTTGCAGAGCGGCGGATCGGGTATGAGCCGCCGGAAATTCCTGAAGGGGAAAGCCTGGAGGAGCGCCGGGAGAGAATCCGGGCAATCTACCAGTGGCGCAAGGCCATGCGGCGTCTGGCGCGGCTGGGGTGCATTTGGCTGTCGGGCGTGGGCTTCGCGCTGTGCATCATCGCGGGCTGCGCCAGCGCGGCGGAGATCGCCGCCGTCCTCGGCGGCGTGTCGCTGATGACGTTTTTTACAGGGATATGCCTGTGAAGGAGCGAAAGATCACGGTTGACTTCCGCCCTGACCAGCTGGCGGACGTGATCGAGGCGGTGAACGCCTACGCGGACGATCTCAAGAATGATCGGGCGCTCCTGTACGAAATGCCGCGCGTCGACCACGAAACAACGGACGCGCTGCTGGCGCAGGAGACGCGGCTGCAAAAGCTGGCGTACTGGCTCCAGTGCGTGCAGGACGAAGCGCTATGACGGCGCAGATCTACGCGCCGCGCATGCGGCAGATCCCGTCACCGTGCGCGAAGGACTGCCCCGGCCGGGAGCCGGGATGCAGCGCACGCTGCTGCAGCTGGACGCTCTATGAGAGCGTCCGAAACCACATCTATGATGTCAACCACCGGGACAAGATCAGTCTGGAGCCGGACATAGCCGCCATCCGGCAGATCGAGCGGGCGGCAAACAAAGACAGGAGGGGCAAAAGCTATGCGGCAAAATAGCATCAATTACCCAGGCGAGCAGCCCGCGAAGCGCACGGATATCGTCGAGCAGCCGGGATATACCGGCAAGCACTATTTCGTGGTGGATTACGCAGGGCGGCAGCTGACCGTCCACGCGGCGGATGAAACGGCGGCCCTGTTCTGGGCGGCCAAGCGCTGGGGCTACAGCTTCAAGCGGCCGGAATACCACCAGTCGGCAAGCGTGGCCAAGCTTGGATACCAGCCGGACAGGATGTTCGGATAAAAAATGCCCTCGCCCGTTTCCAGCCGGACGAGGGCGGAGAAGCCTACACTTCCCCATAACAAGTTAAGTACAAGGAGAGTATAACATGGGAAATCAATATTTGCAAGAGGCAACGGAGATCATTCGCAAGCAGCAGGGGCCGCGCGGCCCGGTGTGGATGTGCGGCGAGCAGCTGCTGGAGATGATCGCGCCGGATGAGGCGGCGGCAAAGGCAATGGCGGAAACCGCCTCTTCGGACGCGGAAAAGGAGCGTCTGACCGGAGAGATCGAGGATCTGCGCAGAAAGCTCGCCATGTCCGACAAGGACGTAACGGCTGCACAGCTGTATTTCTACCAGTGGCAGGCAGCCTTTAACCAGCTGACACAGGCCATTTCCCACATCAAGGACGAGGATAAGGCCGGAAAGCTCTGCGCAGCCATCCGCGCCCAGCTAGCCGCGTGGGGGAAGGCGATGGAGGGCACAACATGACGGGGAAGGAGATCGTGCAGGCGCTGCGGTGCGCGTCTACACCGGGCGGACCGACCGGAGACTGCGAAAAATGTCCATACTGGAAGACCGAGCAGATGACAGCCGAGCAAAAAGAGAAGCTGGGAGTGGACACATGGACAAGCTGCGACGTTGACAAGGTTGGAATGGACGCAGCCGACCTCATCGAGCGCCTGACCGCCGAGAACGCGAAGGCCGAAGCCGACATTTTCGCGCTTGGGAAGCAGATCTGTTTCGCCCTGGCGGCGTTTGGAGGTGCAAAAGCGGAATGAAATGGCATATTGCAAGTGTCAGCTGGGGCAAGGACAGCCTGGCCATGCTCCTAATGCTGATTGCCAAGGGCTACCCGCTGAATGAGGTGGTTTTCTACGATACCGGAATGGAGTTTGAGGCGGTTTACCACACACGGGATCAAATGCTACCCCGCCTGGAGCAGCTGGGGATCAAGTACACCAGACTGGAGCCGGAAAACCCGTTCCTGTTTGATATGCTGGAAAGGCCGGTTTGCAGTAAGCAGAAAGGCACACACCAAGGTTATGGCTGGTGTGGCGGCCTCTGCCGCTGGGGAACCACGGGGAAGCTGAAAGCCATGGACAGGTACGCGGAGGCGCGGGACGCTATGGTTTACGTTGGCATAGCTGCCGACGAAACGCCACGACTGGAAAAAGAACGGAAGCCGTATAAATTGCACCCGCTGGCGGAGTGGGGCATGACGAAAGCCGACGCCCTGGCATATTGCTATGAAAACGGGTTTTCGTGGCTGGAGGGCACGATCCGCCTTTATGACGAGCTGGACCGTGTTTCGTGCTGGTGCTGCTGCAACAAGAACCTGCGGGAACTGCGGAATATGTGTATTTACCTGCCGGAATACTGGGAGCGCCTGAAAGACCTGCAACGGAAAATAGACAGGCCAATGAAAGGCTATTACAAAGGCAAGCCGCGCGGCGTGTTTGAACTGGAACAACGGTTCCGCGCAGAATTGGAACAGGAGGCAAGAGCATGATAGCGCTCAAGGCAAAACCCAAGCCGGTCACCCGCCCGCCGCAGAGCTGGCGGTATGTGGAGGAAGAGCTATGGAATGACTGACTAAATGGAACGAATCATCGCATATTTCAAACCGTTGGAGAGGCCTAAAAGGCGAGAGGAGAATCAATGAAGCAATACTGCCGCTACTGCGTAAATGCTTATCTTCAAGGTGATGACATGATTTGGTGCGAGCCAAAAGACGAAATTCGAACTGACCGTCAGATAACGCGGATGAACCGTTGTCCACACTTCGAATTTTGCTCGATAGACGTTCTTAACCCAGAACGGGAGTACAGGCCGGCAGAAAAACGTAGGTCGGCGCAGACAAAGGAACCGGACATGGAGCAAACGACTATGTTTGGCGGATGGGAATAGGTGGAACGGAAATGAGTAAACCCAAATATATGAAAGGCGATTGCATTCGGTCGCTGGACGTTACGCCAATCAGCAGGCTCGTAGAGCTTGCCGAGGCCGACAAGGACGGCCGGTGCGTCGTGCTGCCGTGCAAGGGATATTCTGACGTTGATATTGTGCGGGACGGAGTTTCTTACAGACCGGATCACTGGAATATCCATTTGACGGCGTATGCGCATGAACAGAATACGCCGAGCGGGCTGAAAGTGGGGCTTTTTGGCATTGGAGAGGTCGAGCGGGCGATGGAGGGGAGAAAGGATGGTTGAGTTTCGCCCGTGCCCGTTCTGCGGCGGAGAAATCGATGGGCCGAACTCCGTGCAGTGTAATTATGGGAAGAAGATTATCACGCTTGGCCTGATCTGCACAAAATGCAAAACCGGATTTAAGTTCCGGGCAACATTTGTAGAAGATCCGTACACGGAAGCCAGAGAGGCTTGGAACAGGAGGGTAAACCATGCCTGACGAATACATCAGCCGCGCGGAGGCGCTGAAAGACTTTGAATCCTGCAACGCAGAAAATCCGAACTGGACACCGCAGCGAGTGAAAACGCTCCTGCTGCGTCAGCCCGCCGCCGACGTTGCGGAGGTGGTGCAAGGGCAGTGGCTGCTGGATAGTAGGTGGCCGAGCTGGCAGCACCGCGAGTGCAGCCGGTGCAAGATAACGTTCCCAAGAACGACGGAAGTCGCAGACCAGTATTGGCAGTATTGCCCCAACTGTGGCGCGCGGATGGATGGAGGTGCTGACCATGCCTGAAGAATACATCAGCCGCCGTGATGCGCGAATAGCGATCCTCGAGAAACAGGCCGGCGGAGGGCTGGATCAGAAAATCACGGTAGGATCGGCAGAAGCAGTAATCAACGCAGTTCCCGCCGCCGACGTTGCGGAGGTGGTGTATGGGCAGTGGGAAGGTGAGGGCGACGGATACGCAGACGGCGAGATTGTGCTTGATGTGTGGCATTGCTCTCAATGCGGATACTGCATCGACGACGGCACGGATAACCCGGATTGCCTGCCGAAATACTGCCCCAACTGCGGTGCAAAGATGGACGGTGCTGCCGAATGAGCGGACTGCGGTTTGAGAGCATGGCGGACATGCCGCCGAGGATGCGGGAGCTTTATGCACGGCAGCAGCTGCCGGGGGCTGCCGCGGCGCCGAAGAAGGCCTCGAAGTATCACAGCGCGCCCGCTGAGCGCGGAGAGCTGCGCTTCGACAGCCAGAAGGAGGCGCGGCGGTACGACGAGCTGATGGTGATGCTCCGGGCCGGGATCATCTCCGATCTGCGCCTGCAACAGCAGTTCACCTTGCAGGAGAGCTACATCACCGAAACCGGCGAGCGCATCCGCGCAGTACGGTACACGGCGGACTTTTCGTACAAATTCGGCGGCAAGCTGGTCGTCGAGGATGTGAAGTCCACGCCGACGCGGACAAAGGAGTATCTGCGCAACCGGAAATTCATGCGGTCAAAATTTGGAATCGACATACAGGAGATTTAAAAATGCCGGAAGAAAAAAACGAGGGCCGTCCGGGAATGCCGTGCGGCCTGCCGAAAAGCGGGAACGCCTGCATGAACCGCACGACGGCCTGCTGCCTGAAATGCGGCAGGAATCCAGATGAGCAGGTGCGGCGCAGGGCGCTGCCGCTCAAAAAGAGCGAGGACGGCCTGCTGCACAAGGATATCAGCACCAAGGAATAGGCAATCAGCCGGGGCACCATATTTTATCGGACTTATGCCGCAGCCGCTCCGCCATGAGACGGCTGCGGGAGGATCACCCTGGCTTTGCACCCGGCGCACAGGAAGTTCCCTCAAGCTCTGTGCGCCGGGGATAAAAAGCGCGTGTGGAACGTGCGCGCGAACGGAAAACGTCAACGTTACCCCACACGGGGTATCGCATAGGCCCCGTGCATCGCTTGCCTCCTTTTTTATAAGCCGCCTGATGGCAGTCAAGGGCGGCTCGCCCGGAAATGCGCAGCGTAAGTCAAGCGAGCGCGGCGCGCCGGTGCGCAGACGGTGAAAGCCCGTCCTGCCTACGGGGGCCGGAATACCGGCCCCCAGACGAAGGAGTGTGAAACTATGGGCAAATCCAACAAGGTCGCGCTGGTCTGCCAGGTCTGCGGGGCCACATTTTACAAAGTGCCGAGCGCGATCACGGTGGAGACAAGGTGCTGCTCGAAGGAGTGCCGCGGGAAAGTGCAGGCAGAAAGACTGGAGCAGCGCCGACGGGAGCTTGCGAAGGAGCTGGAGGGCCTGCGCACCGAGAGCCCGGAAGGAGAAAAGCGCCTGCCGCACAGGCTCGTCCGAATCCGCATAACGGCCAAAGTCCCGGTATGGCCGGAATACCAGCCAAGGATCGGAGCCACATACCAAGCGGAGCGGTACCCAACGTTCAAAGCGCCGGGATATGTGATCGAGTCCGGCGGCAAAAGAATCAATATCCGCGCCAATGAGTGCGAAGAAATCTGAAAGGAGAAACAAAAATGGCAGGAATCATGGGACTGTTCGCGTCAGAACTGGATGAGTTTGTCGCGGACTATGACAATCAATTCTGGGACGCGAGTTTCCACGGCGAGACTTACCCGCCGCGGATCATCATGGAGCGCTCTACGCCGCCGCTCTACCGGGTGGAGGACGACGGCACAAAGACATTGGAGCCGAATCCGACGATCCAGATCATCGGCAGCGTGGACACGGAGGTCGTCACGACCGGCAAGCTTCAGATCAGCAAAAAGGACTTTACCAAGCTGACTAACCGCGCCGCCGCTCTGCTGGAGCTGTTCCTGCACGGTTTTATGCAGGAGCGCAAGGAAATGGAGGCGGCGCAGGAATGATTTTGCTGGAATGCACAGTCGCACTGCGTGACGGAGATCGGAAAAAGCTTCAGGAGAAGCTTGCGGCGGAGATTGGGCAGCCAGTCGTTCTTCTGCCGAACGGCGTATCGCGGGCGAAAGAGCGGAATATCCTGTTCCTCTGCGACAGAAAGGCTTGTGAGAAATGCAGCTATCCAACGTGCAGGCATACGCCGGAGCTGGAACACGCCAGAAATTTTGCACCAGCAGGATTTACGAAGCGCACGGACGGCGTGTGGGTAGAGCAGGAGGGTGTAACGATGGAAGTGAAGACCGACCAGGACAAACTTGAAAAGAGGCTGGTTGAAGCAATGAGGGAGGTGATGGGACTTGAAGGAGAAAAACGCAGTCCGCATGGTCTGGCGCTGGGATGATATCTTCCGTGTCTACCGCTGCCCATACTGCGGCAGACCGGAGAAACCGTGCATCGAGCTCTGGAAAAAAGGCGGTTTGAAAAAGAGCCTGCCGAGCCGCTGCACATACTGCGAAGGAGAATTGGAAGGAGTGGAAGGAGAAGAAAATGATCATTGAGATTTTGGAGCTTGCTGCTGCGCTGGAGTGGATCGCGCTGGGCGTGCTGGTGTTTTTCGAGCTGCGCGACAAGAAGCGCAGGCTTGACGCGGCGATAAAGAAATTGGAAGACGCTATCCGCTGAACGCATGGCCGGAATCTCCGGCCACGCTTTGAGCGGGCAGAAGACCTGTAGGGGCGGACGGCTCTGTCCGCCCGGGAGAAAGAGGTGTGGATGATGGCAAAGAGGCACAAGCGCCGCCTGTTTACCGGGGCGGTATGTACGCAGATCGTTTATACCGTGTCCGATGGCGCGGACAAAAAGACCAGCAAGCCGCGAAAGCCGCGGTTCCAGACGCGGGAAGAGCAGGACGAATTCAACCGGAAAATCTCCGAGGGGAAGCTGGAAGCGCTCGTCAATGCCAACTTCGGCCCGACCAGCCTGTATTCCACGCTGACGCTCGACGCCGAGAACGAGGTACATACTGCTGCCGAAATGCGGCAGATTCGGAACAGATTCTATCGCCGCCTACTATATAAATACCCAAACGCCAAGATCGTGATTGTCTACGGGCAGGGCAAGTCGACGAGCCGTTTCCATTTGCACATGATCTCGGACGGCATTCCGGAGGAGGAGATCGGCAGGATCTGGGGCCTCGGCAGCGTGATCGAGGCTCGACATTTACGGGAACACAATTATTACATGGCCGAAAATGGAAACAAAGTCGACCACGGCCGGGATTATAAGGCGCTGGCCGACTACCTGCACGCGCATTGGAGAAAAGAGTTCGGCGGACACCGGTACAAGGCCAGCCGCAACTGCGTCCGGCCGGAGCCGGAACCTGCGACCGAGGCCGTGCGCGAGTACAGCCCCAAGCATCCGCCCGTCGCCCCGCGAGGCTATATCCTCGTCGAAGCCCGGACGACAAAGTACGGGTATCAATACTATAAATATGTAGTTGATCCAAAAGAGCACAAGCGGAACGGGAGTCGCTTAAATTAAGCCTTGTATATGCGTAAGGTTTTAGAACGAAGCAGGAAGGAAGTGGGAAAGTGTCAAAGCCGAGATACTGGTGGTACGGGAATGTCTGCCGCACCATCGGCGAATACCCGAAACTGAGCCGACAGGTTCGGGATATGAGCCGACAGAAGATCACGCCGGGCTATTCTGCACAGCCAGGCGGGCAATCCTCCGGCCGCGCCGTCGAGGACATTGCGGTGCGCGTCCTGTCCTCACGGGAGTACGAGGACTACACAGCGATCCAGTCCGCCATCAACACCGTGCAGACCTGGCGGGATGGCGGCGATGTGCTGGAGATCGTGCGCCTGCATACATGGATCTGGCCGCGCGAGAGTCTGGAGTCCGCTGCCAGACAGGTGCACGTGAGCACATCCACGGCCAAGCGGATGTACAGCCGCTTTGTCTACGAGGCAGCGCGGGCAATGGGCTACCGCAAAAGTTGAGCTAACAGAGCCTAAAATCTGTGCTACAGTGATAGCGTGAAGAATTGGAGGGAACAGGATGCAGCCATGGGCCGCGCGCTTTTACGCATCCGCGCGCTGGAAGAAATGCCGCGCCGGGTATATCAAGTTCCGCCGGACCATCGACGGCGGGCTCTGCGAGGAGTGCCGGGACAAACCGGGCTACATCGTCCACCACAAGCGGGCGCTCACGCCGGACAACATCACCGACCCGGACGTCAGCCTGTCCTACTCCAACCTCGAGTTCGTCTGCAAGGACTGCCACGATCAGTTTGACGGGCACGGCGTCGCAAAATCTCTGACGCAAAAAATTTTCTTCGATGCCGCCGGAGACCCGATCCCCCCCGTCGCGCGAGGCCGGGGCGCCGGCTGAATCACCGCACGCCCTACCTCGGAAGAATACGCAGGCCGTTCGCGAGGCCCCCCTACAAAAGCGCGGCGATAAGTAATCTACGCGCACGCGCGGACAGACGGCAAAAATCACGCGAAAAGGAGGCGGTTTTTGTGGCGAACAGGCAGGAAAAGACAAAGGAACAGCGTATCCGCGCCGAGAAGACCAGACTCCGGAGGATATACAAGCTTCTGCCGAAGGAAGCGGCCGGGACTGTCGCAGGCCTCATCGATCAGGCGGCCTTTATGCGCATCGAGTGCGAGGACATGGCGGACGACCTGCGGGAAAACGGCTGGACGGAGAAATTCCAGCAGTCGGAGCGACTGGAGCCCTATGATCGCGCCCGGCCCATCGGGCAGGCGTACAACTCCACGAATGCGAATTATCAGAAAATCATCAAGCAGCTGACCGCGCTCCTGCCGAAGCCGGACACCGCGCAGAAGCAGGAGGACGACGGCTTTGCAAGCTTTGTCCGGGAGCGTGACGAGGAATGAAACTCACGCGCTACCCGGCGACCTACAACCCCATCCTCGAATACTGGCAGGCCATACAGGACGGCCACGAGGTCGTCAGCTTGAAAGTCCAGAAGACCTACCGGCACGTTGTAGAGCAGCTGGGAGCGGAAAACTCCGAGTTTTACTACTCGCCGAAACGTGCCAATCACGTCCTGGAGTTTTTTGAAAACTACTGCCACCACTCCAAGGGCAAGGCGGGCGGACAACTCGTCAAGCTGGAATTGTGGGAAAAGGCGCTGCTGGCGACTGTCTTCGGGTTTATCGACATCGAGGGAAACCGCCAGTACCGCGAGGCCATCCTCATCGTCGGCAAGAAAAACGGCAAATCGCTGCTGGCCTCAGGCGTCGGCCTGTATTTGCAGCTGGCGGACGGCGAAGCAGGCCCGGAAGTCTACGCGGTAGCCACAAAGCGGGACCAGGCGAAGATCATCTGGCAGGAAGCAAAGCGCATGGTGCAGAAATCACCGGCGCTGCGCAAACGGACGCGCTGTCTGGTCGCTGAGCTGGACAGCGATTTCAACGACGGCGTTTTCAAGCCGCTGGCCTCTAACAGCGACACCCTTGACGGCCCCAACATCCACGGGGCCATGATGGATGAGATCCACCAGTGGAAGAGCGGGCGCGCCCTGTACGACATTATCGCCGACGGCGTGACGGCCCGTGAGCAACCGCTGATCTTTATCACCTCCACTGCGGGCACCATCCGCGAGGACATCTACGACGAGAAATACGAAGAGGCCGAGCGCATCATCAACGGCTACGAAGATCCGGACGGGTACCACGACCCGCGCCGGATCGCGTTTATTTACGAGCTCGACAAGCGCAGCGAGTGGACGGATCCGGACTGCTGGAAAAAGGCAAATCCGGGGCTCGGGACGATCAAGTCCTACACGGCCCTCAAAGAGCGGGTCGAGCGGGCGGAGAAAAATCCGGCCCTCGTCCGAAACCTCGTCTGCAAGGATTTCAACATCCGCGAAACGTCCTCCGAAGCCTGGCTCAATTTTGAGCAGCTGGACAATCGCGACACCTTCCAGCTCGACAGGGAAAACCGCCGCCTGATCTGGCAGCACCACATGGAGGACGGAAAGACGCAGGAGCGCGTGCTTTCCTACCCGCGATACGGCATCGGCGGCGCGGATCTGTCTAAGACCACCGACCTGACGGCGGCGAAGGTGCTGTTTCAGGTGCCGGAGCTGCCGGATATCCTGTTTGTGCTACAGATGTACTGGCTGCCGCAGGAGCTTTTGGAAAAGCGCGTGACCGAGGACAAAATACCATACGACAAGTGGCACGAGCGCGGGCTGCTCAGATTGTCAGAGGGAAACAAGATCCGCTATGAGGACGTCAAAGCCTGGTTCGTCGAGGTACAGGAAGACCTCGATATTTTCCTGCCGTTCTTCGGCTACGACGCATGGTCTGCGACCTACTGGGTCGACAGCATGGCGGACTATTTCGGGGCCGAGGCCATGATCGCCGTGCATCAGGGTGTCAAGACTCTGTCCGAGCCCATGAAGCGCTGCGGGAACGACCTCAAATCCAAGCGCATTATTTACAACAACCACCCGATCGACAAGTGGAACCTCGCAAACACCGCCTACGACGAGGACAAAAACGGCAATATCCAGCCGCACAAAACGAGCAAGTCCACGCGCCGCATTGACGGAACGGCGGCCCTGCTTGATGCCTACACGATCTACGATCAGAAGCAGGCAGAATACACCAGTATGCTCTAGGAGTAAGACAATGGGATTTTTTAAAAACCTCCTGACGAATATTACGACGACCAAGCGCGTCTCGACCGTCCAGATGGTGCAGGAGCGCGGGAATGGCTTTTACAGCTACAACGGCAAAATGTATCAGTCCGATATCGTCCGCGCCTGCATCCGGCCAAAGATCAAGGCAATCGGCAAGCTGACGGCAAAGCACATCCGGGAGACCATCACCGCCCAGACGCGGAAGATCGCCGTCAACCCGGAGCCGTACATCCGCTTCCTACTCGAAGAGCCGAACCAATACATGACCGGCCAGCTGCTGCAGGAGAAGCTGGCCGCGCAGCTAATCCTCAACAACAACGCCTTCGCCGTGATCCTGCGGGATGAAAACGGCCTGCCGAACGCCATTTTCCCGGTCGCAGCCATGCAGGCAGACGCTGTCTATGACGCGGGCGGAAATTTGTATCTGAAATTTTACATGCAGAACGGCAACGTCCTGACGTTTGCCTACGACGATGTGATCCACCTGCGCGGGGATTTTTACGAGAACGACATATTTGGAGATCCCATCGCGCCGGCCATCGTGCCGCTCATGGAGATCGTCGCCACGACGGATCAGGGCATCGTCAAGGCCATCCGAAACAGCGCCGTCATTCGCTGGCTTCTGATGTTCACATCGTCCATGCGCTCAGAGGACATTAGGCAGCGCGCGCAGGACTTCGCCGACAGCTTCCTGAGCGTATCCAATGGCACGGGCGTCGCGGCCGTCGACGCAAAGGCCGAGGCCAAGCAGATCGACCCCAAGGACTACGTCCCGAACGCTGCCCAGATGGACAAAACCACGCAGCGCATCTACGCCCTGTTTAACACCAACCCGCATATCGTCACGTCCATCGCGACGGAGGACGAACAGAGCGCGTATTTTGACGCCGAGATCGAGCCGGTGCTGAAGCAGCTCAGCGGCGAGTACACCCGCAAGCTATTCTCCCGGCGCGAGCGCGGCTGCGGGAACCGCATCGTATTCGAGGCCTCCGCGTGGGACTTCGCGTCGACCTCGACAAAGCTGAACCTTTTGCAGCTGGTCGACCGAGGCGCGCTGACGCCGAACGAATGGCGGCGCGCATTCAACCTCGCGCCGGTAGACGGCGGAGACAAGCCGATCCGCAGGCTGGACACGCAGCCGGTCGACCGGAACATCACACAGAAAGGAGATGAAACCACATGAAGATCAGCATTCGCGGGCCCATCGTATCCAGCAATCAGCACCGCTTCTATCAGTTTTACGGAATGGAGGCGACAAGCCCGAGATCCGTAGCGGACGCGCTTGCCAAGGGAAACGGCGAGCGGGCCGAAGTTGAGATCAATTCCGGCGGCGGCGAGATCTTCGCCGCAAGCGAGATCTACACCGCCCTGCGCAGCTACGCCGGCGGCGTCCACATCCGCATTGTAGGCCTCGCAGCCTCGGCCGCGTCCATCATCGCCATGGCGGGCGAGTCGGAAATGACACCGACCGGCATGATGATGATCCACAACGTCCAGACCGAGACCAGCGGCGATTACCGCCAGATGGAGCACACAGCAGGGACGCTGCGCGATGCCAACCACGCCATTATCTCGGCCTACGTCGCCAAGACCGGCAGGCCGGAGGCGGAGATCGCCGCCATGATGGACGCCGAAACATGGATCACAGCGGAGCGGGCTGTAGATCTCGGCCTCGTCGACCGCGTGATGCAGCCGGATACCGGCCAGAAACCGCTGGCAGCGGATTTTTATTCCGGCATGCTCAGCGAAGACGCGCTCCGGCGCGCGGAAAACTTTTTAAAAGGTCAGGCCGCAGAGCCTGATTTTTTTATGCCCGAACGGGCGCAGGCAGAAGCAAAACTGAAATTTTTAAAACTCAAAGGAGAATTGAAATGACGAAGGAAATTTACAACATCCAGCGCCAGAAGCTCATGGACGACGCCCAGAAGCTGCTGGACGAAAGCAAGACCGCAGAGGCACAGGCCAAGATGAAGGAAGTCGAAGCCCTCGACGCCAAGTTTGAGGAGGAAGCCAAGATCCAGGCGAACCTCAACGCCCTCGCGGGCCAGAAAGTCGCGGCCCCGGCCGCGGCGGCACAGTCCGTCGACCTGTCCGGCACGGCAAAGACTCCGGACGTGCTCGACCGGTACGATACCGACGAGTACAAGCGGGCCTTCATGAACTACGTCCTGACCGGCAAGAAGATCCCGGCGGAGCTGACCAATGTGGACACAAACACCAAGACCTCCGACGTCGGCGCGGCCATCCCGACCACGACGCTGCAGAAGATCTACGAGAAGATCGAAGCGACCGGCATGATCCTGCCGCGCGTGACGCACACCTCCTACAAGGGCGGCGTGACCGTCCCGACCAGCTCGGCCAAGCCGACGGCCTCCTGGGTTGCCGAGGGCGCAGGCTCCGACAAGCAGAAGAAGGCGATCGGCTCCATCACGTTTGCCTACCACAAACTGCGCTGCGCGATCTCCATGTCGCTCGAAGTATCCATCGTGACCTACCCAATGTTTGAATCGCAGTTTGTCGCGAACGTCGCCGAGGCAATGGTAAAGGCCGAGGAACAGTCCATCATCAGCGGCTCCGGTTCCGGCCAGCCGAAGGGCATCACCAAGGAGACCGCGCCGACCGGCCAGAACATCGACATCGCCGCCGCGACGACCGCGCTGGCATACGCCGATCTGGTCAAGGCAGAGGCCGCGCTGCCGCAGGCTTACGACGCGGACGCCGTCTGGTGCATGTCGAAGAAGACTTTCTTCGAGCAGATCGTCGGCATGGTGGACGACAAGAAGCAGCCCGTTGCACGCGTCAATTACGGCATGAGCGGCAAGCCCGTCTATTCGCTCTTTGGCCGCGAGGTTGTGCTTGTAGGCGACTATCTGCCGTCCTTCACCGCGAGCGTGACCGCAGACACGATATTTGCGTTCATTTTCAATTTCAAGGATTACCTCTGGAACGAAAACCTTGGAATGACGTTCCGCAAGTACACCGATAACACGACCGACGACGAGGTGACCGTCGCGCTGGCGCTTGTCGACGGCAAGTGTGTCGACACGAACAGCCTCGTCACGCTGACAAAGAAGAAGGCCTGACAAAGCGCGGCCAACAGGGAGGGATGACAATTGGCTTTGATCAACGTTGCAAAAACCGCCCTGCGGCTGACCACAACCGCCCTTGACGACGAGCTCAAAGACGAGATCGACGCCTGCCTCATGCGCCTGCACCTTGCGGGCGCAGAGGGAGCGGACGAAGATCCGCTGGTCAAGGACGCCGTCCGCGCATACGTCCGCTGGCAGCATGATTTCTGCGGCCGGGGCGAGGAATGGAAGACCTGCTTTGCAGATATCCGCGACGCTATGGGGCTGTCCGACGATTACAGGGCAGTCCAAGCCAGCGGCGGAGCAGGAGGTGCTTGCTGTGATCTTTGACACGCAGATCACGCTGCGCCTGTTCTCCTACCCCATCGTAAACGGCCAGACGGCGGAAAAGCTCGAACGCGAAACCACCGTCTGGGCTGCCCGCAAGTCCGTAAACCGCGCCGAGTATTATCAGGCCGCGCAAGCCGGCAAGCGCACGGACGCAATTTTTCGCATGCACAGCGCGGAATACGGAGGCGAGCAGCAGCTCGTCTGCGGCTCCGACGTATTTGACGTCGTCCGCAGCTACGGGCAGGAAACAGAGGAAACCGAGCTGACCTGCAAACGGAGGGACGGCGCATGATGATCTATGAGGCGCTATCAAGCCTGGGCGTTCCGGTCTGCCACCCACCCTATAAGGGCGCGGAGGAAACCTACATCACCTATCAGCTGCTCGGCCAGTCCGGGCAGCTCTACGCCGAGGGCGGCGAGGCAGAGACCGGCGTGCAGTACGCAGTTTCCATCTTTGCCGAGGGCTTTGCCGCCGGGCTTTTAAAGCGCGTAAAAGCCGCGCTGGAGGCAGCAGGCTACATCGTCACCGTCGACATAGAAACCTACGACAAGGAAACAGGCCGCACACAGATCGCGCTCATAGCCGAGACGGAGGGCGCGGAATATGGCTAAGATCTCGTTTTCAGGCACGGATGAGCTCATGGCGACGCTCCAAAAGGCCAACGCATTTGACGACGAAACGCAGCAGGAGCTTTTATACGCCGCCGGGGATATCATCGTCGAGGAGCTGCAAAATGCCGTCCGGGCGAGCGGGTTCCGCACGGAAGCCTACGCCTCCAGCGTGAAATACCGCAAAACCATCAAGCAGGACAAAAACGGAGATCCGTATATCACCATCACGGCAGTTGGCAAAAACGAGCACGGAACGCGCAGGGCGACCGTGCTTTTTGTTTTGAATTACGGCCGTGCGAAGGCGTACGGGCAGATCACAGGAACTTATTTTTGGACAAAGGGCGTCAGGAACGCGCAGAAGCGCGTAAACGCGGAGCTCGAAAAGATCCTTACACAAAAGCTGAAAGAAAGGGGCCTATTGTAAATGCCTAGTTTTGACTTACGCGGCATCCGGGCGGGGAAGTATAAAAACACGTCCGGCACCGTGACCTACACAGAGCCGACCGATGTCGGCGACGCCATGAGCGCACAGCTGGAACTCAAGTTCGCTGAGGGCCGCCTGTACGCAGAATCCAAGCTTGCCGAATACATCAAGCTTGCCACCGGCGGCACGATCTCGCTGGCCGTCAAGTACCTGAAAAAGAACGCGCAAACCATGTTTTATGGCTGCACGTCCGACACTAGCAAGGAAAATCTGAAATTCTCGGCCAAGGACATCGCGAATTACGTCGGTGTCGGCTTTTACGCGCCGGATAAGATCGACGGCGTGACCAAGTACACCTGCGTGTGGGTGCCGAAGGTGCTGTTCGGCCCGCCCTCGCTGAGCTACCAGACCAAGGGCGAGAACATCCAGTTCAACACGCCGACCACGACCGGCGAATTCCTCGCAGACGATTCGACCGACGAGTTGCTGCTCGAGACCGAGACCGTCGACACCGCGGCGGAGGCCGTTGCCTGGATCAAGGGAAAGTTGGGTGAGACCTGATGGAAACAACTAAGCTGAAGACCGTCGACTACGAATTCGAGGGCCGGGTATACCGGCTCTCCTGCAACATGAACGTCATCGCCTACGTGCAGGAAGAGTACGACGGGAATCTTTTTCAGGCGCTTGACAGGGTCCGCGGGATCAAAAGCACGCTGGCCTTTCTGGCCGGTATGCTGACCGACGCGGCAGACTCGCAGGGGATCAAGGACGAAAACGGGCTGCCGCTGGTATTCACCAGGAAGCAGCTGGGCCGGAAGCTCACGCTGCCGCAGACCATCGAGGCAGGAAAGCTGATCTATCCGCTGGTATTGGAAGAAGTCATGAGGCAGAAAGAAGCGGGCGAAACGACTCAGGAACAGAAAGACGAAAAAAACTGACACAGCCGGGGGAACCAAAGCAGCTGGGCTTTGATTTCCCCGGCTATCTCGCAATCTGGCTCTTCCGGCTGCATCTGCCGGAGCGGGATTTCTGGAAAACCATGTCCCCGCGCCGCATAACGATCCTGCTTGACGCACTTGCGCCGCAAAAGCAGCCGGAGCAGCAGGAACAGACGCAGAGCCTGTCGGCCTATCTGAACGGAGGCACCTAACATGCCGAACATCAATACAAAATTTACGCTTTCGGGCGAAAAAGAATACAAGCAGGCCATTTCCGAGATCGGCAGCGGCATGAAAGTGCTGGACTCGGAAATGCGCAAGGTATCCTCTGCCTACGCGCAGAACGCGGACAGCGTAGAGGCCCTAAACGCCAAGAATGACGTCTTAGAGCGCAAGATTTCCACGCAGGCGGAGAAGATCGAGTATCTCAAGGCTGCGCTCCAGCAGTCGGCCGAGAAATACGGAGAGGCAGACAAGCGCACCATGCAGTGGCAGACCAGCCTCAACAACGCCGAGGCTGAGCTAAACAATCTCAACAACCAGTTCGACGAGAACAAGCAGAAGATCGCCGACTCCAGCAAGGAGATGGGCAACCTCGGCGACGTGGTGAACGGCCTGACGTCCAAGCTCGGCATTCAGCTGCCGGACGGCATGAAGTCCTCCATGAACGCCATGGGCAGCCTCGATGCACAGTCACTGGCGCTGGCGGGCGGCTTCGCTGCCGTCGCGGCGGCGATCATCAAAGCAGAAAAAGCCATGATCTCCATGACGAAGGAGTCCGCCGCCTTTGCCGACAACATCATCACGCTTTCCATGCAGACCGGCCAGTCGACGGAGCAGCTGCAAGAGTTTGCCTATGCGTCCGAGCTGATCGACGTATCCGTCGACACCCTGCAAGGCAGCCTCCGAAAGCTGACCAATAATATGCAGGATACTATGAATGGCACCGGAAATGCAAAGGCGTCCTTTGAGGCGCTGGGTGTCTCCGTAACCAACGCCGACGGCAGTATGCGCAGCGCGAACGACGTTTTTTATGAGACGATTGACGCGCTCGGGCAGGTAAAAAACGAGACCGAGCGGGACGCCATGTCCATGGACATTTTTGGCCGCTCCGCGCAGGATTTAAATCCGCTGATTATTCAGGGCTCGAAAACGCTGAAGGAGTACGCAGACGAGGCGCACAACGTCGGGTATGTGCTCGACGACGAGGCGCTTTCTGCCCTCGGCGCGGTAGACGATGCATACCAGCGCCTGCAAAAGACGCAGGAAGGCGTCAAAAACCAGCTGTCCGCCGAATTCGCCCCGTACCTCGAAGAATTCTACGGCGATGTGACCACCATGGTAAAGGACGGCGGCAAGGCGCTCAAGGACTCCGGCATCGTCGACGCCTTCGGCATGCTGCTTGAGACCGTCGGCGATATCCTCAATCCCATGTCCGACCTTTCCAACAACCGCGTCCCGGCGCTGACCAAGGCATTGCAGCCACTCGCAAAGGTAATGGCGCTCATGGCCGACGCGGCGGAGCTTTTAAAAGGCGTTATCAACTTCAGCACCGGCCACATCAGCGAGGGCTGGGGACAGATGACGCACGCGCTCGGTTTCGGCTACTCCAGCGGAAACGGAAACAACTACCAAAATCTGCTCGACAGCTACACAGCGCAGCAGTGGGGGCAGAGCGCGGAAGATCTCGCCAAGGCCTACGAGGACGCAATCGCCCGCGGCGATCCGTCCACCATCGGCATCACGGAGGACGAATGGATACGCCGCTATCTGGGCGGCAACGCCGCCGGAACGGACAACTGGCGAGGCGGATGGACGCGGGTGAACGAAAACGGGCTTGAGCGGATCTTCCTGCCGTCCGGCTCCCGCATCCAGACAGCCAGCGAAACGCGCTACACCTCCGGCGATACCTACAACACCACCGTCTACGTCGACCACGTCGACGACCTCGACACCATCCTCCGCATCGCCAAAAACGCACGCATCACAGCCAGAATGGGGGCGAAGTAAATGGCAACCTTTACAGTACCGGCGAGTGGATCAACAGCAGTCGCGAAGAACTATCCGAACACGAACTTCTCAAATCTTACGCAATACAAGTTGTTTGTGGAGCCGTTTACAAACCATTCCGGAACGTTCGGAGGGTGGGACAACATACTACTGAAATTCGGAGAACCGGCAGCAGCGTACAAGTACAAACGCATTACAAAGGTTAAGCTTGTACTATATGCAATGCCAACGAAAGGCATCTTGGGGAGCTGGGGGGCAGCGTATATATCAGCCTATGCGCTCGGGCTGAAAGAACCGCTTGATGTAAGTACGGCGACATATGCGACGCAGCCGCAGCAGTTGAAAGATGGATCAACAAGCGGGTCGGCAAGTTGGAACGAACTCAATAAAGTTGTACAGGCGCAGGTGACATTCACAATGTCACAATACAATGCAGCGGAGAAAAATGGACTTGAGCACGGTCTGCGCAACGGCTTTTTGTTTGCATTTATAACGGGCGGAGAAGGACACGCATCAGAGGCGATTTTTTATGGTGCAAAGTCATCATACAAACCATTCCTTGAGTGCGAATACTCTAATGATAATGTAGGAATAAAGGCGGAGAATTTCGCACCGGCGTCAGGGGCTTTTGTGAACAGAACGCAAAAAAATACATTTACATGGGATACCACTGACGACACAGATCTCACACAGACGTGCTTCGCGGAGATAAAACAAACCTCCGCTGTTTTTGAGTGGCGCGTAAAAAACGCAAGCACATCAAAAACGATAAGCGTATCTGGCCCGACGACCTCTTGCACGGTCCCGGCAAACACATTCCCGTCCGGAACGCTCGAATGGCGCGTAAAGGTGACGGCAAACAGCGGCACGACAACAACGTCCGCATGGCAGGAGATCACGACAACAGACGTTACCCCGACGGCCAAGCCCGTCTCCCCTTCCGGCATCGTCATCGACGCGACAATCGCCAACCGCTTCTCGTGGAAGCACATCATTTCCACCGGCACGCCGCAGAGCAAGGCGGATCTGCAATGGTCCGCCGACGGCACGACGTGGAATACCCTTGCAACCGTCACGGGAGAAAACCAGTATTACGACGTTCCGGCGAACAAATTCACAAGCGGAACAAAATACTGGCGCGTCCGCACCTACAACACAGACGGAACGCCGTCGGAATGGAGCGACAAGGCAGAGTTTATCGCCATCAACGCCCCGTCCGCACCGTCCATCGTCATTCAGTCCACCGGCCCGCGCCCGCGCATCACCTGGCAGACCACGGAGCAGGAGGCCTATCAGCTGACGCTGTCCAGCGGCTATGCCTCCGGCACGGTCTACGGCACGGAGAAGGAATGGCGCTCGCCGGTCTACCTCGCCGACGGAAGCTACACCGTCCGCGTCCGCGTGCAGAACAAGTACGGCATGTGGTCCGAGTGGAGCGCAGCCGCGCTCCCCGTTTCGCACACCGAGGGCGAGGTGATCACACTGTCGGCCGGCGAAAGCCATGAGGCCGCATTGACGTGGCAGACCGCAGGCAGCTATGATTTTTATCTGATCGAGCGGGACGGCGTCGCCATTGGCCGCACTGCACAAAAGCAGTACATCGACCACACAAGCATTGGCAGCGTGACCTACCGCGTCCGCGGCTGCTACGACGAAAGCGATAACTACGGCGTGTCCAATTCGGATACCGTCGAGATCCTGCCCGAGACCAACATGATCTGCGATCTGGAAACCGGTGTCTGGCTGGAAATGCGCCTGTCAGAAACGCAGCTGCGCACGAACCGCGCAATCTTCAGCGCGGGCGTCTCGACCGTCCATCTGACCGGACTTGGCTACCCCGTCGAAGAGCGCAGCGAACAGCGCGACCGTGCAATTTCCGTCGCCTGCGCATGGCCGCACAGCCAGCGGGACGCTGCCCTCGCGCTGGAAGCCCTTGTAGGCCGCCTCGTCTGCCTGAAAGATCATTACGGCAATATGGCGATCGGCACGCTTCCGTCGCTGGAGAGCAACATCGACGAGTTTATGCGCCGCTACGCCTTTACCGTCTCGCACACCAACTGGGAGGAGGCGATCACCCTTGACCCGTGACGTTAGCTACCGCATCGACGTGCTCCGGAACGGCGCACCCATCACGCAGCTGCAATGGGACACAGGCAGCCCACCGCAGATCATGAGCGACCGCGCCGCGAACATCCACGGCACGCTCAAGGGCAGTTTTCTTCCCAATGCCGTAGCGGCGTGGGAATCGGACGAGCTGCGGCCATGGATCATCGTAAACGGGACGGAGCACTCTCTTGGCATCTATCAGTCCGCGACCGTCGGCAAAAAAGGCAGCGCGGGCAGCACGCGCGTAGAGATCGAAGCCTACGACCGCTGCTGGCGCGTGTATACGCAAAAAACCGAGACGATCCTGCATCTTTCCACTGGCTCGTCGTACATCACCGAGATCCGCAAGCTGCTGACAGCCTGCGGCATCTCGCTCGTGATCGCAACGCCGAACGCCGCTGTGCTGGCGACAGACCGCGAAGACTGGCCGATTGGAACGAGCTATCTGACGATTGTGAACGCGCTGCTGTCCGAGATCAATTACGAAAGCCTCTGGTTTGACGCCGACGGCGTATGCAGGCTCGAACCGTATCAGGAGCCGTCCGCAGCAATCATCGACTGGCGATACGGCGTGACGGACCTGTTTCTCCCGGAGAAACATCCGGGGCCGGACTGGTCGGACGAAACGGACATTTTTGACGCGCCGAACGTCTTCATCGTGACCTGCAACAACCCGGACATGGACGCGGCCATGGTAGCGACTGCCGTCAACGACAATCCGGCCTCCAAGAAGTCCACATTCAAGCGCGGCATGCGCATAACCTCCGTCGAGCGGGTGGACAATATCGCCTCGCAGGACGAATTGCAGGCCTACGCCGACAAGCGCCGCAACGAGTCGCTGCTTGCTACGCGCGCCATTACATTTTACACGCTCAATGAGCCGGGGCACGGCGTCGGCGATATCCTCGCCCTGACGCACGACGAGATCGGCGGCATTTACCTTGAAACCGGCTGGTCGGTAACGCTGCAGGCCGGAAGCCTCATGACACACTCTGCAAAAAGGACGGTGATCGCATAATGGAGGGCATCGACAGCCTGTTTGTGACGAATATCGAGATCCCGGACGAAAACCTGCCGGAGAACTTTCTGGCGACCGTCGGCGCGGTCTATGACGACGGTCTGTCTCTCATCCTCGAGGGGCAGACCGAGGCCACGACGAAGCATTACAAGTGCAACACGTCGGCCACCTTCGCTGCGGGCGACCGCGTCAAGGTCGCGCGGATCTCCGGCAGCTATATCGTCGAGTACGTCGTAGGCCCGCCGAGCAGCGGGGGAAGCGGCGAGTATCAAGACAGGATTGTAAAAGACGGATACGGCATCTGGATGAGCGGGAGATTTGTAACACCATTATCCAGAAACGAATCAGTCGGAGCGACAAACAACTGGTTTAGAGGAATGTCGGCGGCGGGATTCTATGTTTGTTACAACACAAATATTCGGGCTGTGCTGGAGTGCAACAGCGCCGGAAAGCTGCTCGTGAACGGCTCAGTGATTGCATAGGAGGCGAAATAACATGATCCAGATCCACATCACCAAAGCATCTGCGCATCTGTGCTCGCCGCCGGAGGTGCTGACGGCGGGCATGGCGAAGACCGTTAGCGTCGAATTCGCGTTTTCATCCGACTGGGACGGGCTGACGAAGACCGCCGTCTTTACAAACGGCAGGGCCACCATCGACGTACTCCCGGCGAAATGGGACGGCGATACTGTGACCGTCCCGCCCGAGATTCTCGCCGTGGCGGGGCGCTATGCCCGCGTCGGCGTGTACGGCACGAACGCCTCCGGCGTCGTGCTCCCGACGGTATGGGTGACGCTCGGCAAGGTGCAGTCTGCGGTGGAGCCGTCCGGCGATCCTTCGGCGGATCCCACGCTCCCTGTCTGGGCGCAGCTGCAAGAGCAGATCGGCGACCTGAACGATCTCAAGACCTACAGCAAGGATAACCTCGTCGCCGCCATCAACGAAGCCCGGCAGTCCGGCGGCGGAGGCGGCGGGGGGATATCATCCGCGCAGATCGACGAGATCCGCGTGCTGACAAAATCGGACTATGACGCGCTGGACGAAAAGGACGCGCGGACGCTGTATCTGGTGGAGGGCTGACATGCTGGCACTTGGAATCAAACGCATTCTGGCGCTGTTCATCGGCTCCATGGGCATCAAATCCGCCCATCTGGGCGGGGAATCCGTCTACGAAAGGCCTGGCGGCTTTTTGTACATCGAACTCAAAAGCGAAGAAAGGGGATAAAACCGAATGGCAAGCTTTTTTAATTTAACGCTGGATACGCTGGCACCTGCCGGTCTATCGATCACACTGAACGACGGCGCGCAGTACGCGACCAGCGCGACCGTCACCGCGAAGATCTCTGTCACCGACGCCGCGACGACCGGCTACCAGATGAAGATCTGGGGCACAAAGGCGGCGGCAAAGGAAGCAGATGCGTCGTGGGAGACGTTCGCCGCAACAAAATCCATTACGCTCCCGGGCGGCGACGGCCTGAAGACGATCTATGTAAAGGTGCGCGACGACGTCGGCAACGAATCGACTGCGGCCAGCGACTCCATCACGCTCAACACCTCGATCCCCGCCGTGACCATCACCGGCCCCGACAAGAGCCGCATCTCCAAGGTCACGGGCTACGACGCGGCGGCCTTCTCCTTCGTCTGCGACGTAGACTTCGAGGAATACACCGTCCGCGTCGTTCCGGCGACGAGCAGCCTGCACACGGCGGGCACGCAGATCCCGGCGACGGGCGGCTCCACGAACGTCAGCGGCACGGCAGGCGGCTACAAGAAGAACACCGCTATCAACGTCACAGTCAAGGGCGTAGACCTCGAATCGGCGTCTTCCGGCGACGGCGTGAAGATCGTGAAGGTCTTCGTCAAGAACGCCGCCGGGACGTGGAGCGCAGCCTAATGGCCGCGCCGGATTTGACCTTCTCCATCACCGGAAACAAGATATCGGCAGTCTCGGGATTCGACTCGATCACCGTCACATTCTCGTCGGACATCGCCTATACGGCTTTTGAGTGCCGCGCGACGAAGTCCGGCGAGGATTGGGGCCGCGGGAAGGGCGCTTTGATCGCGTCCTTCTCACAGACCCCGGCGGGCACGCAGCGCACCTTTGAGGTATACGACGATTTCCTGCTTTCCGGAGACGGAGAATACAGAATTTCGCTGTTCGCGCAGGGCGCGGACGGCAGCTGGAATGACAATTATGGATTTATCCCGTCCGGACAGTCGCAGACCATGAAAACGGCTGACGGAGAGGATTTCCTGTGCATGAAGGAGTGATCGCATGGCGTACAACAGCCAGTATACCGGCGCGCAGATCGACGAGGCCATCGGCGACGTGCGCGAAAACAAAGCCGAATGGAGCGGCAAGCAGGACGTGCTTTTGCCTTCCGGGGCGAAGGTCGGCGACCTTATCAAGGTCAAGGCGGTGGACGCCAGCGGGAAGCCGACGGCGTGGGCGGTGGCCGTGGCGGGCAAGGACTACCTCAAAACCGCCCCTGTCACCTCCGTCAACGGCAAGACCGGAGCTGTCAAGGTTCGCGAAGTGCCGTCTGTCACGGCTTCTGACAACGGCAAATTTCTGCGGGTCGTAAGCGGTGCGTGGGCGGCTGCGACGATTTCTGATGCGAATGGAGGGAGCTTCTGATGGCTGAATATTTGACGAATACGGCTGACCTGACAAAGGTTGCATCAGCTATTCGGGAGAAGGGCGGCACATCTGACCCACTGGTCTACCCGGACGGATTTGTGACAGCCATTCAGGCCATTCAGACCGGCACAGAACTGCAAATCATTGTAACTGTGAAATCTGGTGCAACTGTTACCGCAACAAAAGGAAGTCTATCTGTGAGTGGCACATCGGTCAATGGAACGTGCACGCTTATCGTACCGGAAGCCGGAACATGGAGCGTGTCTGCTACGCTGGGCGGGAAAACATCCGATACGCAAAGCGTCTCTTTCGTCGATAGCTACGCGGTATCGCTCTATTTCGTAAGCTCTACGCTCAACAATAATGAGTGGAGCACTATCAAGTCTGTTTCCGACGCAGGACAAGGTGCGAACTATTGGAGCATCGGCGACCGAAAAGCAATCACGCTAAATGACAAGGTCGGACATCTTACCCTAAATACGACAATATATGCGTTCATTATCGGGTTTAACCATAATTCCAGCCTAGAGGGGGAAAACCGTATCCATTTCCAACTTGCAAAAACTGAGCTTTCCGGTGGTATAGACATTACGTTCTGCGATGCTTATTATTCCTCGCCCGTTTCGACAACCGGCTATTTCTCTATGAACAGTAGTGCAACGAACTCCGGCGGATGGGCGAGCTCGCAAATGCGTACAAATATTTGCGGGACAAGCCTCTCGAGCTATTCCGGAACGATTATCGCAGTCATTCCGGCGGCGCTCCGTGCAGTCCTAAAGTCCGTTACCAAGTACACGGACAATACGGGAAATAATAGCACATCCGCGAGTGCGGTCACGGCGACAAAGGATTACTTTTTCCTCCTCTCGGAGTTTGAGGTTTTCGGGAGCATTTCGAGAGCAAACTCGAACGAGGCGAGTAAACAGGCGCAGTACGCCTATTATTCCGCCGGAAACAGTACGATGAAGTACAAGCACAACAGAACGTTTGCCCGCGCTGATTGGTGGCTCCGTTCCCCGGATGCGCTCGACTCCAACTATTTCGTGGAGGTGAACACCAACGGGAAAGTCAGTAGCGACGGCGCGAATAATTCCAAAGGCTTCGCCCCCGGCTTTTGCGTATGAGGGAAAAGCATATGGAGTATATTGTATATAAGCGGTTCCATGGAAATGGCATTGATGGAGAATTTAATCTTAGATATGGGACTGTGATATCGGAAATTGAAGGGTTCTTATTCGCAGCAGATGGCAGGCGGATATGCGCTACGACATCTGAAAACGGATGGACGCATTTTAGACAGAATACACCAGAAGGCGCGATGCGGCAGGAAATGCTTGAGCGCCTCTATCGCTGGTATGAAAAAAACGGCTGCGGTGAAGACTTCACGGATGAAAAATGGCCGGGGCAGGAAAACGGCTACTGGAAAAATCGACTGCGTACCGCAAGTACAAGTCGGCTGAAACAAATATACGCGGAAAAGATTGGAGGGGAAGCATGTATATCGTCACAAGAGAAGGAACGTTTGACGGATACGCAGACAGTGTAATCCCGATAAAACTGCACCAGAACGGGTGCTATGTGCCATGCGAGGAAAGCGAAGCAGATGGATTCTGCGCAAAAAAAGCCATCCTGCAGACGGACGAGGATGGGAACGAATATAGGACACTGGATGATACAGTGTACCGGCTGGAAGGGCATACGCTAAAAGGCGATGAGCCGGTCGGCACCTACGAGCAGCATGGCGCAGCCGTCCCGCTGACCGAGGCGGAAGCCGCGCTTGCAGAACTGGAGGCAGTCTATGACGCAGGATAAATTGGAAAAGCTCAAATCCGCCATCAAGGACGGCAAGCTCGTGCAGGCGGCGGGCGGCATCACGGAGGACGTGACGCAGTCGGACAAGCTGGGCTACGACTGGCGGAATATCTACGTCAACAAGATCTTGGTGCGGCAGGAGTACGTCGAGCAGGCCGTAAAAGCAGGCACGGCGGACAACCCCATCGTGTGGTCCTCCGGCATGGTCCTCATCCAGAACGCCTACTACACGCACAACGGCGAGATCAAGGTCTGGATGGGCACGGCAGGCGCGACGGCAAAGTGGACGGATGCGGCCTTCGTGCCGATCTGATAACGCAGAAGGGGGGAACACCATGGACACCAAGACCATCATCGTTACGCTCGTCTGTGCCGTGCTCGGTTCGTCCGCGCTGACGGCGGTAGTAAACGCCGTCGTTAGCGCGATACAGAAAAAGCGCGGCAAGGCCACAACGCAGGAGGAGCACTTAGGCGAGATAGACAAAAAGCTCGACAAGATGCAGACGCATCAGAACGAGCAGTATCTCGCAATTCTCCGGCTAACCATCATGTCGGAGGAAATGCCGATGGCAGAACGCCTGATCGCCGGGCAAAAATACGTCAAGCTGGGCGGAAACGGGGACGTGAAAAAGTTCCTGCACCAGCTGGAGGCGCAATGCGGACATAGCCGTGCGCAATAAATTGGGAGGCAGATATGCGGGTAAAAGGCAAGTGGAGCAAGGGCGAAATGGCGCGCACCATCGTCGTGTATCTGCTCCAGCTCATCACGACAGTAATCATTTGGGCCTGCGCGCTCAAAACCGTCTCCGTCCTCATTGCAGTAATTCGCAGCCCGGAGCTCGGCGCGTCGGTCGACCTGTCCGACGTGCTCGGCTTTACCGGCTGGGCAACCATCACAGAGCTTGGCCTGCTTGCCTTCAAGCGGGTTTTTGCGAAGAAAAATGAAACAGTCGAATAACGAAAGGGGTACACAAAAATGGAAAACATCAAGAAGCGGCTCGGCAATCTGCTGAGCGTCAAATCCATCGTCACGCTCGGCCTGACCATCATCTTTGCCGTCCTCGCCCTGCGCGGCGATATTACCGGCAAGGACTTCCTGACCATCTTCCTGACGGTCATTACGTTCTATTTCGGAACGCAGAGCCAGAAAGCGCAGGACGCCATCGATGCGGCAGGCAAACCGCAGGAGGACGCGCAGAAATGAGCATCAAGATCGGACAGGCCAGCCTTGGAGAAACCGGAGGACGCAACCAGCAGCCAGGAAACCAGACCGGCCGGGAACTGAATATATCGCGCTGGTACAACGGGCGTTGGCTCGGCGTCCTGCGCTACAAGAGCCGCAAAAAGGCCGAGCGGGCCGCGCAGACGTGCGAGGCGGCCATTAAGAACCGGAACATCGGTTACGACATGGACGGCAGGAACACGGCGTATGAGGCAGCCAGAGCCGTCGGATGGGACGCGAGCAAGATCACAAAGCCCGTGGAGACGGACTGCTCCGCGCTCATGATGCTCTGCGCCGTGGCTGCAGGCTGCGCGTCGGTCGAAGCTCTCTACCGTCGGCAGGGCAACAGCTGCACGACATACTGCATGCTGCACGATTGGCCAGCGACGGGAGACTTTGTGCTGCTGACCGGCAGCAAGTATCTGACGACGGACGCGAATCTCCTGCGCGGGGACGTGCTGGTAAGCGAGGGCCATACGGTCATGGCACTCGAAGATGGAAAGAACGGAGAGGGGGAAAAAGAAGTGGTCGAAAAGAGCAAGATCATCGTGGACGGTAAAGAAGTCGCCGTTGAGCGCATCCTGAAAGACGGCACGAACTACGTCAAGGTGCGCGATCTGGCCGCTGCGCTGGATCTCGAAGTCAGCAACAAGGGCAATATCGCCGTGCTGACGCACAAGGAAAAGTAAGCCCCCGCCAGGCGGCGGGCCGAAGGGAGTGACAGCAAATAACTGCGCGACTGGCTCTGCCGAAGGAGCTGGAACACCTCACGCGCAGCGACTGGGAGCGCATCACTGACGAGGGACTTTTGGACGTGATCGATCAGCAGATCGTGAAGCTTTATATCGTGCGCAGGCTCCCGCAGCTGGACGCGGCCGGTGAAATCGGCATCGACCGCAAGACCATCTCCCGCCGCCTGCCGCACATCTACAACACCGCCCGCCGCCTGACACAAAGCAGCCCGCCCTGAGCATTACGCTCCGGGCGGGCTTTTTTACATTCAAATCATATTTTTTTCAGTCGAAGGTTGCTCTGCTGGCATGTTTTGCCGCATATACGCATCGATCCATTTGCGGATCAGTTCATTCGGGGTCGTGCCGTTGGCTTTCGCCGTAGCCTTAAATGTTTCCGCGATCTCCCGCTTGAGCTTGCAGGGGATCACGGACATGTTCTCTGCATCCCACTTGTTGCGAGCACGGCGCTGGGTGTCAGTCGGCATAGCATACCTCCCACGCGCAGATGTTCGCCGCATTCAACGCGGCAGAAATCAGCGCTTCGGCGTCCACGCCCAGAACGCCGGAGATTGACCGCAGAACGCCCAAGACATCCTC
>OGIM01000131.1_pt1 | contig 34583 bp, 20 predicted proteins | sample 1571801 | NCBI WGS metagenome assembly OGIM01 (sample SAMEA2582106, study PRJEB24529) | metagenome | biome: Human gut stool | place: China | collected 2011
ATAACCAGTAAACTTTCCTCATTCTTCTCTCAAACACTTTTTATATGTACTTTCACAAGGTGGAAAATCTGAATCAAATTTTTTGGGTTCGACAGAAAAAGGAGTCTCCACCCCATCATAAAGGTAAGAAACCATAATGTCCTTTTTAAAAGAACAAGATGTCAACATAAATATGCAAAAAAATAATTTCTTCATACGCACTAATTATTTTTTACTATCCTAAAATATAAAGAAATATTTACCTTTCTCTCTATCTTTTTTTCTTCTTTGTACTGAAATGGTTTTTGAAAATCTCTATAATCTTTAGGTATATGAGACTTGGGAACCAACTCTAAAGTGTCTACAGCGTTTTTGGGATCAATGTCATTACGAATCAAGATTCTATTATCGGAAACAGAAATAATTTTATAGCGAAAGCGTCCAAAACGGATTGTGTTACGGTTTAACAAATTCCAACTTGGTTCATAAAGATAATGAGAAACAAGAAAACCATTATATTCCCTAAAACGCCAATTTGCTCGAAACTCGATAAAAACACCTTTGCTATCGACATAAAAATAGAAAGAATCCTCCCTACAAAAATAAGGGTGTCTTGTTTCGTCCTCATTCTGCTTACTATCTATATAATGCCAATATTGATAACTATTTCTTGTAAGAATTTTCTTTGTATCCTTACAAGAACATAAGATAGCCATTATACATAAAAACATAACCGTTTTTGCTATTCCAAATTCATTTTTTCTATTTTGTACCATATACATCTTCAAAATGAATATTTCGTCTAACTATTCTACCTAATCCTAGCGGTTTAATGATTGAATTTGCTTTTACCATTATTTGTATCAGTGCATTTGCGCTTTGTTCATTTTTATTCGCTTCATTCATTAAAACAATCATATTTCCTATCGTACCTGTTTGATATTTCTCCGATCCATTAGAAAAATTTGCATCAGCAAGTTGTTTCAATACTATTTGAGAATGAACAAGATATGTTAGAGGCACATCTGATTCTTTATGTAACTCCTCATGTCCAATTGTATTTGTCAAATTGTAAACTGTACCACCAAGACCATTGGTTGCCGTCTCTACAGGATAACCCAAGCCATCATAATACGTAACAGTCGTTATGGCGTGAGTTCCATCGACATCAAGCACGTCCTTAGTCAGCACATAGTTTTGAGTAGGACTTTGTGCCTTGACTGAAATGGTCAAGGCACAAAGAAACAACATGATACTTAAAGTTCTTTCAATTTACAATACTTTCAAGCCTGCCTTCTTGGTCAGATTTTTCTTAATATTCATAATTTACCATTATCTTCTTCAAGTCCTTATCTGCCGAGCTATTGCCATAATATACCTCATAGTTACCTGCCTTGGCACGGACGGTATTGGTTGCAGCATCGAAGAGTTCGAAGTTTCTGCTATCCAGCGTGATGACAGCCTCAGCAGTCTTTCCAGCCTTCACCTCCACTCTCTCGAAAGCCTTCAAGCTCTTCAATGGTCCTTCGGTATCGGCAGGATCCTTCACATACACCTGCACCACCTCGGTTCCATCCTTCTTTCCTACATTGCTTACCGGTACCTTCAGCGTAATCTTCTCACCCTTCTTCAGGATAGAGTTGGAAAGTGTAGCATCACCCATACGGAAAGAAGTGTAGCTTAAACCATAACCGAATGGGAAGAGCGCATCGTTCATATAGCGATAGGTTCTGCCCTTCATGCTGTAATCCTTGAAATCAGGCAACTGCTCTGAATTCTTATAGAACGTAATAGGCAACTTGCCGGCAGGATTATACTCCCCGAAGAGTACACGAGCCACTGCCTCTCCACCTTCCTGACCAGGATACCAGGCTTGGAGAATGGCATCGCAACTCTCTGTCTCTGGAGGCAAGGCGATAGCCGACCCCGAACAGTTGACAAAGACAACCTTTTTGCCCGCCTCCTTCAAAGCCTTCAGGAAATTGCGCTGGACCTTAGGCAATTCGATGTTGGTGCGGTCACCACCCTTGAAGCCAGAAATCTCGATAGGCATTTCTTCACCTTCCAACTGTGGAGAGATGCCACCTACGAAGACTACAGTCTCACAATCCTTCAACTGCTTGAGCGAAGCCTGATAGTCGATAGGATTCTCGTGTCCGATATTGAACTTTATATCCGCATTATAGTTAGGCATCTCGTGATAGCGAATCTCTATCTTATACTCCTTACCCTTCTCAGCTTGGAACTCGATACGACTCTCGGTAGTGCGCCAGATGGAATGCTCTGCCTTCTTCTCACCATTCAGATAAACCTCATAGTGACCGCAACCAGCCACGTCGAGCAACACCTTGTCAGTCTGCTTAGGACGGAACACGGTTTCATATTTTGCAGAGAAGCCCACCAGCTTCACATTAGGAGCGAAGGAGTGCTGACCATAGGTCGTTACCTGCACAGGATTCTTCTCCTGGGTGATGACAACAGGCTTGCCTTCCATCTTGCGATTGTTCCAGAAAGTGCCCTTAAAGCCCATCTTGCCATCCATGCTACACTGGTCGAAGTAAGAATTCAAAACTTGGTCGTTCACCAAGTCGCATCCATTAAAGGTGACAACCTGGTTTTTCTTCAAACGACTTCTGATACCATCCAGGATGGTAATTGTCTGTCGTGGAGTACCATTATAGTTTCCCCACATCATCGGTTCGTTATCCACATTCGGTCCGATGAAAGCAATCTTCTTTACCTTTTTATCGAGAGGTAATACCTCATTCTTGTTTTGGAGCAGCGTCATGGTCTGCAGAGCCATATCGAGCGAGAGCTGGCGATGCGCCTTACTGCAAAGCACCGATACAGGAATCTTCGACCATGATACGATCTTGTTGTCATCCATCTCGCCCAAATCGAAACGACCTTCGAGCAGACGAATCACATGCTTATCAACTTCATCTTCAGTCAAGGCACCATACTTCACAGCCTCAGGCACAGACTTATATGCATAATTATATCCACACTCCACATCTGTACCAGCCAGAACGCCCTTGGCAGCCGCATTTCTGGCATTACTAGAAACTTTATGGCTGGACCAGAAATCAGTAACAGCGCCACAGTCGGAAACTACCAGGTACTTGAATCCCCACTCATCCCTGAGAATCTGCTGCAAAAGGCGGGTGTTGCCGCAGCATGGTTCATCATCCCAACGCTGATAGGCACACATCACCTCACGCACCTTGGCATCCTGCACCAGTGATTTGAAGGCAGGCATATAAGTTTCCCAAAGGTCGCGCGGTGTAACATCGGTAATATTGTCTGTATGGCGAGCCCATTCTGGTCCGCTATGAATTGCATAGTGCTTGGCACAAGCCCAGAGTTTGCGGTATTTCGTATCTTCAGGTCCCTGCAATCCGCGCACCACGGCACATCCCATCCTACTGGTAAGATAAGGATCCTCACCATAGGTTTCCTGTCCACGTCCCCAGCGAGGATCACGGAAGATATTCACGTTTGGAGTCCAGACAGAGAGGGCATGAAAACGGGTTACATCTCCTCCCTTCTGCTGCAGTTCATTCCATTTGGCACGCATCTCATCAGATGTTGCATCAAAGACTCTATACACCATTCTGTCGTTAAACGAAGCTGCCATTCCGATAGGTTCCGGAAAGACGGTTACATCTCCCATGTTCGCCACACCATGCAGTGCCTCGCTCCACCACTGGAATCTCTTGATTCCCAATCGTGGGATAGCCGGCGAATCATCCAGCATCAGAGAAGCTTTCTCTTCCAAAGTGAGACGACCACATAAATCTACCGCTCTCTCATGAGCCGAGAGGGCTGGATTCTGATAAGGCAACTGCTGAGCTGAGGCATTGCCGGAAGACATAGTTACCACAAACATCAAAGCAGCGTATATAACATTCTTGTTCATTGTAATTACTATTAAGCTATTAGTATATTAAATTGTTATTTGCGCTGCAAAGATAAACAAAAAAGCAGAATTCTACTTTATCACAAGTATCAAATACTTTATATAATGTAACACTTACATCTGTATCTTTACAGCCTTTCCGTCATATTCCACACTCTTGCTTGCCTGCATAGGCTGATCGCCCGCTCCACTATTGGCATCCACCAGTACGATGTGGAATCTGCGATGCTGGAGCATTCCCTTATAGCTACCCTTGCGTGGAGCGATGTTCAGGGTTCTGTCTGCTTCATTCCAAACAAACTGGATTTCCGAGAATTTACCCTTCTCGTAATTATAGTTGTCGCCCTCATCCTCATAGAGCGTAAATTTACCATCAGCACCAGGATAAACACGGATTTCCAACTCATCCCAAGGCTTCTCTGAACTATACTGCACTTCAGGACCGAATGGCAGGATGGTACCAGCCTTGATGAACACAGGCATGATGTCGATAGGACAAAGGCGCTGGATATCCTGACCGCCCTCATACTGGGTGTTGCTCCAGAAATCATACCATTTATTACCCTTTGGCAAGTAAACATTCACAGGCGCAGCTGCCTTCCTTACATCAGGATAGATGGTATGGCCCTTCTTCTCCTTATCCTTCCAGGTGTATAAAGGATCGGTTACCGGCTTCACCAGGATGTTGCGGCCGAAGAGATACTCATCGTTCAGACGGGAAGCCTTCTTGTCTGCCGCATAATCCATTACCAGGGCACGCATCATGCTTCCGCTATTCTGTACACAGTCGCCAGCCGTACTGTAGATATAAGGCAAAAGGCGATAGCGCAGCTTGATGGCCTTAATCATAGCATCATAAGCCCAGTCGCCCTGCTTTCCGAATTCATACAGTTCGCTTACCATCGGCGAAGAACAGTGGTTGCGCATCAATGGCATGAAGGTTCCCCACTGCATCCAGCGGGTCTGCAGTTCCTGAAGGGCAGGGTTCTTTGGATTCTGTTCAAACTCCCAGTAGAAGAAACCACCCAGGTCGGTGTTCCAGAATGGGATACCGCAGAGCGAGAAATTCAAGCCCGATGGAATCTGATTCTTCATCTCGTTCCAGGAAGCCAGCACATCACCGCTCCAGCAAATGGTGCCATAATGCTGAATACCGAAACTGCCGCTTCGGGTCATCTGGAGCGAACGCTTTGTGTTGCCCTTCATCGCTCTCTGGTGCTCGTAGATGCTCTTGTTGTGCAACAATGGGAAGGCGTTCTTCACGCCCAACCATGAACCATCGAAGGTCTGATAGTTCTCATCGCCCGGCTTCTCAAAATGGTCAGGCTCCGTAGAATCCGTCCACCAGGCATCAAATCCCATCTGGTAGAGATGAGTAAGATACTTCCAGTAGAGGTTGCGAGCCTTCGGATTGAAGACATCGTATGGCATCACGCCACTGTTTCTTGGCCAAGTATCGAAAGGAAGGAGGGCATTCATCTTCTTCAGTTCACGATACTGCTCTGTCCAAGGACCGAAACTTGCCCAGATGGAAATCATCAGATGGGCATCGTTCTTGTGAACATACTTCACCATCTCTTCCGGACTCTTCAGGCGGGGTTCTTCCTGTGCCTTCATCTGCTTCATATCGGTAGGAAGATACTTGGCATAAGCTGGGTCGCCTACCTTATTTATATAGTATGGGTTCTGGAACTTCATCGCATTCCAGTTGGAGTCGCATCCCCAATACTGCCAATCCTGCACGATAGCATCGGTAGGAATCTTCAGTTCGCGATACTTATCCAATACGCCTGCCAGTTCATCGCTGGTCTTATAGCGCTCACGGCATTGCCAGAAGCCCATCGCCCATTTCGGGAACATGGTAGCCTGTCCGGTCAGTTCTCGGATGCTGGCGATGACTCCATCCTGCGTACCATCCTTGTACATGAAATAGTAGTCGGCACAGGTTCCCACTTCACTGGTGAAGGAAGTGCATGATGGCTGGTTGCCATTGTTCCTGGATGCTACGATATCATTGAAATAGGTTTTTCCTGCATTGTCCCAGTAAAGACCATAGCCCTTCTCACTGGTGAAATAAGGGATAGCGATATAAGTATTATTGTTCCAGAGTATGATATTCTGTCGACCACGCTGATTCATGTAAACATCGCGCAACTGTCCCAGACCATAGATTGCCTCGTCATCAGCAAGACGGAAGTCTTGCTCTATGCGGTACTTGCCCTTGTTGGCTTCATCCTTGCGAGCTTCCAGACGGGTCTTCGTATCAGTAAGCAGCAGCTTTCCATCCTTCGAAAGGAAGCGGATTTCGCCAGTCTGCTGATTCAGTTCAACGGAAATAAAACTAGAATTGATTTTTACAATATCTCCGTTTTCCTGTATTTGAACGCCCTTCATCTGCTGAGGTTTCAAGATGACAGAATAGCTTTTCTTCTGAACAGGAGCACCAAGTCCGGCATCAGATTTCAAGATGCGGACGATGGATGGAGAATAGAATTCGATGGTTACATTCTGCTGAGCCACCTGACGGGTGATAGACTTGGCAGCCACACCTTTCTGGGTGCCTGCCACCTTTACGCTCTTGGCGCTGAGTTCACTTGGAACACCAACGGCAGCGATGCCCAAAAGGGCAATGAAAGATAAATTCTTTAGCATACTTCTGTTTATTTTATTAGAGGGTTTATGATTGGGACGCTTCTCGATTGTCAAATCATCATGAATTTATTGTTGCCTGAAATTCCATTTAGAATTGTCGCTGTTGAAATCGAAGGGAGCCAAGCCTGGGGTACAATCGCCGAGTGAAACCAATGCCAGTTTCTCTTCAGTGCCTGGCACTGCCTTAGGCATGATGCGATAGGTGCCATCGGTGAGCTGTTCGATGCGCCAAAGCTGGGCATCTTCACCCGTAAACTCAGGTTTGGCAATGACATCATGCAGAGCGGTTGCGGTAAGATAGCGAGTAGTGCCTTCTATGCAGATTTTATAATAAGGACCACCCAGATAACCACCCTTTCCGGCAGGCATGATACTCCACTTCTGATGAGGACGGAACATATAATCGTTCATTCTTACCTTCACCTCGCCCTTAGGCCATTCTGCCTCTACCTCCTTCAATGTCTGAGGTTCAATATTCTTCAGAGGCTTGGTTGGCTTAATCCAGAAAGGTTCGATATCCCGCTGCATTCTCACGAAATCTACGGCAATCTCCAGGGCATAGCCTCTTCGTTCCGATTCTATCTCGTAGGTTCCGGCATGAAATTCATCACCAGCCACAGGCCAGTCGTTCTTCCACAACAAAGGACGGATAGCCAACACGCTTCGTCCTCCCTGTCTGAAATCAGACTCATAGTGGAACGACATCTTTTCTACACCCTCTTCCTCAATATAGCGTCCGAAGTGACCGGGACCCGTCTTCAGATTATTGGCAGCAATCACCATCTTTCCACCGCCCTGCAACATCTCTCTGCCCACATTATCTACGTATGGACCGGTTATCTTTCGCGAACGTCCCACCACGATATTGTAGGTAGAATTAGGACCATCGCAACAGGTGCCATGAGTGCCGAGAAGATAATACCAGCCGTTGCGGTAAATCAAATCAGTAGCTTCGCAGTCGATGGCGATATTGACGGGTTCGTTGCCTTCCATCCGCTTACCTGTCTTCGGATCAAGTTCTACCAGACGGATAAATCCGAAATAGGTACCATAGCTGAGCCAGAGTCTGCCGGTAGTAGGGTCGAGCAACAAGCCCGCATCAATGGCATCACAGTCTTCATCATCTAAGGATGAAGCAACCACCACCGGTTCAGTATATTTGAAATCAGGCGATTTCGGATCGAGCGTTTTGTTCCACATCGTCAGGACATCACCGCGATGACTGCCTCCCAATCCACCACCCGTAGCACTGTAGGCTACAAGATAACGGTCACCAATCTTCAACACATCAGGAGCCGCCCCTCTGCCGGGACGAACAGCACCACCCTGCCAGGTCCAGCCATCCTCCGACCAGAGTCCACCTTCACCCGTTCCAAAGGTATAATACTTTCCATCACACAGGGCAATGGTAGAAGGATCATGAATGAAAGGTTCGCCCACCTGGGCTTCTGCCTCGTAAGCAGAGGAAGACAACAAGGCAACCAAAGCAGCGGCATAAAGTTTCTGCTGAGCAGCAACCGGGCTAAAATATCTGAAAAATATATTGTTCTGTTTCATAACTTTATTGATTGCACTACTTCACGTGAATAGAGAGGTTTCTGACAGGCTTGCCCTGTCCGTCGATGAATCGGACACAGAAGTCGCTCATGCCAGGACCATTGATGACTGCACCACGAAGGATATTCCTACCTTTCTTCAAGGTAAGCTTCTTAGAAACCACATCATCGCGAACCATTCTTCGGTCGCCTTCGAGCATCACCGCCTCCTCACCATTGAGCCACCACATGGAAGCACCATTCGAGCCAACAGACAAGCGGACGTCTTTCATCTCCTCAGGGCAATCGATAATGGTAACCGCCCAGAACAAGACACCATACTTGGGTTTCTTAAATGAAGTAGCGAAACGGAAGAGCTTCACATTAAACAGTTTACTGTCCAGCGCATGCCATTTCAGTTTTTCCTTGCCCACCTTCACGACGGCTCCATCCTTAGGAACTGTTTCCATCTGTTTAGGGAAATACTGCGTATGGAATATCTCCTTCAGATAAGAATCAGTAAAAACGACATTGCTCTTGACCGGCATAGAGATTGGCTCCAGGAGCAACCATCTCTGAATAAAGCCAGCCGCATTAGGCATGACAGCCTGCTTGCCGACTGGTCCGAAATAAGGATTGATGTCTGCAGGTAAATTCCTATTTTGGGCATCCGCAGAGGAATGCCCAAAAAGGAATACACATAAACAAAACAATCTAACTATTTTATTGAAAATGTTGTACATAGACTATTCATTATTATTGAGGTTCGATAATCTGATAACGGCCACTCAGATGCATGAAGGCGAAGAGACGCAACAATCCGTCGTAATAGCCATCGAAGAAGCCTTCTTTATCCGGTTCATGCTTGGCATTCCAGAAATGACAGACGAATTCCCTGCCCTTCACATGATTGCTGACCAATGATGCCGCAGCCGAAGTGGCAACAAAACCGATAGAATGGCGGAGTGCCTTAGGAGCTGTACCTGCCGGCAGAATATCTTCTACCATTGTGCCATCTACATTATACTGGTCCAGGAAAGAATCAATGCCCTTACTATACAGGAAGTTCTGCAGCGTATTGGCATATTTCTGCTGCCACTCCTTATCCTTGCAAGCCCAGGAATAATCGAGCGCTATGTTCATTGGCACTCGCCATGAGTCATAACGGAAAGCATCACCCAGCAACTGACCGGTCTTCATCAGACTGCCATCATAGTTGCAATAGTCCGGGTTCAAGCCCGTCTTCTCATTGATGCACTTATGCAGGAACTCACGGCTTTTCTCAGCACACTCCTTCCAGAACTGGGAACGTCCGTCGTTAGCCCATTTCGCCCAAACCTCGTAAAAGGCAGGGAGATGGTAAGAAGGATCGGTAAACTTCCCGCCCCAATGATCGGGCGTAAAGGTGATGAGCTGATGTTCGAGATTGATAAGCGGAGCTGTGCGGTCCATTCCCGCCTTCTGCATGCTGCAATCCAGAATATACTGCGCTTCCTTCAGATAGTTGATGCCCGTATCATTGCCCCATCGGTTGGATGCAAAGATGAGCGAAGTTACGAAATAGAGTTCACCATCCGATGCGGCTCCCTGCGCATTTCTCGTTCCATCAGTCTTACAGCTCCATGCGAAATAGCCCTTATAAGGTCCTTCCTGATGCTGCATGTATTTCTTGCTCCATCGCCAGAGGCGGTCGAAGATGTCCTTCTTGTCAAACTGCACGGCAGCCATCATTCCATACGACATGCCTTCGGTTCTCACATCATTGTTCTTTATATCGCTGACATATCCCATGGAATCGCCCACCTCGAAATAGACCTTGTTCTTACCGTAGAATACATCATTGAACACTTCGTTCACCTTCCTGTCAATATCAGCCTGCTTATAGCCCATCTCGGCAAAGAGATTGCGATACTGGTGAGTTTCGAAAGCACCCTTTTCCCAAGGCAACGCATCGAAGCCCAGCCAGTCTACCTCAACATCGGCTCCACTCTGCAAGGATACATGGAGATCATGAACGCCCTGAGGAGCATGAAGCACCTGGGCACGGATATTCTTCCAGCCAGCCGACTTCGGAATCTTCACCTTAGCGATGATATTACCCTTCTTGCCATCGGCTCTGACTACGAGCACACCGCCCTTTGAAGACTTGGCACGAACGGTGATTTCTTCCACCTTCTCGTTACCGAAATCCACCTTATTATATATAAGGGCAGTATTCGATTTAGAGAAGAGAGTCTTCCATCCGGCGAAACAGTTGTTCTTATCCAGATAATCAATACCAATACCCTTGCCTTGCAACGCAGAATAACGGTCAATCTGAATACGCGAACGAGCGTTCGTCAATCCCACACCTCTTAGCGTAGGTATCACCTTCTGTATCGTTCCGTCGGGATTGAAGTTCAGAGAGTCGATTCGCACCGAGCGGTTCTTGTCGAACTTAGGCGAATAATCATTATGATGATAGAAGAGATACCACTGTCCCTGATATTCTACGATGCTATGATGATTGGTCCAGCACTTCGTAGGCGACTCATCCATGATGATGCCCTTGAATGTAAAAGGTCCCATCGGATGGTCAGCCATGGCATAAGCCAGCGTTTCGGTTCCATCCTTTTCACGTACCCAAGGGAAGGTGAAATAATATTTGCCGTTACGCTCGAAGGCAAATGGTCCTTCCTTGAATCCCTCAGGCAATCCCTCTACCAGTTTGGGTTCCGAGGCAAGTTCCGTCATGTTTGGTTTCAGCTTAGCCATGTGCAAACCAGCTCCCGCCCAGTAGATATAAGCCTGTCCGTCCTTATCTATCAGCACACAAGGGTCTATGCCGTGCACACCCTCTATGGGTTTCCACATCGGCATAAACGGTCCTACGGGCTGGTCAGCAACCGCCACACCTATTCCGAATCCCTTCTCCTCCCCTTTCGGAGCGGCAGGGAAATAGAAATAATATTTCCCATCTTTCTCCACACAGTCAGGAGCCCACATCGTATAACTGCCGTCCTGTACCCAAGGTACTTTGTCCTGCGAAACGATGACTCCATGATCCTGCCATTCTGTAAGATTGGCAGAAGAGAAAACGTGATAATCTGCCATGCAGAACCATTCCTTCAGTTTCTCGATAGGACTCGGAATGTCATGAGAAGGATAAAGATACATCTTCCCATTGAACACGCGAGCCGTAGGATCAGCAGAATACTGTCCGCTGATAATCGGGTTCTGAGCCGAAGCTCCTGTCGATAACGCCAGCATCAAGGCACACATCCATGTTTTCATACATAAATTCCTTTAAAGAAGAAAAAAAGGGAGTGCTTTTTTTCAAAACACCCCCTAATTGTCAAACAATCTATAGTTCTTTAAACTAAAAACACTATATTAACAAAACAACTTCATGATTACCAACCAGGATTCTGCTTCAGGTTAGGGTTCTTATCCAACACGGTCTGTGGATAAGGGAAGAACTCATGCTTGCCCTCCTTGAAACCTACCTTGAAATTAGTCTCAGGAGTGTTGGTCGTATAGAAACGGCTGTTTGCTTCTGATCCATGCTCCCAAGTTACATCCTGGTCGTCTGCCTTTGGAGCTCTGAAAACCTTATCAAACAAATGTGGCACGACTGTACCAGCCTTAGTCAAACGCTCTTTGGCCTTTGTATCATTCCATCGCATGATATCGAACCAACGACAGCCTTCAAGCCAAAGTTCATATGACTTTTCTTTCATCAACACATCCATATCAACAGTTTCACTGACTGTCTTTGAACCGGCGCGCTCCTGAATCTTATTGATATATATCTTAGCTTCATCCAGATCGCCTGTCTGAATACAAGCCTCTGCATAATTGAGCAAAACCTCAGCGTAACGCATGACAAGATAATTATTCAAGCGAATGTTATCACCATATTTCTTACCTTGAGTATCAGGAGCTCTCATTATTTGCTTGAACGCCAACCAGGTAGAGTTGCCGTAGAGTCCCTGAACAGGGTCATTGATGCCAATCTTGTCACTGGTTTTCTTCTGCTCGTCAGTCATATTATCGATTTCTTTCTTGCCGTAAGGCATATGATAAACCGCATCATCAATATGCTTTAAAGTAGCATTCAAGCGATAAGAGTGATCACCATCATTTTTATAGAACTCGTCACCAAACCACTGAGGCACGCCAAGGCCACCCCAGCCATCAACGCCGCCACAATAAACCTTGTTAGGAGAAACCACAAAGTGATCAGCACGCCAATCCCAATAGTTGGTCTCCATCCAGCTAGAACGCTGAATCATACCACCCCAATTGGACTTACCTGTATTATACTCGAAGTTGATTTCAAATACCTTCTCCTCATTGGCATCACCCTCGATATGGAAGTTGTCGGCATATTTCTCACCAGGAACAAGATCATACTTCTCCGAGTCTATAACCTTTTTAAGGGCAATTTTAGCCTTGTCATACTGCTTGGCGAAAAGGTAAGCCTTTCCGGCAAGAGCCCATGCAAAGCCCTTGGTTACCTTCACTGCTCCATCCTTGTCATCCTTACTTTTACGCTCATCCAAATCGTTGGCAGCATTCTCACATTCCTGCGCAATCCACTCTATCAACTGTTGGTGATTCATAGGATGCTCAGGATCCTTATCACAATTAAAAGGCTGTGCAGTAGGATCCAGAGCTTTAGTTACCAATGGTGGAGTACCCCAGAGATTAGCCAACAGGAAATAATCATAAGCACGAAGCACACGAGCCTCTGCGGCACAACGTTTCTGCACAGCGGTAGTACCCTTGGCAAAGTGATCGAGTACAAGGTTACAGGTATATACAGAGTGATAGAGGCCTGTGTACATATGCTTTGGCACTTCAGCCTCAGCATCATAATAGAACTGATTGAGCATGATACCAAACGTATTATCACCAGAGTTGGCACCTGCTGCCAACACATCGTCTCCACACTCATTGAGTATCAGTTTCAATGGAGTATAAATACTTGGGCCACCACCATCGTGGTTACGTCCCACCACATTACACATAAAGCCTTCGTATGCAGCAACGAGGGCTGCCTCTGCATCAGCATCGGTCTTATAGAAGTTCTCGGTATATATTACACCCTTCTGCTCTATGTCAAGCTGATCCTCACAAGATGTCGTGAGCGTCATTGTTCCTGTGGCAGCAAGAGCCAATATTGTTGAAAATAATATTTTCTTCATTGTTTTTGAATATTAAAGGTTAGAATGTTACATTGATACCAAATACCACCTTCTTGGAAGTTGGATAAGTACCATTATCAAAACCACGAGATGCGCCACTATTCATAGAAGCGGTCTCCGGATCAGCACCAGGATACTTGGTGATGGTGAAGAAATCATCCAGTGAGCAATATACACGAAGATTGCTGATACCTGCCACGCTAGAGATAGCCTTTGGCAATGTATAGCCCAACTGAATCTGCTTGATCTTGAAATATGAGCCACTGAACACAGCTGCATCAGAACTGAAGAACTTCCAGTCTGTAGCAACCTTTTTCATATCAGGATATTTAGCATTGGTGCGGTCTGCTCTCCAAGAATCCTTCCAGTAGGTATCAATTCCATTGATCAACGGACGGTCAGCAGAAACCATCAAGTTGTAAATCTTGTTGCCAGCAGAGCCTGTTCCAAATACGGTGAGGTCAAAGCCCTTATATTCTGCATTAAGAGTAATACCATAAGTAAACTTAGGAATACCTGAGCCCAAATCCTGCTTATCTTCATCGGTTGGAGCTGAAGTTGTTTCGCCATTCTTATTATAATAGAGAGCGCTACCATCTTCGGCTACACCTGCATACTTGTAACCACGGAAATACCATACCTGATGGCCAGCCTCGAATGTAGGCTTAAGCTGGTTATTGAATCCATCGATACCTATTTCGGTCAAACGGCTTACAAGGTTAGAAACCTCCTTCACCTCATTCTTCAGAGTTGAACCATTTACGGTCACACTATACTTAAAGTCCTTGATGTGATCTCTCCAACCCAACTCGAAATCAAGACCAGAGTTAAGTACCTTACCTGTATTAACAACTCTCTTGTTTACACCAATCTCTGGAATAGGAGTGATTTCAATCAAGAGGTCCTTGGTTGTCTTACGATACCAGTCTAAGCCCAAAGTCAAACGGTCGTTAAGGAATCGCGCATCAAGTCCAAGGTCAACCTGCTCTGAAGTTTCCCACTTCAAGTCTGGGTTAGCAAGTCCAGAAGGCTTAGAACCTAAAGTCAGCTTACCATCTCCGATAGAAGGATTATACTGATAGAAACTCTGATTAAGAGCTATGGTAGAAGCATAACGATAATCGCTCAAGATATTGACGTTACCATTCTGACCCCAAGAACCACGAAGTTTCAAGAAAGAAATGGCATCACGGCTTATATTGTCCTTGAAGAACTTCTCATTGCTGATAGCCCATCCTGCTGAAACTGATGGGAAATTACCCCAACGTGCCTTCTTTGAAAGTTTTGATGTATCGAAAGCATCACGACGGAAGTTAACCTGCATGAAGTAACGGTTGTCATAGCTGTAAGATACACGGCCAAAGTAAGATAACTCTGTGGCATCTGAAGGAGCGTTACCTACATTCTTGGTTGCATCAGCCAACAAGTAGTTGATGTAATGGAAGTTTGGCTCATAAGATGTGAGTATGTTACCTCCTGTAGAACTGATGGAACTGTTATCCCAATGATTCTTGGTAAACGACATACCTGCCATGGCACCAATAGTGTGCTTGCCGATTGTTGTCAAATAGTTGGCAAAGTTCTCCCACTGATAGTACAAACCATTATTGGTATTCGCTTCAATGGTATAGTTTTCACTATGTGCCATAGATGTTAACCAATATGGAGTCTCGTAGTTATGATAGTTACTCTGAGTGATACGATAACCTAAGCGAGAAGTAAATGTAAAGCCCTTGAATGGCTTGATATTGGCAGCAACGGTACCACGTACATTGATACCAGAATTCCATGTGTCATGACGGTCGCGCTGATAGAGAGGGTTACCAGTAGCATCTTCTACATATTTAGAAGTACCATAGTAGTCATTGTTATGGCTTGGATCTCTTGGAACTGGGCCACCGGCTTCTACCTTTGCCTTCATGCCAGGAGCCAAATCCTCCACATTACTGATATAAGCTGGAGTCAAAGGATCGATAGAAACCACAGAGTTCAGCAATGAACCATAACCCTTGGTCACACCTTTGGTCTTCCACTTTTCAAAAGATGTATTAGTAGTCACGTTCAACCACTTATAGATATCATAGTCGGCATTGATCTGACCAGTGAAACGCTTATAAGTATCCTTGCTACCTTTAACGATACCATCATTGTTCAGGATATTCAAGCTGGCGAGGAAACGTCCCTTACCGTTACTTGCCTGCAAGGTGAGACTATGCTGGTGAGCCAGACTGTTCTCAAACACCTCGTCATACCAGTTGGTGTTCTGACCATTATAGTTGTTCTTCTTCAGAAGATCATCGTTCAAGTCGCCCAAATACTTGTGATACTCTATATACTCAGGAGCATCAAAGATATCAGCCCTCTTTCCCAACGACTGGATGGTGAACTTGCTGCTATAGGAAATCTGAGCCTTACCGCCATTGGCAGCACCCGTCTTGGTAGTAATGATAACGACACCATTACCCGCCTGCGCACCATAGATGGCAGCAGAAGCGGCATCCTTCAATACCTCCATGCTTTCAATCATAGATGGATCCAGGTACTGGATATTATCCACCTTCAGACCATCGACAATGAGCAACGGACCGATATTACCACTATTGGAAGAATAACCACGGATACGGATATCGGCAGCCTCACCCGGACCACCCGAGTTGATAATCTGCACACCGGCAGCCTTACCCTGGAGGGCAGCACCGGCATCGGTTGCTGACAAACCCTTGATGTCATCGCTCTTGATAGATGCAACTGCACCAGTCAGGTCGCTCTTCTTCTGAACGCCATAACCGATGACAACGACATCATTAAGAACTTTAGAATCATCCTTCAAGGTAATGGAAAGGGTTTTACCAGCCTCAGCTTTCACGGTCTTAGGCTCCATACCCACATAGGTAATTGTCAATGTTGCATCAGGTGCAGCATCAATGCTAAACTTACCATCCAAGTCGGTAATAACACCCAGCTTGCTACCATCTACTTTAACAGTAGCACCAATCACAGGTTCTCCACTTGGATCAGTCACTATACCTTTTACTATGCTCTGAGCCGAAACTCCCAAAGGAAGCAAACAGAGCAGGAATAGCAAAACAAACGGCTTTTCAATCATTTTTAAATTCTTCATCTTAAAAATAGATTAATAGTTTTACTTACTAGTCAGTTGTTTAATACTACATTATTATATTCTACATCCTAAATTTTCAAAAATTTCATTAAGGATGCTGAAACACGTCGCAAAAATAGATAAAAACATTAAAACGCATTTTATCTCAAGTAACAAATACTTTATCAAACATAACATCTACCCAAAAAGAAACAAAATGAAACATATTCTGAAACCTGAGAAAAAAGAATCACCTTATTATATAACAAAGGGAAAAGTTATTGATATATGAGACAAAGCACGTATGGAAATCTTTTCATAACTTTGCAAACAGAACAGAAGATGAAAATCAATCTAATAATTTAATTAAATATAAACTATGAATAGATTATCAATCTTAGCATCGATGCTCGCGATGGCGTGCCTACCCATGATGGCACAGAAAACGGGCAGTAAGGTCCAGGAAAAGCCTGATCCAAATTTTCAGATTTATCTCTGCTTCGGACAGTCGAACATGGAAGGAAATGCGGCTATCGAAGACATCGACCGAACGGGCGTGAACCCAAGATTCCAGGCTATGTATGCCGTGGATGATAAAAAGGCGGGATGGAAGAAGGGACAATGGCACACCGCTGTGCCGCCACAGGCAAGACCCTCTACAGGACTGACTCCTGTTGACTATTTCGGAAGAAAGATGGTGGATAACCTGCCAGACAGCATCAAGGTGGGAACCATCACCGTAGCCGTGGGCGGAGCCAGCATCGACCTCTTCGATAAGCGTACCTATAAGGCTTATCTCAAGAAACAACCCGACTGGATGAAGAACTTTGCTTCCCAGTACAACGGAAATCCATACGCCCGACTGATAGAACTGGCAAAAATAGCCAAGAAGCAGGGTGTTATCAAGGGCATTCTCCTGCATCAGGGCGAAACCAACAACGGAGATGCCAACTGGCCTAACCGAGTAAAGACTGTTTATAACGACATCTTGAAGGATTTGAATCTGAAGGCAGAAGACGTACCTCTGCTCGTAGGCGAAACCGTACAGAAGGATATGGGCGGAAAATGCTGGGCACATATCGCCATCGTTGATGATATTGCCAAGACCATTCCTACAGCCCACGTCATTTCTTCAAAGGGCTGTCCACAGCGTGGCGACGGTCTACACTTCATCGCAGAAAGCTACCGCACCATGGGCAAGCGCTATGCAAACATGATGCTCGCCCTTCAGGGAATCATTCCAGACAGCAACTATCCGCGTGTAGATAAGGACCGCAGAGCTTATGTAAAGCTCCATGCTCCTGAGGCAAAGAAAGTAATCTTCGACATCTGCGGCAAGCAATATGAGATGAAAAAGGATTTGGATGGCGACTGGTACGGCGTGAGCGATCCGCTGGTAGTAGGATTCCACTACTATTTTCTGAATGTAGATGGCGTGCAGGTAGTTGACCCTGCCAGCGAAACCTACTTCGGCTGCTGCCGTGAAGCAGGCGGTCTGGAAGTACCAGAAGGAGCAGAAGGCAACTACTATCGTCCTCAGCAGGACGTAGCCCACGGTCAGGTTCGCTCAGTATCTTACTATGCAGCCTCTCAGAAGCAGTTCCGCCGCGCCATGGTTTACACCCCTGCCGAATATGAAACCAACACCACCAAGCGCTATCCTGTGCTCTATCTGCAGCATGGCATGGGCGAAGACGAGACGGGCTGGAGCAAGCAGGGAATGATGCAGCACATCATGGACAACCTGATAGCAGAAGGCAAGGCTGAGCCTATGATTGTTGTCATGGAGAGTGGCGATGTAAAGAAGCCTTTCGTTGCACGTCCAGGCAAGAATGTAGATGAAGAGCGCAGTCACTATGGAGCTTCTTTCTATGATGTGATTATCAAGGATCTGATTCCGATGGTTGACAAGACATTTCGCACTTATACCGACCGTGAGCATCGTGCGATGGCAGGTTTGTCATGGGGCGGTTGCCAGACATTCAATACGGTATTGCCTCACATGGATAAGTTTTCTGCCCTTGGCACCTTTAGCGGTGCACTCTTTGGCGTAGATGTAAAGACCTGTTTCAATGGAGTTTTTGCCGATGCAGAGAAATACAACAAAAACATTCATTATATGTTTATGGGCTGCGGTTCGGAAGAGAACTTCGGTACCGAGAAGATGGCACAGCAGTTGAAGGAACTGGGCATCAAGCTCGATGTTTACGTATCACCAGGCACTCATCATGAGTGGCTCACCTGGCGCCGCTGCTTCAAGGAATTTGTTCCTCACCTCTTTAAATGGTAAACAAACTATCAGACACAATAAATCCCAGAACTGCTTGGAAGAGCGATTCTGGGATTTATTTTTATACTTCTTGCCATTGAATTCCCGCACTGAAATTACGTCACGACGTATCTTTTACTACGTCCGGACGTAACTTTTGCTGCGTCGGGACGTAGCAAATCCCTCAAAAACACCGTTATTTTGCTGATTTTATGCCAAAAGTGGTAATAGGTGGCAATAAGGTGACAATAAAAACACCCCTTATTGTCACACATTATCCTCTAATAATCAAAGAGTTAAGTGTAAGTGTGGCAAATGTGGCATTAAATTAGAAAAAAATACACATGTAATACTACAGGATACTGATATAGCTCAGTCAGCTAACTCAAGTAGTTCAATCAGCTAACCCAAGTAGTTCAGTAAGCTAACCCAAGTAGTTCAGTAAGCTAACTCAAGTAGTTCAATCAGCTAACTCAAGTGACTCAATCAGCTGACGCAGATATCTCGACAAGCCGAAGGATACGTCTCCGTTAGCCTACGGAGTCGTATCCGTAACCCAATGCAGTCATATTCTTAACCCCACGCAGCCATATCTGTAGGCAAACGGAAGCACATCATGGCAAACTATCAGACATAATAAATCCCAGAACCGCTTAGAAGAGCAATTCTGGGATTTTTTATACCATTTGTTTAATATTTATATTATATAGATTCTACATCATCGTTCACATTATTATATATAGTACGATGCGAGCATTGTAAAACGTCTCATCTATTACTTGATAACCATCTTTTTACCATTCTTGATCACAATGCCCTTGTAACCCTTACCAACCTGCTGACCAGCGAGGTTGAAGCACTTGCCATCCTGAGCAACCTTCAGATTCTCTACCTTAGAAATACCGGTAGCTGTAGTAGTTACACTTTGTGAGAAGTACCAAATAGGTTTGATAGCCAACATTATAACGAAAATGATACACCATCAAACCTATTTGAAGAGGAAATCAGGAAAAGTCAAATAAACGAATATTCCAGATTCCCCAAATGTTTTTGCCCAAAATGTTCCAGATTCCCCAAATGTTTGGTCAAAACAGAGGAAAAATATACAGATTTATCAACATCATTACGTTTGAGCAGCGTTTACATAATTTATGGAATATTCCCTCTATGCAGCCAGAGCCTATGTGAAAGATTTTGGCACGAAAACGCACTTTTTCTCGAAAAAAAAGTGAGAAAAAGTGCGTTTTCGTGCCATTTTTATTTCTTTACTTACATAGGAATTTTTCAACCATAGTCAACAGTTGTTTCTCTGAAAGATTAGCGATTCCGATACTCTCTATGAGGGAAAACTCATTCTTGTTTTTGCTTATCACAAACTTCTTTTCCCTGCCATCAATCTTTGCACACAAATGAAAGTTGCCCTTGTAGGCTTGCTCTATATGTACATCGCTCACTTGATGACCATTAATCTCTACAGATAACGTCGGTTTATCATCTTCATACTCACCCCATTCTTTCAAATGAGAAAGGATGGTAGCCTCCACTCTGCCTATCCATTTTTCATCCACTGCATATTTTACAGCCACAGTTCTAAATTGCAACAAAGCATTCTTTACATCATTAATCAGGCTTTCTGGCTTTCGAATACCATTATCGAATGCAAATTGCAAGACATCCTCTTTTGAAATATTACGCAGTTTGGACCTGATAAACATACAGTGGTCTTGATTGGGCTGCACTCCACCCATATTGAGGATATAGGTAAGATCATAAGCAGGTGATAACCGCCAATTACCCATCCTATCCATCATGAAGGAGAAGTTTTTGTTGTGATCATCAGTATTGTTTGCCAGCACGTTGAATATCATTCTTCTATAAACCTCTTCACAATCAGCCTCAGGCAAATGGAGCGACCTGCAAACAGAAATAAGTTGCTCATAACTATTTGCCTCAGGATACATAGCCGCCAAAGTTTGAGTATGAAGCTTCTTCCCATCTTTTCTATCAAATCTCTGCGTCATGAAGTGCTTGCTGCCATCAACCATCAAGAGTTCAGAATGCATCATATTGATGCCAGCCTTGACGGCAAGCTCGTAGTATGTCATTTCTAGTTCGGCAGAGTTGAAATCAGCATTTCCAAACTTCAACAAGTAGTAACCATATCCATCAAGATCCGAGATTTGTCCACTTCTTATCTCACCATCAGCCGAATTGATAGCAATAATAGCCTTAGGCTGCCTGCCACCAGCAGAAGTTCCCACAGTCAAGAGCGACTGCATGGTAAGAGATTCCTCTGGTAAAATCAGAGCCTCCTCTCGTTCAGTAAATATGCGTTCAGCAAGTGCAACCAAGGAATTGACATCAATCCTCTCTGATTTCTTACTCCTCTCATACTCTGGGACAAACTCCAAAGCACCCATTCCTCTTCTACCGATAAATGACAACTTATCAAGAGGAGAAATTTCCGTATTGGAGAGATGATTCTGCTGTCTCCAAAGATCAAACAACTGATTGCCCCAAGAATCAGGCAATGAGTCAGCCAGGAAAGCAGGAAGTTTTTGATAAATTCTCTGGTCCTCTCCCCAAATAGGCATAAGTCCTCTATTGTTGCGTATGGATGCCCATAGAGGAGATATATCAATACCCCTATGCACAAAAGTTGGATTATAAGTGAAGTAGGACATTTGCCTTTTGTCGTCCCACGACAACCTACCAACTTCCTCATCCCACAAGATTACTTTTAAAGTCTTAACCATAAATCATTCGCTATTATCAGTGTCTAATTCTTTGTACCTTTTTATCTCCCTTGGTCATCAAGTAAGGGGATGGTGGCAATTCGGGCATTAAGTTATCAAGCGCATTGATCTGTCCCACCACCTTGAGCAAGAGAATCAATGTAGAAAGCGAAATGTTTCTAGCACATCCATTCTCAAACTTGTGGATAGTAGTCATACCAATGCCTGTCAGTTCAGCCACTTCCTTCTGTGTCAAATTGCATCGCATTCTGTATTCCCTAAAGCGATTTCCCAACAATCTCACCAGTTCCGGAGTAGAATATTCATACAAATCTTTCATATACTTAACTATCATTTAAGTAAACATTAAGCCATAAAATAGCCATTATATATCATTATAGTGATATATAATGGCAAAGATACAAAAAAGAAGTGATACAACCTCAAAAATCAGAATTATTTTTTATTTACTGACTCACATTTAACATATTGCAAGACAAATGTTACAAAGCAAAAAGGTCGGTCGTGTCTTCACGACACAATCGACCTATCACGACTAACATCATTTCGGTTAATCCTTTATATGATAAAACCCAAAACTAATGTTTCTTTATATTAGATGGCGTGAGCCATAGGATAGGCTCACACCACAAATATTACTTAGCATCATTCCAGTACTCTGGAGCACCGAGACCTACAGCGAAGCCAGCGTAAGTGTGCTTGCGGAGATAATTGCTATCCCAGAGACCAGTTGGGCAACCCTTGCGCCAAGCACCTGTGGTATCAGGAGAATCGGTAGCACACCACTGAGTGATACCATACTGCTGAGCCTGTGGAATCAGCTCGAAGTACTTCTGGATGATGAATGTATAGAAGCTACGCATCTGCTTGTGCTGCTCCTCAGTCATCTTGTCGAAGGTAACAGAAGTACCAGCCTCATCCTCATAAGCCATATCAAGCTCAGAAATCTTGACGAGCTTACCTGTCTTAGCCAGCAACTTAAACATCTCTTCGATGTCGCTCTGAAGCTTAGCCTGCTTAGTTGCATCACCATAGCATGTTACGTGCATCTGTGTACCAATACCATCGATAACAACAGGCTCCTCTGCATTAGGATCTTCCCACAGACCAATCCAGTGGATCAAGCTCTTCAGCTTAGCGTGCTGATCCCAGTAACCTTCCAAGTTGTAGTCATTGATAAAGAGCTTCAACTTAGATGGATCACCATTGTGCTCAGCAAAGCTCTTACGTGCATCTCTTACGGCTGTACGAACATAGTCGATATCACCGAGATAATCCTGCCAGTAGAAGCTATTGGCTACATCAGAAGCAGGAGCATTAGTTGCATGCTGCAACTCATTGAATCCATCAGCACCTTTCTTACCAGAGATCGCCTCGTTCACAACATCCCAAGATGTAACATAACCATCAGTAGCCGCCATCATGCCATCAATCCATGTACCCATGGCAGTAGTAAGAACACCCTTCTTCTCCTCATCGGTAAGAGGAATTGAATTCATCTTCGTCACCTTACAGATACGCAATCCATGAACATCCAAGGTAGCACCAGCAGTCTGAGGCTTCAAGATGAAATCATAGTTGCCACCCTCAATCTCAGGAAGGTTCAACTTGATATTGTTGCGACCTGCCTTAACAGGTACATTCACTGTCAGCTGCTGAGCCGAACCACCCCATCCATTCTGAGCGGTCAACTGTACGCCTGAAGCATCAGCTGATGAAGTCAAGTCGAGATAAGCGACATAGTTGCCTGCATCCAAGTGATTGTTGCTTCCTGGGCTGATGAAGAACTGAGACCAAGTGCCTGTTGGTACAAAGTGAATGGCACCATTTACTACAGGAGGCTCACATCCCATTGCAAAGAATGGGAAAGGACCATCAGTATAGCTCTGGCTGCATACCTCTTTCTCCACCTCCATTACAGGTGCCTCTGAGTGAGAAATGGTAACTGACTTCCAGTAAATCTTACCAACGAAGTCACCATGCTGGAAGAAGAGACCATTGCTAGCCATCGTAGGAGTCACATTGAACTCAATTTTCTGATAACCCTTGCCTACAGGAATGGAGAAGTTCTTGGAGAATCCACCACCCCAGTCACCAAGCTTAAAGCGGATATTGGCATCTTCCTTACCTTCAGCCTTACACTCGATGGTCATCTTATACTCCTTGCCCTCGGTCAACGTAATGCCATTAACCAACCAATATTGAAGGACATACCAAGGATCCACTGCCTTTGGATTGGTGATTACCACCGCACCATCTTTGTTCCACTCAGTAGTAACAGTGGCAGGTGCACCTGTCCAACTATAGCTAGAAAGTGTAGAACAATCAAGCTCATAATCCACCTTATCTACCTTCTGGCTAGGATCTACCTTGATTTCCTTATCGGCAATCAAAGAGTTGAGGTACTTGTTGTTCTGCTGAGAGTGCCAAGCGAGCGTATGACCATAGATGGTCAAACCTGCATCCTTGGCATTGGCAACAAAGGAACTGACATTGTCGAAGTTCATCACACCCTTGTTATCCACACAAGAAGCATACTTCATCGCATTGCCAGCAGTCATCTCGTCGAAGTTGCTACCAGCCAAGCAATACACGATGCCCTGCTCATTGAAGTCGGCTGCGGCGAGCGCAATGCCCAACTTAAAGTCGGGATTGCACTTGCCAGCGTCTTTCAAGTCCTGTACATATTTCTTCAAAGGCTCATAGTTGTTGAGATACAGATAGTCCTTTCTGTTCTGGGTCATATCTGTACGGAACTCTGAGAACTTGTCGTCAGCGCATGAAGACAAAGCCAAGAGAGCTACCAAGCCTAGTCCAAAATTAATTCTTTTCATATTCATGATATAATCTTATTTCGATGATACTAACCCAGCATCTTACTGCTGAACATATTTAGTATTGAAGGTGACGACACCATTGATGTTGCCACGAGTCTGAGCTACGAACCGGTCACTGGTCTCCATCGTGATGCCACAACCGAAATCGACCTTGTAGTTGAGGGTGAGCAAGTCACGATCCTTGTTACCCCAAGCCAACTTGGCTGCCTTCTTCTCAAACTTGCCAGAACCTGTGGCTGTCATGCCCTCGGTATCAGAAGATACAGTGACATTGCCATCATTGTCAAAAGTAAGTTTCAAGTTGCAGGTGTATTTCACAATCTTATCGCTGCCATCTTCATTCTTACCTTCCACCTTGCTCACTGAGACAGGGAAGAGAGCCTCTGTCAAGCTCTTAGTGGTAATCTGGCAAACCTCATCCTTCTCGATGGAAGCACCTTGACGAGTTACTTCCTTGGTCTGACCATTCTCGGTAATCTTATCAGTACCACGACGAAGATAGAAGCCCTCCCAAGGGTTCATGTACTTTACCTTGTAGAGTACATAATCCTGAGGAGTTTTTGACCATGCCTCCAAGTTTGTTCTAGAAGGAGTCTCACCATCTACCATAGGCTTACCACTCAGGATAGAGTCAGCTCCCACCTGCTCCAAGATACGAACAGGAATCACATAAGAACCCTTGACGCACTCAGGGTCTGCGAAGAAAGCATCCTCCAACTTCACCTTCAATCTGCCAAGCATCTCACCATTATAGTTGATGGTATTGCCATCCAAGGTGTAGTAGTTGGTAGGCATTGGCTTCACTGGAGTCACGCCGTCCTCGAAGAAGAGGTTGTCGCAGAGAGATTCATCGACAGCCACCTTCAAGGTGATGTTCTTGCCATTACGAGCACCACCCATTGTGGAGACGATACGGATGATATGGTTGTTATCGTCTGTGGTGTTGAGGGTCTCTGCATCACCCAAGACCACGGTACGGTCTAGGAACTGATGGGCGAAATATACATTGACACCACCCTCGTAATCAGGGAAGTCTGCATCACCGTTCTCGCAAGAGGAGAAACCGAGTGCCAAGATTCCCATGACAGCCATAGCTAAGATTTTCTTCATTTTCATAATTAATCGTATTTAATATTAGTCGTTGTTCTTTACATTCCAGCCCTTGTTCTGCTTCAAGTTGCTCCACTTGAGCGTCTCACTTTGTGGGATAGGACCATAATACATATAATCGCTATAATTTCTTGTCTCTACATCGATTTCTTCGAATGTAGGAATACCATCTACCTCGGTTACGTTGACACCCTTGGCTGTCTCGGCAATGTTAGCCTTCCAACGGCGGAGATCCCAGAAGCGGTGATTCTCGAAGCAGAGCTCGATACGACGCTCATTGCGAATCAACTCACGCATCTTTGCCTGATCCTCTGCACATTCATCGAGGTAGCCAGTATCGGTGATGCCTGCACGTTGGCGGATAGCCTTGATGACATCGTAAGCTGAATAGTTGTGAGTACCTTTACCCTTTGGTCCCCAAGCCTCGTTGGCTGCCTCAGCGTAATCCAAGAAAATCTCGGTGTAACGGATGTAGGCATTGTAGTGAGGCTGTGCATTGAGGTTGTTAGGGTCTGCGCTACAGTCGTCACGAAGCAACTTCTTCAGATAGTAACCTGTACGAGTAGAGGTACTAATCTTATTGAGACCGTCATTGGTATCTCCAGTTGCTGTCGTGTTGATGGTCTTGCCCTTGTACTCAGAACCATTGTGGATGATATAGAGGTCGAGACGTGGATCACGATTGCTATAAGGATCAATGTCATCAAAGTCACTATTCTCCTCATCTGTGATAGGATAACCATTCGCCATAGGGAAGGCATCCACCAAGTTCTGAGTTGGATTGATGCGACCCTTTCCGTAGAGTGTAGGAGGGAAATTGTTCTTCTCTTGGATAACACCGAGATCATAATCTTCCTTACCCTCATTGACATTACTACGCCAAATGATTTCAGCAGGAACAGCACCCGACTTCAACTTCTTGATTTCATCCTTATTCGTGTACCAGGTGTTACCGTTGGCAGCCATACCTGAGACACCACCGATGCGGTCGAGAACCGTGGCTGCAGCGTCGGCAGCATTGGCAGCTGTAACATCACTGCCACCCTTGTAAGCCTCGCTAGATGCCATCAAGGCAACCTGGGCACGGATAGCCTCAGCGATACGACCACTGATACGACCAGCCAAGTGCTCACCGAACACACGGTCATAGACGCTCAAAGAAGCACCCAACTCCTTATAGTAGGCAGGAACCTCAGACTCTGAGTGCTGCTTGTAGTCGAGAGGCAACAACTTGATAGCCTCATCCAAGTCGGAGTTAATTTGGTCGATGCACTGTTGGAAGGTAGCACGAGACTGATTGAAGTCGGTGTTGGCATCTTCCACAGTGGTTGACAATGGCACACCCAAGAGTTCACCATCCTCTGACCAACCAGCATGAGCCTGAACGAGATAATAAAGATTCAAAGCTCTCAAAGCATAAGCCTCACCCTTGCGGCTCTCAGCGAACACCTTGGCAGCAATAGGATCATCTGCCCATTTCACGTTGTCAGCGATAGCAAGGAATTGGTTCAGATACTGGATAACAGAACGGCGACCATTCCATTGGCTCATTGGGTCGTTGTTAGCAGCCCAAGCACCTTGCGCCATTTTCGAGTAAGTGCTAGCCAAATCATTGGTCACTGCATCATCGGTGGCAATGTCCGTCGCGCTCGAATTGGAATATGGCAGATGAGAATAGGCATAGCCCAAGAGACCTTGTGCAAATGTAGGCTCCTTAAGCATCGCCTCTACACCTCGGTTATTCTCCTCGGCAGGCTCAAACAAGTCGGAGCAAGATGCCAACGACAAGGAGAGCGCAGCCAATAATATAATATTCTTAATTTTCATCTTAATTCGTTTTTATGAGTTATTAGAATGATGCCTTGACACCTATATTATAATAACGTGTCTGAGGAGCTTGACCTACTGACATCTCCAACCACTTGCGGTTGCCAGAGATAGTCAACAGATTGGAACCACTGACAAAGGCTGAAAGTGACTTCACCCAGGTCTTCTGGAACAAGCGACTTGGCAAGTCATATGTAACCTGAACCTTAGCCAAACGGAACGCATCGGTCTTGTACAACCAGAAATCAGAGGTCTGATAGTTGTTGGTTGACTTAGAAGCCAAGCGTGGATAGAGAGCTGTCGTAGCGTTCTCTGGTGTCCAAGCATCACGTGCAATCTCAGAGTACTTCACGTTACCCTCTGTCTTGAAGTAGTCACCCAAAGACAACTTAGATGCGTATGCCCCGAAGTTGGCTGTTCCCAAGGCGAAGAAGGTGAATCCCTTCCACTTGGCGGTGAAGTTGATACCCATTGTGAATGGAGAACCATACCAGCCACCCTTGCCGAGATATACCATATCGTTGGAGTCGATGACGTTGTCACCATTCTGGTCGATGTACTTCAAATCACCTGGCATCACCTCGTTACCCAACTTACTTTGGTCTGCCCACTCAGCAATTTCCTCTTTGCTCTGGAAAATACCTGCGGTCTTGAATCCCCAGATACCATCGAGTACCTTTCCTTGACGATTCTGATAATCATAGAGGTTGACCTCGTCACGCTTGGTGGCCTTGGTAGTATAATAAGTGCCTGTCACACCGAGTGCCAAATCTACTTCTCCAAACTTCTTGTTGGCAGTTACAGCAAAGTCGAAACCTGTACGGCGATCGGCATTGAAGTTGACCACAGGAATGAAACCACCTGTAGGATAACCATTACTCAAGTAAGATGGATAGTAAGTTGGATTGGAAACCAACAAGCCATCGGTTGTCGTTACGAAGAAGTTGGCATCCAAGGTCAGCAATTTCTGCCACAAAGATGTACGGAAGTTGACTGAGAACTCCTTACGGCTGATAAATCCCAAGTCATTATTTCCACCTTTGGTAGAATAGGCATATTGGTTGGTACCACCATCAGCCCAAGCATATCCGTAAGTCTGGCTCCAAGCTGGCATATAGAGATAATAACGCTGGTCATTAACAGCCAAGTCTATATCTTGCTTGATGTCGCTGTAGGATGCACTGATCATCATATCATCCACCACCTTGCTGTCCTTCAAGAATTTCTCATTCTTCAATCTCCAGCCCAAGGTTAAGGAAGGTGAAAGAGCCTCGCGATGACCTGGAGCCAACTGTGCTGAATGGATGGCTGCCATACCGAAGTCGAGATAGTACTTCTGGGCGTAGTTGTAAGACGCATCCAAAGCTAGGTTGGCACTTGAGTTCTTGTGATAAACAGCCGACTTGGTCTGCTGGAAACCAGAGGCAATCAACATGGCAGAAAGGTTATGCACCTTGCTGAATGTGTTCTGATAGTTGAACTGCGCAGAGAAGAGCATCGTCTGGTTATCCACACTATTACTAATGTTCTGCACACCAGGATGCTTGTCATCGCCTTCCTTCTTCAAGCTTACGATTTCATCCTTACCATTGATGTTTGCCCAAGTTGGGATATACACCGCATAATTATTGTCGAAAGAGGTATTATAAGAGGTGGCGTAATCGACTGCAAACTTTGTCTCGAAGGACAAGCCCTTGAGTAACTTCGCCAAGTTGATCTTGATACCTGTGTCAAACTGGAACTGGCGGCTTGTATATTTAGTCTTACCAGCTGAATAGATGTCACCAAAGATATGGGTAGAGTTCTCCTGGCTACCTGCCAAGAAGTACTTACCATCTATCAAGTTAGCATTGTTGATCAAAGCCCAGGCATTGGTTGCCGATGGAGAGATATAATCAATTGGTATCAATGGAGCTGCATTCTGTGGATAGTTTGGACGCATAGAAGCGGCAGTTGACCAATAGTTACCCTTGGCAGAGCTTGCATCATAGAATGTAGCATTGGCATTGACATAAGCCTTGATATCATCACTGATGTTGACATCTACGTTACCACGTACATTGAAACGGTTGGTATGGTTGTGCTTAGCCTCACCAAACTTGAATACATCACCTACTCGATAGAAGTTGATGTTGCTGTAGAAGTGAGCACGCTTGCCTCCGCCCTCAATCTCAGCAGTAGCCTCAGAGCGGTTATATGCCTTTCTGATATAATCAGAAGAATAGTAATCCACGTTAGGATAACGGTAAGGATTGTCGCCAGCACCGAAGTCATAAATCTCGTTCTTATAGAGAGGAGGCAATCCATCGCTGGCACGTCCCTTATTATACAAGGTCATGTATTCAGCTGAGCTAAGATACTCAGGATAAGACTTGGCTACATACCAGCCTGTATTGGCAGTGACATCTACCTTGATGCCATCCATCTTACCTCGCTTGGTGGTGATGAGGATAGCACCCTTGGCAGCCTTGCTACCATAGAGTACCACAGCCTGAGCACTCTTGAGGAAAGTAATCTGAGAAATCTCTGAAGGAAGTACATTGGTTGCCTCACGTGGCACTCCATCCACCAAGACTAAGTAGCCTGCGTTGTTGGCATCCTGTGCCCAGAGTGAGTTGCCATTCCAACCACCTACCAACGCTTGCATGTTGTCAAGGCTATAGGTATGGTAGTCTTTCTTCATCAAGTCCTCTACATCGACCACAGAGACACCACCGAGGAGTTCATCCTTAGCCACCTGGCGGTAAGCCACTTGAACCATCTCCTTGTCAGCGTTCAGCGAGTCGGTTTCGTCTGCTTGCGCCGTCTTGGCATCGACACTCAATGGAGCCAAAGCCACAAGACCTGCGACAAACAACTTGTAATTATATGATTTGAATGTTGAATTCATACGATCATCTATTAATTTGATATATTATAGTATTGCTTACCAACCAGGATTCTGTGGGAACTCTGCATAGAGTTGAGTCTGATCGGTTGGGAATGGGAACCAATAGTGCTTGGCGGTGAAGTCACGTTTGATGATAACTTTCCTGCCATAGCCAGATACTTGTCCATCCTCAGGATGTTTAGGGTCGCTGCTGACACGCTCAAACACCTGTTCGTACTTGGTATTGTAAGGAGCCTCCGTCAAGAGCAACCAGCGCTGCAAGTCGTTGAAACGCATTCCCTCGAAAGCCAACTCCACCTCACGCTCACGACGAACTTCGTCCATGAACTTGTGAGCATTGGCTACATATTCAGCTGCCACATGACCTGCACCACAACGGTCACGAATGGTATTGATGGCAGCCTCAGCTGTCTTGCTAAAGTTGGATGACTTACCTTGCGCACCAGAGGTGGCAGCACAAGCCTCAGCATACATCAAGTAGATATCGGCAAGACGCATATAAGGTAAGTACGCATTGAAAGCCTTGTCGAAATAGGTATCAACCGCATTACAAGTATGAGGAGCCAACTTTTGGATAAAGTAACCCGTACGGCTTCCATTCTCAACATTACGCATGGTCTTCATACCATCTTCCGTATCAGTTGCAGATGAAGAAAGATTACAATAAATATAATTCTTCTCTTTTTTGGCACTACCATCATCGTTGATGTATTTGCATCCATCAAATACGATGTCGTGATAGAAACGAGGATCACGGTTCTTCCAAGGATGCTCTGGGTCGAAACCGCCTGCAAGATTAGGCACTAACTCGCCATTCTCTATCAAGAAAGCAGGCTCGCCATTCGCCATACCATAAGCCTCTACCAAGTTGGCTGTAGGCTGGTGGATGACATTATCATGAGGAACGATGCCATCCATCTTAGGACCAAACACCTTACCATGGTTCCAAGGTGAAGCCCATCTATTCTCATCACATGGACCACGGAAGATAGCTTCTGTAGAACCAGGCATCTGGTAGTTCTGATTGACAGTGTAGAAGATGTCATCGAAGCTAGAAGACTCGCTGGAAGAGATGACGTGATTATAAATATCGTCATAATTATAGGAAGCCAAAGCATATTGCGTCTGACCACCTTCTACCAAGTTGAGCAACTCGCCGAGAGCCTCAGCTGCCTTCTGGCTATACTCTGCATCATAATCGTATGTGATCTCACTCTTAACTGCTCCGAGTTTTGCACCATTCTTCATCAAAGGACTGGCTGCCCAGAGATAGTTCTTGCCAAGATAGCCCAATGCCATGATCTTGTTGATGCGAAGTTGGTTATGACCAGAGGTCTGCTTACCAGCTGTGGTCTTATCCCAATCGATAGGCAACAGGTCGGCAGCCTTGCGGAAGTCCTCTCCTGCCTTAGCTGCACATTCTTGATAAGAGAGACGAGGCAAGGTCAACTTACCACTGGCATCCAGCACCTGATCGATGTATGGAAGACCACCCAACTGCTGCATCATCTCGAAATGCCACCATGCACGGAAGAAATAAAGCTGACCAGCAATCAAGTTTTTCTCCTCTTGGGTAGCGGTTGTCAACTTGTCGAGATTAGCAAGACCTAAGTTGCACTTACGGATGCAATACCAAGCATGAGGATAGATAGAGTGAGACTTGGCATCTACCTTCTTTGGATCACTACCTGCACGATAGAACCAAGAAGCATATCCATTGGTATAGATATCGCGATAGTTACCCAAGTCCATTTGGTGGGTCATCTCTGCATCTGCCTTGGAATTGAAGACTTCATCGTCACCCCAGTTCCAAGAAGGAGCCCAATTACACTTCTCCTTGTCAGGCACGCAGTTGTAAATTTCCTCGATGAAGCCTTGGAAATTCTTGAAGGTCTTGAAAGCATCCTCAGAAGACACGGTTGTCTCTGGCGACTTATCCAAGTAATCCTCGCAAGAGCTCAACGATGTGGTGAGCACCAGGGCTAGGCAACCTGTATATAGTATGTTTTTAATATTCTTGTTCATTAGTATTCACTTTAAAAATTACAATGTAAACTTGACACCTAAGTTGAAACGTCTTACAGTAGGATAAGCTCCAAGTGAACCCCATGTAGAGAGGTTTGACTCACGGTCGTCTGGCATACGTGTCCAGAGCCAGAGGTTATTACCATTGAGATAAACCTTCAGGTAGTTGATTCCCAAGTGCTTGATCCATCCCTTTGTCCAAGTATAGGCAATTTCCACATTCTTCAGACGGATGTAAGAACCATCATATAGGAACTGGGTACCATTGCTATAATTAGAGGTCGTCGCTCCCCAACGTGGAACTCGCACATCAGCATTGGTATTGTCCTTATCCCACCAAGAGCCTTGATCAAAGACGGTATTCAACTTGCTGCCAAAGCTGCTAAGACTTACCTCACGAGTTACATTGGTGACACCATAGAACTGAGCAAACGCTGAGAAACCTTTCCACTCGAAACCGATGGTGGCATTGTAAGTGTTCTGAGGACTGTTGCTATAGCCGTATGGAGCCTTATCGTTGGAATCAACCACACCATCACCATTGTAGTCGATGATGTAATAGTCACCTACCAAACGGTAGTTCTCATTCACATCATGGGCAGGAGAGCCATACAAGTCATCGATGTTGTTCAAGTAACCATTGCTCAACCAAGCCTTGTTCTGGTTGATGGCATAGCCTGCTTGTCTCAAGTTGGATGGTGCCATACCTGGGTCATCCTTGATGAGCACCTTGTTCTTGGCATGGGTCATATTGAAGTTACCCCAAAGACGAAGACCATTAGCAAAGGTCTTATTGAGCTTTACTTCCCACTCATAACCTGTGGTACGAACTTTACCCAAGTTAGCTGTTGGCGCAGAACCACCGAGATAAGAAGGAACGGAACGCTCGTTACCACGTACCAAGATGTCGTCACGAACATCACGGAAGACATCGAAGGAACCTGTAATCAAACCACCCAAGAAACCGTAGTCAGCACCAATGTTCAACTTCTTAACTGTCTCCCACTTCACGTTTTCATTGCCGATGGAAGCCTCACGATACCAAGTATAGATACTCTTGTTGTACTTCTCATCCATGACGGTGTTGCCACCGTATGCCCACTGGCTCATATACAACCAACGGTTGCTATCGAGGAATGGATCACCCAAGTTGTCATCACCAATCTCACCGTATGATGCACGGAACTTCAACATGTCGATGATGTGCTTGTCACGAAGATTCTTCATGAATTTCTCCTCAGTAACAGTCCAACCAATAGCACCTGAATTGAAGAAAGCGAAGCGATTATCCTTGCTAAACTTCTCTGATCCGTTGTAAGCACCATTGTACTCGATGAAGTAGCGACCATCATAGTTATAGGTTGCACGGAATGCCCAGTCTTCACGATAGGTAGGAATGACACTACCTCTAGCATTTTCCTGGCGTGAGAACAAGCCCATGGCAGAAACATCATGCTTACCAAACTTGCGTGCCCAGTTGAGCTGTGCCTGATAGTAGAGATTGCGAACTGTTGCAGAGTTGTTCACCTCACCTGCCATTGTCGTCCAGCCCAATGGTTGCTGGTAATCGAACTTGTTGTTCGTCTCATTATTATATCTATAAGAAACTTTGCCTGTATCTGGGTCAATCCACTTCTGAACAGGATTGTTGTTGGAGTCATTGATACCGCGTTTCACCTCAATGAAGTTGTTGTCCCAAGAAACCGTAGCACGGAAATTCAAGCCCTTGGTGATGAAGTCGAGTTTCTGTTCCAAGGTGAAGTCGGTGTTGATACGAGTGGTAGTGGTCTTAGAAGCACCACCTGTAGAAAGTATCATCGCAGAGTTCGTTGTGTTGGAAACTGCATCGTAATAACCCCATGTTCCATCTGAGTACTTTGGAAGGAAGACGTCTGGAGCGATATTATAAGCACCTGACCACTGCTGGCCCATCTGCCAAGCATCATTACTATTGATATCATTGAGCATAGGAGCCTTCTTCACGCCATTGGAACCAGCGAGATTCACCTTCAAGGTCGTAGTAGGAGTGATGGTGAAGTCCAAGTTGCTTCGTACGTTGATACGATCGAAGCCATATCCAGACTTGTAGTTACGTCCGTTGTCATATACACGGAAGAGGTCGCCCTCATGTACATAGTCGGCAGAAGCAAAGTATCTTACAAACTTGGTACCACCGCTTACATTGACATTGGCATTGTAAGACATAGCCGCATCCTTGAAGAGGGCATCTTGCCAATCCACATTAGGATAACGCTCACGCTGTTCCTGAGTGGTCTGATTGCGGTAGTTGTTGATAAATTCCTGTGAGCGGATGTTTGCCCAAGACTCAGGAGCCACGCCCAACTCATGCTCGATAGCTCTGTTGCGGAGCATCAAGGCATCGTAAGAGTCGTACTTGTTAGGCAACTTAGAAGGAGACTTCAATGTAGTATTGAAACCTACGTCAATCTTAGCCTTGCCTTCCTGACCACGCTTGGTGGTAATCAAGATGACAC
>OGIM01000135.1_pt1 | contig 33482 bp, 17 predicted proteins | sample 1571801 | NCBI WGS metagenome assembly OGIM01 (sample SAMEA2582106, study PRJEB24529) | metagenome | biome: Human gut stool | place: China | collected 2011
CATAGTTTTTGGGTTAGCATCTGCACAGCACTCCACAGGGTTTGTCGGGTGCGCCCTTTGCTATTCACGCTTTTGGGAGCCTTGCCGCTTTCGCTCTCGGCCCAGGATGGGTTGGAAGTGCAAAAGCGGCTATTGGCGTCTCCACACCAGCCGATAGCAAAGTCCGCTCCATTGAAGGCGGAAGCGAAGAGCATCCCCTACAATGAGAATTTCAACGACACGGTGTCGTGGAAAGATTGGTCGCAGATCAACAACCAGACGTGGCTCTCTGCCAACGATCAGGATGTTTGGCAGCGCTACGAGTGGGGCGGCCCCGATTATAAGGGCAGTGCAACGGTGTATCAAAACCATGGCGTGGGCCTCAACACGTGGCTCATCTCTCCGGCGTTGAGCCTCAAGGAAGGCATGACCTACCGCGTGTCGTTCTGGTTCCAGAGTTGGTTTGCGCCTGTTCACCACGTCTACCTGCTCACGTCGCCCACCGACACTGTGGCGGGCCGCATCAAGGTGCTCGACATCGTGAAGGACGCCTCTACCACCGACAATTTCCGTGCCGATGTGGAGATACAAGCCGATGGCACCTATTACCTCGCCTTCTGCGACAACACGCCGTATCGCGAAAATGGTACGGCTTTGCGCTATTCGGCCGCGATCGACAATGTAAAGGTGGAAGCCGTGAGCAACAATGCGCTGCCTACCGCTCCCATGGCACTTACGCAGGTGCCGGGTGAGAATGGAGCCACTTCCATGTCGCTCAAATGGAAAAACCCGACACGAAGCAAGAAGGACGAACAGCTCGACTTCCTCAACTATGCGAAGATCTTCAAGGACGGAAAAGACTCCGTTGTCATCACCGACAATGTGCTGCCGGGTGCTCAGATGGAGTGGACCGATCCCAATCCCACACTGGGCAAGCATACCTATAGCGTGCTCGTGGGCAACTCTACGGGCGACGGCGACGCCGCCACGCTGAATACTTATATTGGTGTCGACAAGGCAGGCGCACCCGAGAACCTCTCGGTCGACTACGACGCCGACGCCGAGATTGTAACCCTCGACTGGGACACGCCGCATTTCGGCATGAAGGGCGGTTGGTTTGATGCCTCAGGCATTTCCTATCGTGTGGTTCGCCAACCGGGCAACAAGGTGCTGGCAAACAATCCAACGACAAACGAATTTGAAGACGACGACCTCGACAACTACGGCAACTACTACTACGAGGTGACCACGCGCACCAACGCTGGCCTCGGTGGCACCGCCGTTTCAAGCAGTTTCCTGGCTGGAAATGTTGCCTCATTGCCCGTTGTGCAAAATTGGGAAGACAGTACGACCTATGCCGCTTGGCAGATAGTGGACAACAATGCAGATGGCAGCACACTTGCTGTCGACCATTCTAATGGCTATGACAGTCCGTCGGCCATTGGTTGGCACTTCGTTGGGCAGAATGTTGGCAAAACCAAGGATGAGACGCTTTATGCTCCTCCTGTAGAACTTGTTGCTGGAAAGAAATATAAGGTGTCGTGCGTAGTTAGGAACACTCCTAATTACACATTCTCGCTCGACATCACCTATGGCACTGAGGCTGCTCAGGCTGCCCAGACCAACACGATCCTCAGCTACAGCGGAGTTTCTTCGGATGGCTCGTATGCCCAGATCGAAGAAACCTTCGAGGTGAGCAAGTCGGGACGTTACTATCTCGCTTGGTGGCTCCACGACACGGAGTCGAACTATGTTTACTTCGACGACTTCCGCATCGAGGAGTTGCTCGACAACAACCTCGAGGCCACAAGTGTGCGCAATCTCAACAACACACCCTCCGCTGGCGATAAGATTAGCACCGGCGTGGTGTATACCAACCGTGGCACCACGAGCGCCAAGTCGTTCACCGTGCAGTTGCTCGACAACGACAACAACGTGCTGGGCTCGTCGACCGTGCGACGCCCGCTTGCTGCCGGCGCTACCGGTACCGCCAACATTGCATGGACCGTGCCCGATGTGGAAGGTACCTTTGCCGTTCGCGGTAAGGTGCTCATGAGTGGCGACGAGTGTGCCAACGACGATGAGACAGTGCCCGTTTACCTCAATGTGCAGGGTGAGGGGCTGCGCGCCGTGACCATCGGCACCTCATCTGATGTGTCAGAAAATGTGCCTTTCAAGTACTATGGGCGCATCGTCAGCGAAAGTGTTTACAAGGCCGAAGATTTCCAAGGCATGGCCGGAAACATCGACTCACTGTCGTTCAAGGTGCGTATGGGTATGGAGCGCGACTTCCTCAACGTTCCGTTCAAAATTTTTGTGGCCAACACCGACCAGCCCGATCTCAACACGGGTTGGATTCAGCCTACATCGATGACCAAAGTGTTTGATGGCAACATCGACCTGAAGACCGGCGTTTACGACCTCACCATTCCTTTCAGCGAGCCGTTCTGCTACACTGGTGGCAACCTGGCTGTGCTTGTGGTGGGTCCTGAGGACGGGACGCTCTTCTCGCAGGAAGGTGGCGGCATGGGCGCTTACGTCTCCGAATATGGATGGGGTGCCTCTCGTACCTATGTTAGTCTTTCTATGGCTCCTGCACCCGATTTGAATGCTCTCAATAATGAAGTGGGCAGCTACTTCAGTTACGTGCCCAACGCCACATTCTTCTTCAACCCGTCTAATTGCGGTTCGCTCACAGGTACCGTCACCGATGCGGAAGGCAATCCCGTGAAGGGTGCTACGGTGTCGGGCGGCGACTACAGTGGATTCAAAAACATCAAGACCACGACCGATGCCGAGGGTAAGTACTTCATCAAGTATTTCCCGGCTCAGACCTATGACACGCAGATTTCAGCCACGGCCAAGGCCTACAGCGATTTCAGCGATTATGCCACGATTGCAGAAGGCGACACCACTACGCTCAACATCACGATGAAGAAGTGTGCCGTGGTGCGTTTGTCGGGTAAGGTAACCAGTGCCACCGACAATGCCACACCGGTGCCAGGTGCAACCATTGCCATCTCGGGCGACAACGATCTCACCACTACCACCGATGCCGAGGGCGGCTACTCTCTCAGCGGTGTGTATGCCCAAAAGAACTACACCATCAAGGTGACGGCTCCTGGCTATGAGGTGTACGACTATTATGGCGGCTATCCCGTCATCTTTGATAGCGCCGACGACAGCACTGCCACATTCGACATTAACCTGACCCCGACCACGGCTGCGCCTTATAGCGCCGAAGCCGTCGATGAGGGCAACAAGGCCGTCGTTACATGGCAGAAGCCGATCGAGAACATTACGCTCACCAAGACTTCTGACAAGGTGGTGGGGCAGTTTGGCGGTGCTTACAATATGTACATCGGCCACAGATACACCTCTGCCGAACTGAAGACTCTTGGAGTAGACAGCCTCTATTACATCAAGGCCGTCAAGCTTGTGCCTATGGCTTCGTCTACCTTCGAACTGGCCATCTGGCAAGGTGAGGAGGGCAACGAGGAGCGTGTGTACGCTCAGAAGTTTACGCCAGAGAAGTATGGCGCATGGGTTACCGTCGATCTCTCTCAACCCATCAAGGTTGATACGGAGAAGAGCCTCGTCGTGGGTTACACCGTGGAGTCAAACGTAGGCGCTTATCCTGTCGGATTCGATGCCGGTCCTGTCGCCGACGGTGGCGACTGCCTCTTCGACCTCACCATGAACAAGTGGTCGACGGCGCGCGAACAGCTATCTTCGATGAACTACAACTGGGCCATCAAGGCCGTGCTGGGTAACGACAACAACGCTCGCGAGGTGGCTTGGGCCACTGCCCCACAGAGTGAGGCCAAGGTGGCAAGCGCTTACAATGTCATCCCTCTCGACTCAGTGCCTGCACGTCTGCTCACGGAGGCTCCTGCAGCACTGGCCACACACTATGGTGTTAAGATGCTCTCTGCAGCCGTTCGCCCGCTGGCTCCCGCCAAGGCTGAGGCCATCAATAAGATCAAGGGATACAATGTTTATCGCCTTGAGCCGGGGCAGGAATCGCAGACATGGAACTGGACACTGCTCAACAGTGAGCCTGTGACTACTCTTAGCTACACCGATGCAGCTTGGGATTCGCTCGAGAACAAACCTTATCGCTATGCCGTGCGCTCGTTCTATGGCAATCCAAACTCTTGGGGCGATGGCGTGCTTAGCGATGCCACATTCACCGATGGTGTAGACAAGGGCCGTTATGGCACACTCACCGTCACGGTCAATGCCGACATGGGCGACGCCGAAGGGGCTACTGTGCGCCTCTCTGACAGCAACAAGGTGCTCAGCGCCAAGGTGGCAGGTGGAAAGGCTACGTTCAGCAATGTGCGTTTCGCCAACTACAAGCTCTCTGTGCTGAAGCCGCTCTACGACTACTACACGAAGGAGATCAGCGTGTCTGCCAAGGATGCTGCCGACACCGTGACTCTCGCCTTCCATTCGAAGGCTCCTGAGACGCTTAACGCTACCGATTACATCAGTGAGGCTCGACTCAACTGGGAGGCCCCCACAGCCGCTGCCACGGCTTACCTCACGGCGTCCAATGACACGATGGGCAACGCTTTTGGCCTCAATGCGGGCACCGAGTACATCTGCGGACAGATGATCGCGCCCAGCAAGATGGAAGCCTATGCTTACAACGACTTCTACATCGACCGCATCGAGTTTTACGCCAATGCTGCCACAACCTATTCGCCGCTCCTCTGGGAAGGCCCCGACGCCGACCACACGGTTCAGGTGTTCCGTAAGGATTACACCGTGTCGGAGGACGAGGTGGGAACATGGACAGGCCTCACACTCGAAAAGCCGATCAAGATCGATCCGTCAAAGACCTACTATGTGGGCTATGCCGTAACTTCGAAGACGGACGAATACCCCATGGCTGTCGACGATAATGGCTATCCTGCAGAGGGTGGTTGCTACATGTATGGTTGGGATCAGATGAATACCAGATACGGTTGGTATTTTGTGCAAACCGTTGGCAACTGGATGATTCGCGCACACATCACCGACACGCCCGATTCTGCAAAGGCTAAGCTGGGCGATGTGGCCTACAACCTCTATCGCATGAAGGCCGACGACGCTGCCAACGTAGCCGCTTGGACGAAGGTGAACGCCGCGCCGATCGCGTCGACCTACTATACAGACGCCACTTGGAACGACCTCGCCGACAACACCGACTACCGCTACGCCGTGAAGAGCGTGTTCTTCGACAACACGGAGTCGGCTGCCACCTTCGGCAAGGTGATGAACAAGGGCGCACTGGCACTGCTCACCGCCAAGGTTCAGACCAACAACAACCTCTCGGCTGCAGGCGCCGTGGTGCGTCTCCACGCTGGCTCGCTCAACTACAAGGCTGTTGTGGGCAGCGACGGCATGGCTGTAGTTCCCGAAGTGGTGAAGGGCAATGGATACGAGATCACTGTGGTCAAGGAAGGCTACGACACCCTGAAGGTTGTGAGCGACATTGTCAGCACTTTCGATACCCTCACCTTCCAGCTTGCTGAAGTGAAGCCCGCTCCTGTGGGACTGACTGTTCAGACTGCCGCCGACAATGCTTCGGTTAACATCAACTGGCTTGCTCCGGGCTCTTATGTGCCCAAGGAGGGATGGGCCTACTGGGATACCAACGAACCTTATGGTGGCTTCGGTACCTCTACTGGCACAGGATCTGTGGGTCAGCTCTACACGCCCGCCGACCAGGTCGAGAAGGGCATGAAGGGTCTCGACATCACCAAGATTGCCTTCTTTACCACCGATCCGAGCAACAACCCCGTGCTCGATGGTGCACACTGGACGGTGAACATCTGGCGCAAGACCAATGGCGACAACTTCGAGGAGGTTTACTCGCAAGAGGTTGAAAACGCAAAGAAACCGGCTTGGAACGAGGTTGCTCTCAACACGCCTTACCATGTGAGCGGCGATGAGACGCTGCTCATCGGATACACCTTCTACGGTTCTGGATCGCCCTTCGGCATCGACGCCGGTCCGGTCGTAACAGGAAAGACCGACTGGGCCAACTTTGGCCAGGGGTGGACCAGCCTGGCAAGCGCTGTGAGCGGATTCAACTACAACCTTCTCGTTCACACCTATCTCGAGAAGGCTGAGTCGGCTTCGACGGCCGTTGCTCCCGCTATTGCTCCCGCCGAGAAGATCGGTGGAGAGGCAGCCATCGCAGGTGGTATCTGTCCGATGAAGAAGGCCGTGGCCGCCAAGGCTGCCGCCAATCATCTGCGCCTCGCCTACGCTTATCCCGTGAAGGGTTACCTCGTGTATCGTGTTGCCGCTGGCGACGAGAACGACGAGAGCCGCTGGACGGCACTCACCGCATCGCCTATCAACGCCACATCGTTTGTCGACGATGCTTGGAAGAGCGTGGAGCCCGGCAAGCAGTATCTGTGGGCTGTGAAGGCCGCCTACGTGAGCGGCACCTCAGAGGCCGCATTCACCGAGACGCTCAACAGCGACGGTACGCTGGGTGTGGACGACATCACGACCAATGGCTTCAGCGTGAGCAAGATTGCAGACGGCACCTTCGAGGTAACCGTTCCTGTGGCAGCTACGCTCACCATAACCTCTGTTGCGGGTGCCGAGGTCTACAGCGGATCGCTCGAGGCTGGCAAGAACGTTGTGAGAATCTACGCCCCGCAGGGCATCTACCTCTTCGGCGCCACCGCCACGGGCTTCCACCAGGTGAAGAAAGTGGTGGTTAAGTAATCGAAAGGTTTATTCTCAATAGGCAATGGAACCGGAACCTCGCCTTCGTGCGGGGTTCACGGTCCCATTTTTCAGTAAAGATCCAATCTCCTTATTTTAATCTCTATGAAAAGGAAATTAACAACCCTTCTCCTCGCCCTGCTTGCGATGGTTCCGGCCTTGGCCGACGACCTCTCGCTGGGCTATTGCGATGGGCAGCAGGTCGACGAGTATGCCTTCAACAACACGCTGAGTGCGCCCTTGCGTGTGCTCAGCGAGATCGTGAGGCGCAAAGTGCTCGTCGAGGAGTTTACCGGTCAGCAATGCTCCAACCGTCCTGCCGGTAGAACCAACATAGAGGAATGTATGAAGGACGAGGACCATTATGTGATGATAGCCCACCACACGGGCTACGGCACCGTGAGCCTCTCGACCGACGCCCCCCCTACGCCACCTACACCACCACGCTCGACGCCTCTTGGAAGCCCGAGAACATGGAGATCGTGGCCTTCGTGGCCAACTACGATGAAACCAACTGCACCAACTGCACGGTGTATAACGCCGAGGGGTGCGCGCTTGAGGGCAACGATATGGTGGACGGCATCAGCACACCGGAGGTGGCTTCCTCTGCTACGATACAGGCCGTGTACGGCCTGCAGGGCGCTCGTCTTGGCGCGATGCGCCGTGGCCTCAACATTGTGAAGTTCAACAACGGCTCAGTTAGAAAAATAATAATCAAATAATAGACAACGATGAGGAAATTTACAAAACATGTTTTCAGCGTACTTGCGTCAGGCCTACTGCTGCTTGCTCCTGCAAACCTCTCAGCCGTGCCCGCTTATCCAGGTAAGATGAAAGTGAAGCAGGCCGACGGCTCTGTGCTGACCATTCAGCTTGTGGGCGACGAGTATGGCCACATGACAACCACGGCCGATGGCTATCCGCTGATCTTCAACATCTCGACACGCAACTATGAGTATGCCGTGGAGGATGCCAACGGACTGAAGGCGAGTGGCATGGCGGCTACCGAGGAAGGCCTACGCACCGCCGACGCCCGCAAACTGCTGGCCTCGGTCGACAAGCAGAAGGTGATGAAGGCGTTTGCCACCCAGTGGACCCAGACACGCGCTGAGGTCGCCAACGCCCGCAAGGCCACGCTGCAAGCCAAGGCGCCCGCTCGCGTGGTGCGCATCAACGATGTGCCAACCATGGGCAAGCATGATGTGTTGGTGATTCTTGTGCAGTTTGCCGACACCAAATTCACCGACAACAACGTGATGACCGACCCGGTCGACTACTACGACCGCTTCTTCCACGAGGAGGGATTCTCGGAACATGGCGCAAAGGGATCGGCCTACGATTACTATCGCTTCGCCTCCAAGAACCAGTATGACCCGCAGTTTAAGGTTTACGGACCAGTAACTGTGAGCGGCAAGGCGAGCGACTATGCTGGGTCGAACGGCTCGGCCCTGACCTATAAGATGATACAGGAGGCCGTGCCCCTCGTAAACAGTCAGTATGACGTGGACTTCAGCACCTTCGACACCGACGGGGATGGTGCGGCCGACAATGTCTACTGCATCTATGCGGGCTATGGTCAGGCCGACTCGGGCAACACCAGCACCATCTGGCCCCACAGTTCCAACCTCGACCTGGGCACGGGCCGCGACCGCTCGTTCCTTGTGGACGGCGTGAAGATCGACCGCTACACCGTGTCGCAGGAGGTGAACGGCCAGTCGCATGTGCCTGTGGGCATTGGCACCTTTGTGCATGAGTTTGGACATGTGCTGGGATTGGCCGACCACTACAACAATGGGTCGACAGCCTCCATGGGCTATACCAACAACGTGGGCAACTGGGACCTGATGGCGAGCGGTTCGTATAACGACGACCAAAACTGCCCGCCCACCTACTCGGCCTTCGAGCGCTACAGCCTTGGATGGGAAACGCCCGTGGAGCTCACGGCCACGGCCGACAGCCTCGTGACACTCTCGCCTTACACCGATGACGGACAATGCTACCGCGTGTCGGTGCCCAATGAGAAGGGCGAGTATTTCCTCATCGAGAACCGTCAGCAGAAATCGTGGGACACATATCTTCCCGGCCATGGCGTTCTGGTGTGGCATATCGACGAGGACCAGAGCGTGTGGGACAAAAACCAGCCCAACGCCGACGCCAACCACCAGCATGTGGATATTGTGGAGGCGGGCCGCACCATGTCGTCGACCGGATTGCCGACCGATCCCTTCCCCGGCGCCCGCGACGTGAGGAGCTTCAACTTCACCGACTGGAGCGGACGGTCTACCTTCGGCTTCGACTGGGTGGATGAGGCCGCCGACGGCCATGCCTCTTTCATCCTCTCCAATTCGGCCTATCGCTTGCCTTCGCCCGAGGTGACGGTGGATAGCCTCATGGGCACCTCGGCCCGCGTGGCGTGGGGCGAGACACCCCTGGCCAAGACGTACGACGTGATGGTCTACCAAGGCGGCACCAAGGTCGACTCGGTGAAGGCCGCAGCGCCGGGCAGCACCCTCTTCCATGGCTTGGAGCCCGAGACCACCTATTCGGCCCGTGTGGTGGCCACGCTCTCCACGGTATCGTCCGACACCGCGAGCGTGGAGTTTACCACCCTGCCGCGCCAGATGGAGGAGTGGAAGCCCGAGGCGCTTGCCGCCACCGACGTGACGGGCACCTCGTTTACGGCCCATTGGAAGGCGGTGCCCGAGGCCGACGGCTACGACGTGTCGCTGTTTACCCGCACCCACGACGGGCACGGCAAGATGGGCACAGGCTTCGACGACTTTACCACCTCTGTGCCCAACCTGCCTGAAGGATGGAGCCTTACGGCCAAGCAGGGCCGTAACGACAAGACCTTTGGCGAGGCTGCACCCGCCATCAGGTTGCGTGCCGATAGCGCCAACCTCGTGGTGGCCATACCGGGCAACAGCATCGACTCGCTGCGCTTTTGGCACTTCGAGAGTACGGATGGCCTCATCCTGAATGTCGACAAGTATGCCGATGGCGCTTGGAGCAACCTGTGGCAGTTTGCGTCCGACGAGAAGGCATGGCGTACCGAACAGGTCTATGTGGGCGGCGCCGACAGCCTGCGCATCGTGCTAACACGCGCTGAGGGCAAGACGGGTGGCTATGTGCTGCTCGACGATGTTTACCTGTCGTATCTCTTCGACCAGTTTACGTGGAAGCAGACCTTCGCCACCACCGAGACGGGCAGCGACGCCTTCCGTGTGGCCGACGACGGAACCACGCTGAGCTACACGGTGGCCGGCCTGTCGCCCGATGAGGTTTACGGCTATAGCGTGCAGGCGCATCTTGGCGATCGGCTGTCGCTCATGTCGGATACCATCAGCGTCGACACAATGAGCGTTCCTAACGGCATCCATGTGGTTGACGCGGCTTCGCAGCCCATGGCCGTCTACGACCTGCAAGGTCGCCGCGTGGCCACGCTCACAGCTGGAGCGAACGCGGCCGCCGTGCTGCCCAAGGGCATTTATGTGGTGCGCGGCAAGAAGATTGTGGTGAAATAAGCCCTCCAATCATTCATTATTCAGCCCCAACGAATAGGCGCCAATGGTGCCTGTGCGTTGGGGCTTACGGTTAAATTTTGCACGGGGGCTATTTTCTTTTTCGTTTGTTTTGTTTTAAGTTCTTTTCTATTTATCTTTGCAGCAACCAATCGCTAAAACAATCGAATAGACAGGCAAAGAACGTCGCATTCAGACATAACACCATACAACAACCATGACACGACAATACCTATTGGGCTTCGACGTGGGGAGCAGCAGCGTCAAGGCATCGCTCGTCGATATCGATAGTGGCCAGTGCGCCGCATCAGCCTTCTACCCCGAGACCGAAGCGCCCATCAAGGCCGTAAAGTCCGGATGGGCCGAGCAAGACCCCAACATGTGGTGGGAAAACGCAAAGCGAGCCCTCGCCACCATTATGGGCCAAACGGCATGCAAGGGCTCTGACATAAGGGCCATCGGCATTTCCTACCAAATGCACGGACTGGTATGCGTAGACCGCAACCTCAACCCGTTGCGCGACAGCATCATCTGGTGCGACTCGCGAGCCATTCGCTATGGAGAGCAAGCGTTCGACAGGCTCGGAGCCGACTATTGCCTGAGCCACCTGCTCAACTCGCCCGGCAATTTTACCGCGGCCAAGTTGGCGTGGGTGCGTAGCAACGAGCCGCAATGCTTCGAGCGTATCTACAAGATCCTGCTGCCTGGCGACTACCTCGCCATGAGGTTGAGCGGAGAGCCATGCACCACCATCAGCGGTCTATCGGAGGGCATATTCTGGGATTTCAAGGAGCGAAAGGTGTCGCAACCGTTGCTCGATGAGTTCGGCATAAGCCAAAGCCTCATACCCCATGTGGTACCAACCTTTGGCATACAGGGCAGGGTGACGGCACAGGCCGCCGCCGAGACTGGGCTGGCCGAGGGAACCCCCATCGCCTATAGGGCAGGCGACCAGCCCAACAACGCGCTCTCGCTCAATGTGCTCAACCCCGGAGAGATTGCCGCCACGGCCGGCACATCGGGCGTGGTGTATGGCGTGCTGGGAAAGGTCGACTACGACCCGAAGAGTAGGGTGGGAACCTTCGCGCACGTCAACTACACACCGTCGACCACAAGGCTCGGCGTGCTGCTCTGTGTAAATGGAACAGGATGTCTCAACTCATGGATTCATCGCAATATGGCACCCGACCTGACGTATCCGGAGATGAACCAACTGGCCAGCATGGCACCCATTGGAAGCGATGGCGTGACCATCATTCCCTTTGGCAACGGAGCGGAGCGTGTGCTCGAAAACCAGGAGACGGGATGCGACATACAGGGAATCAACTTCAACAAGCACAATCGTTCCCACATCATACGTGCAGCACAGGAGGGAATCGTGTTCTCGTTCTGCTATGGCATGGAGATTATGAGAGGCATGGGAATGAACATCAAGAAGATTAACGCCGGAAACGCCAACATGTTCCTCAGTCCGCTCTTCAGGCAAACACTTGCCAGCACCACCGGGGCAACCATCAATCTCTACCAAACCGACGGAAGCGTGGGAGCGGCAAAGGGCGCTGGCATGGGATGTGGCATTTACAAAGACAGCAACGAGGCTTTCGCCACGCTCAAGAAGCTACACGTGGTGGAACCAGAGGCCAACAAGGAAAGCCTGTACCAAGAAGCGTACGGGCGATGGAAAGAAGCACTTGACAACAAACTTGACAACAAACTAAGTTAATTTTAAAACAATTATGGCAAAAGAGTTTTTTCCCCAAATAGGTGTCATCCCATTTGAGGGCCCCGAAAGCAAGAATGTAATGGCCTTTCATTACTACCAGCCAGAGAAGGTGGTGATGGGCAAGAAGATGAAAGACTGGCTCAAGTTTGCAATGGCCTGGTGGCACACTCTCGGACCGGCATCGGGCGACCAGTTTGGTGGCGCCACACGAAGCTACGAGTGGGACAAGGCCGACAACGCCCTGCAGAGAGCCAAGGATAAGATGGATGCCGGATTCGAAATCATGCAAAAGCTCGGCATTGAGTATTTCTGCTTCCACGATGTGGACCTCATCGATCCCGCCGACGATATCGACGAGTATGAGGCCAACATGAAGGCCATCACCGATTATGCCCTCCAAAAGATGGAGGCAACCAACATCAAGTTGCTTTGGGGAACGGCCAACGTGTTTAGCCACAAGCGCTACATGAATGGAGCCGCTACCAACCCCGACTTTGGCGTGGTGGCGAGAGCCGCCGTGCAGATCAAGAACGCCATCGACGCCACCATCAAGCTTGGAGGTGCCAACTATGTGTTCTGGGGTGGACGCGAGGGTTACATGTCGCTGCTCAACACCGACCAGAAACGTGAAAAGCAGCATCTCGCACAGATGCTCACCTTGGCACGCGACTACGCTCGCGCCAAGGGATTCGAGGGCACCTTCCTCATTGAGCCGAAGCCTATGGAACCCACCAAGCACCAGTATGACGTCGACGTGGAAACCGTAGTGGGATTCTTGCGTGCGCACGGCCTCGACAAGGATTTCAAGGTGAACATCGAGGTGAACCACGCCACACTCGCCGGACACACTTTCGAGCATGAGCTCGCCGTGGCTGTCGACAACGGCATGCTCGGATCGATCGACGCCAACAGAGGCGACGCGCAAAACGGATGGGACACCGACCAGTTCCCCATCGACAACTATGAGCTCACGCAGGCCATGATGCAAATCATACGCAACGGTGGACTCGGCAATGGCGGTTCCAACTTCGACGCTAAGTTGAGACGCAACAGCACCGATCCGGAGGACATCTTCATTGCCCACATCTCGGGCATGGACGCCATGGCCCGCGCCCTCGAGAACGCCGCCGCCATACTCACCGAGAGCCAGCTGCCCACCATGCTTAAGGAGCGCTACGCCAGCTTCGACCAAGGAGAGGGCAAGCAATTTGAAGAGGGGAAACTCAATCTCGAGCAACTCGTAGATTACGCCAAGAAGAACGGTGATCCGAAGCAAACGAGCGGCAAGCAAGAGAAATACGAAACCATCGTTGCGCTCTATGCCAAGTAAACCCTAAGAAAGCAACGATGGCGCCGCGCATATCGTAGCGCCAATCAACCCAAACCCAAAAGGACCAAGCCTCCCCAGGCCTGGTCCTTTTTTGGTATAAGCCCGCACCTGCTGTGGGTGCTCCGTGGGGGCACATCAATAGCCGTGGAAGCGTAGCATTTGCTGAGCCATTGGGTCGCCGGCGTTGGCGGCTTTGCGCAAGAGCCGGAGGCCCTTGGAGGTGTCGGTGGGGCCGCCGCGCCCTTCAAGGAGCACGAGGCCGTAGAGGGCGTCGCCCAGGGTGAAGCCGAAGTAGGCCACACGTTCCAGTAGGCGGCGGGCACGATGCTCGTCGTCGTTCGAGTTGTTGTGTAGCAACAGGTGGGCGAGGTTGCAAGAGGCTTGGGCATAGTTGGCGCCCATGTAGCGTGCGCCTTCTCCTTCCCACTTGCGGTGCTTGATGTAACGCATGTAATAGCTGATGGCCCATCGCTTGTTCTCGCGGCCGTATTGCGCATAATAGTGCATGTGGCCCAACCAGAGGAGCGACTCGTCGCAATGGTCCTCGCTCCGTTTGAACCAATCGTAAGCCTTATCGTAGTTGGGTTTCACCTGGTGGCCCATCACAAGGAACAGGGCCTTCATGTTCATGGCCAAGTATTGGCCCTCCTCGGCGGCCTTCGAGAAATAGCGATACGCCTGCTGGCCATACCAATTGGGGGAGTGACTGCCCGGAAGATCGGCTATCTCGTAATCGTCGTAGTTTACGTAGCACTCGTTGTAGAGGCAGGCCAGCCATAGGTGCGTGTCGCGCCAATGGGGCGTGAAATGGTCGCTTACGGCCACCACCAACTCGTGGGCCGACCGCAGGTTGTGGTATTCTGTTTCGAATGTCACGTCGTCCTCGTCGATTTCTTCGTCATCTTCGTACTCGTCGTCCTCGTCAATTTCGTCGTCATCTTCGTACTCGTCGTCTTCGTCGTCTTCGTCGCAATCCTCATCCTCGTCGGTTTCGTCGCAGTCGTCTTGGCTCTCCTCATCTTCCAAGTCGTCCTCGTCCTCGCAGTCGTCGGTTTCGTCCTCATCGTCGCCATCGCCATCCTTGTAGCATATCCAGGCAAAGTAGACCAGTATGTCGTCGATGCACGGCGTGGAAGGCCGATTGCGGACCTCATCTATGCAGCAGAAGAGCAATTCGCGGGCCAGCTCATACTCCTCTTCCTCGATGAGCTGATGGAGCATGCCGCCCACATCATATTGCTCCGGCGCGAAGTTGTGTTTCACGCAGAGCGCCATATTGTCGATCCAAAACCTTACCTCGCGGGCGCGCTCGGCATCGGGATCCAGTTCGGTGAGCACATCCGGGTCGGTTTCGTCCTCGAGCTCCATCATCTTGCGTGCCCAGGCGCTCGTCGCTTCATCGTAGCGGGCGGCGGAGGGTTGGTTGTCCTTGGGGTTGACGGTTGGTTCCGGCAGGGGCTTGTCGTACACCTTGGTGATCTTGTCGGCTTTCGCCTGCTTGCGTTTGAAGAAATCGAATAGGCTCATCGTAGGGTGGTTTGAAGGTGGGTTAATAATGCGGTGGGGTTTATGTTGCAAATGTATATAAAAAAAGGCAGACTAAAGAAATTTTGGATGTTGAATGTGGAGCGGGGAATGATGTTGTTGTTGAATGTGGAAGGCGCCATCACAAGCCGAAGCTCCTCGTCCTCATGCGTAATGCCGAAGCATACCGCCCTCGCCTTGGGCGAATAGGCTTCGACAAGCATTGCCAGAGCGGCAGCGTCGTTGGCCTTTGCCCGCTTTACGATCTCCTCTGTTCCATGATTGTGGTTCCATGTGCATTGTGGCTCCCCTTAATAAGATAAGGATAACCCGCAGATGACTGCACGACACCCTGTTAATAATCATTAACGGCAACCCACACACACTATTATGGCGAATGCGGAGTGTGTGGGGGTAAAACAACGTAATCCCAAAAATCATCATGACTTTTGGGATTACGTGTTGTGGGTTCTTGGGCCTCACGCCTCAGTTCATGGCATCAGTCCCAGAAACCGTAGTAATAGCGGAAATCCTTCTTAAACAAGATGCTGTTGTCTGGATTCTGCTCATCGATGAGCCGGAACACCGCAGGCGACAGCTTGGTGCCGTCGGTAGGTACAATCTTATAGGTTCGCCACTCGTCCTTCGGGGCAATGGCGTCTACGACATACTTGAACCCGAGGTCGTAAATGGTGTAACCCAAACCTGAGTGTTCGGTGCCCGTATAGCGGAGCTGAATCTTGTCGGGTCCAGCCTTGCGGATGTCGAGGGGAAAATGAATCTCGCCATCTCCATACCACATGTTGACCGTAAGCACGATCTTGCCGTTGCCCGAGGGGTTGAACGTGATATTGTTCAACGTGGACGAGGGATACTTACTGCCATCCAAGGCAGCCTTGGCCTTATCCCACTCGCCTTGTGTCCATGTTCCCAAACAACTGTAACCGAAGAATTTGTCGTCGTTCTCATCGACATCCTCCGTGTAATAGTCGGCGTAGGGACGTGGAATGATGCGGGCGCCCGTGAGCTTGTCGGTATAGCCATCCAGTTCCTCGTTAAGCGCCATTTCCTTGATGATATACCCCTTATACTCGATGTTCTCGATCAGGTAGATGCCTCCCACAAGATTACCATACGAGTACATGTGCTCCACGGCCTTGCCTCCTTCCTCGTCGGGGAAATACAGCAACAGGTTGCCATATCCACTCAGGAACTGGGCCTTCATGGTATCGCCAGCGCAGACAAACGCACAGTTGTAGGGACTATACGACGCCGTTATCTCATCGCTCCTGTTCTGGTACTCCTGCGCTGGCATCTTCATCTTTATCATCATGAAGGGCAGCTGCTTGGTCTTGCCACGACCGAAGATGGTGTCCTCGTTCTCGGAGAAACGGTCGAGACAGAACTCGAAGTCGGCCTGCAGGTCTTGTGCGAAATACTGCGACTGGTCGGCATAGTAATGGAAGAAGCCGTTGTAGGTGTCGAACGAGAGCACGATACCATTGTCCATCTTAAACGAATAGGTGCTTTGGATGCTGTCCTTCGTGCCCACATTGGGAATTCTCCGCGTGGAAAGCGAATTGTAGAAGGTGCAATAGTCTTGGTCGAACCTCACGGCGAAGGTGGCCAAGTGGGGATGGCGGCCAAAGGTGGGTTGGTCGGTGTAGAGCGCCCAGCCATATTCGTTGTTGTTGAACACGCGGCGATACTCCGCCATCCATTTGTCCTGGCGTGTTGCCGGCTCATCGGCAAACAGGTCGTCTTCCATCATTTGGCAAGAGCCCAGGAGCCATACGGCCAAGGCGCCCACGGCGCATATAGTGAATAGTTTTTTCATGGCGATTCTATTTAAGGGTTATGTCGTCAAAATCGACGGTTGCGATCGACGCCTCGCGCTTTTGAATGGCGTCGCGCAGGGCATCCATGTCGAGATTCCAGTTTTTCAGGAAGTAGTCCTTCACGATGCGCAACTTGGCCTGTATCTTGTTTTTCCCCGTCGCGCCCGCCCGGTCGAGCAAAGCCTGAAATTCCTCCGTGGTGCTGCAGAGATAGGTGGAGAAGGTCTCGGCAAAGTCTTCGTCGGCGCTATAGGAGGCGTAGGCCGTAACAAAGCCCATGGCCTGCACCTGCGGGTCGTTGGCGTTCTCAAACTCGGAGGTGTACATACCCCCGAGGTAATTGTTGCCCGTGATTTGGTTGAACTCCGTGGAATAGGGCACCTTCTGATGGAAGTTGTGGCCAAACTCGTGGATGATGGTGTGGAAGAAGATGGCGTTGAGCTCCTGACGGTTGCGTAGCACGCTGTCCTTAGGCACCCAGTCCTCATACACCATGTCGCCAAGATGGTTCACATACCAAAGGTTGATCTTGTAGCCGCCCTCCGACGAGCCCAAGGTCATGGAGCTGTTGGTGTTCCAGCCGGGATTGCCAACGAGCTGCACCAACTTGGGGAAATGGTCGTGGATAAACCGTGTGCTTCCCGTCACCTCATCGAAAGCGTCGAAGCAAATAAACTTCAGCAAGCGCGCCATCCTGACAGCGTTCTGGTAGGTGGGCGGCACGAGGATGTAGTCCATGCTTATCTCATTGTCTTCCCAACGATAGCGCAGCTCCACATTGTAAGGCTTCACATAGTTGGCGTAGAGCCATTTGTCCAAATCGTTTTGTGGCGTTTGGCTGTCCTTGATGACGCTCATGCTGGTGTCCACATCATCGTCGGAGCACGACACGGCGAACGTGGCGGCTGCGGCCAACATCAACATACCGAATATCTTATTGATCATTTTCATACTCTGTTCTCCTAATTATTTATCATTCCTTTTGAACACAAACTCCCATGGCCTTGCACCCCATGCGTTGAACGAGGCCTTCTCGGTGGCCGACGGTTGCGGATTGGGTTTCAAACCTGCTCCCTGCACCTCAAACGGCAGTTGGATGGCCTGTCGGGGATCGCGGTACGACATGCTGTCGGTAAGCGTCAACGAATTCATCGACGTGTTGATTTCGCGGCGATAAATCTTCATGCCATAACGCTTGATGTCGAACCAGCGCATGCCCTCATGCAAGAATTCCAAACGCCGGAGGAGCAAGATGCACTGAACGAGGTTTTCCTTGTCGCTGCCTTCCGGAAGGTCGACCCAGTCGGGATGCAGGTGTTTGCGGGGCAACGGGCGCTCGGGCAAGTAATAGTCGTATTTCTCTGCCCACTTTCTGATGGAGGCCAAGGTTAGCTCGCGGTCGATTTTCTGTTCCGCATAGATGTAGTTCCAGTTATCGTCGTACTTATAGGTGTTGTATTTCACCTTGTCGGCCACGAAGGTCTTGGTCCACACGTTGATGTCGGCCAAAGCCTTGTCGTTCTCCCCAAGCAGGGCATACGCCTCGGCTCGGTTGAGCAGAGCCTCCTCTGCCTTGAGCGCCACCACGATGGTGCGATAGTAGCCGGTGTGGTTGGCGCTGTTGTATTCCTCAAAATACACTGGGGTCTTGGGCAGGACAAACACATCCTTGGCCTGACTGTAGAACCAATAGAACTTAAACATCTGCTGCGATTGCGCCGCGGCGTCGTTGTCGGGAGCCCAGGGCGTGGCGAAGAACTGCTCCGCCTTTCCCACATAGCTATTGTTGTTGAAACGTCCGCCCATGTTGGTGTATCCACTGAAGTAATACTGGTCGGTCGAATAGACCGGCAGCAACAGGAAGTTGGCCCGCTCGCTCGACGAGGTGTACTGTATGGCGCGCGGTTGCATGTTGTCGGTGGGCATGTCCTTCATGGCATCGTAGTCGCGCATCACCTCCTCGGGATTGGCGCCCAAAGCCTTTGTGGCATACTCCACAACCTTCTGCGGTTGCTGATAGAAGAGATAGAAACGCGAGGCGAAGGTGTAGGCGGCCTTGCTGTTGAAGTGATAGCGTGGCACATCGTAGATGGCGTCGCTCATCAGCGACAATCCCTCCAACAGGTCTTTCTCGATCATCTCATAGTCGTGGGCCACGGTTCCGCGGTCATACTTTGGGTCGAGCGTCGTCTCCGGAGCGGTGATGTAGGGCACGCCGAGATCGGTGTCGCTATGCTGCTTGGAATAATTCATGCAGAACACATTGGTCAGCACGAAGTGGGCGTAGGCGCGGCAGAGCAGTGCCTCGCCCTTGAGCGCCCTGAGCTTCTCCGTGGTAGCGCCACCCATTTTCTCCATGGCAGCCAACGCGTGGTTGGCAGAGGCGATGGCCTTGTAGTAGTCTTGCCAAATCATGGTAGGGTTCTCGTTGTCGCTCTCTGTGACAGGTTGCCAACGATAGCACTGCTCCGAGAAACGGTCGTAGTTGCCGTTGAGGTCGCCATTGAGGTCGTCGGCATTGTCGGAGGCCAGCTCCGTCACTCTCACAAATGTGGCCTGTGGATATGCCGTGGTAAGCAGCGCCTTCACCTTCTCCTCGTTGTTGACCTGGATACGGCTGTCGGGAGTGGCGTCCAGAAAGTCGCTGCACGACGATGCGAGAGCCGCCATGGCAACAAGGCCGGCGCAAACATAATGATATGTTGTTTTCATGATTGTTCTATTTTTTGGGGGTTGTTAGAATCCTAATCTCACGGTGAACGTGTACTGCTTGGGCATGGGCGATGCCACACCTCCCGCATTGAAGAACTCCGGATCCATGCCATTCAGCTTTTTGTCGGCATAGATCAAGAAGAGGTTTGTGGCCTGCAACTTCAGGTTGAGCGAGCTCACACCGATCGCAGCCAACCACTTCTTGGGGAACGTGTAGTCGAGCGAGATCTCCTTCATTCTGACAAAGTCGCCCTTGGCGATGCGTTCCGTGCTGTAGTTGTAGGCATTGTAGGCCACGCTGAGGTTGGGGTTGAGGAAGTTCTGGCGCACGGAGGGTATCACGGGCACCGTGGTAACTTCTTCCTCACCGGCCGACGACCAGCGGTTGTTGAGCTCACGAGGCGAGGCCACCATGTCGGTGTAGGTGTTGGAGAACACGGGGTCGAGGCGAACCACATTGCCAAACGAGTAGACCACAAACACATTGAGGCGGAAGCCCTTATACTTGAACGAGTTTTCCAACGAGCCATAATCGGTGGGGTCTGACGATCCTTCATACTTCAGCCAACCGAGGTCGGCATACTCCTGGAAGTTGATGCCGTCGATGGTGGTCTGGCCGTCGGCTACCTTGAAGGTAGGTATTCCCTCGCTGTTCAACTTGTTGAAGGGGATAGAGAAGATGGAACGAACAGGATAACCCTGCAAGGCGAAGCCATTGCCACGCACAAGGTCGATGATGCGCGATGTGTTCTTGAGGTTTGTCACCTCGTTGTATTGGTGCGAGTAAAGGAAGGTGGTGCTCCATTCAAAATCTTCCGTCTTGACGTTCTTGGAGCTAACCGACAGCTCGAATCCGCCCGACTTCATGTCAGCGATGTTGCCAAACTTGCTGATCTCGCCACCCACTCCTTGCACGGTGATAGGGCCTATGAGGTCGAAGTTGTTGCGATGATACCAGCTCAACTCCAAGTTGAGGCGGTTGTTCAGGAATCCCATGTCGGCCGTGAAGCTCAACTCGTGCTTCTTCTCGTAGGTAAGCTCCGAGTTGCCAAGCTCCGTGATGTCGAGGCCTGTCTCTTGGTCGGCAGCGTTGGGACGCCATGTCACCATGCTGTTGATGATGGCGCTCGAGTTGCTGATGCTATAAGGACCGCGGTCGGCGGTAAGCGAATACGAGCCCTTCAGGGTAAAGTGGGAGAGCCAAGGCTTCAGCTGCTCAAACCATTTCTCCTCGTGGGCGTTCCAGGCTCCCGAGACGTTCCAAGTGGGCAGCCAGCGGCTCTTGCGGTCCTTGCCCAACGTGTTGGTGCCTTCGTAGCGCAGGGTTCCATTGATGATGTAGCATCCCTTATAAGAATAGGAAGCGTTGCCAAAGAAAGCCGCCGTGCGCTCCAAGCCGTTGTCGACCGAATAATAGTTGGATCCTTCGAGCTTCAGCTTGTCGAACACGTTGGGGTCGTAGTTGGCGATGTTCCCAAATCCATAGATGCGACCGAAAGTGCGGATCCACGTCTTGTCGCGTTTCAGCTCGTTGCTCTCCATGCCCGCAAAGAGGTTCATGATGTGGGTGTTGGCGAAAATCTTGTTGTAAGCGGCCGTAGCGCGGAAGTCCCATGCCGTCATGCGATAGTCGCTACGCTCATAGATGCCTCCATAGGGCAGCACCGACACGGGTACGGCGTAGGGATTGGTGGGGTCGGTCCACAGGTAAGGGTTGGTGTCTCTTATCAGCGTGTTGCCCATGGCACGATAGGCGTTGGCCTGGTTGGAGAGTTCCGTGGCGTTGTGCTCCGTGGCATACGACGAGCGCTTCACGGCGCCCAGCGCGTTGAGCTCCAACCCGTCGATGGGCTTGTAGGTCAACTGGCCCTGCACCTTGAATTCGTGGGCATTGACCTCCATGTAGTTGTTCTCCAACTCCTTGAAGATGTTGAACGAGGTGAAGTTTCGTGTGTACGACTCGTTGGGGTCGAGCACCCTTGAGGTGTTGAGCGAGTAGGAATAAGGGTTGATGTCGAACGCGCGCGTCACCTCACCATTGACCAGGTTGACCTCCTGGTTCATGGTGCCTGGGGCTTTCTGCTCTCTCGAGGAGGCGTTGGCAATGAGCTGCACCTTGAGCTTCTCTGAGAAGTTGTAGGTGGAGTTCAGGTTAGCGGTGTAGCGCTTCACGTTGCTCCGCTTGTACCATCCGGGATCGTTCATCAAACTGACCGATGCGTAGTTTTGCACCTTCTCGGTACCCGTGCTAATGCTTACCGAATGGTTCTGCATGATGTTGTTGCTGAAGAGCAAGTCGAACCAGTCGGTGTTGCGGTACTCCTGTTGGCGGAGCCATGCGTTACGGCCGGCATCGGTGTTCTCCACGTCGCCCGACGCCACCAGTCGCGCCAGCTTTCCGTACACGCCACTCTGCGCGGCGTTCACCACATCGGCAGGATTGAGATAACCCTTCTTTTGCAATTCTTGGTACACCGACATCTGCTCCTGCGAGTTCATAATGTTGAAGTTGTTGTAACTGGGCTTGAGGCGCATGGTAAACTCGCCCGTGTAGTTGATGTTGGTCTTGCCCATGCGTCCTTTCTTGGTATTGATCACTATGACACCCGCCATGGCCCTGGCGCCATAGATGGAGGTTGCCGCTCCGTCGCGAAGAATCTGGAAGCTCTCAATGTCGTCGGCGTTCAGCCCTGCGATGGCCGACGACAACAGGGTCTCGGCGTTGCCTGAGGAGAGATCGTCGGTGTTCACCTCAACCACATTGTCCTGGATCACACCGTCGACGATCCACAGGGGTTGACTGCTGCCATAGATGGAGGTGGCGCCACGCACCTGGATGCGAGGGGCCGTACCAAAGGTACCGGTTACGTTCTGCACGCTCACGCCCGCCGCACGTCCTTCCAACGAACGACTGATGTCGGGCACACCATCGAGCTTGGCGTCTTGCGCGTCGATCCAGGTGGTGGATCCTGTAAACAGTCGCTTGTCGGTCTTTTGGATACCCGTCACCACAACGTCGCTGATGGTGTTGACGTCGTTTTCCATAATGATGCTCACGGGTTTGGTGCCAGCCTTACGCTTGTAGGGCTTCATGCCTACGTAGGAATATTCGAGCACATCGCTCGGACTGACATCATGAAGTTCGTAGCGACCGTTAGCGTCGGTGACCACAGCGTTTTGGGTGCCCACTACCCTTACCGTTGCGCCAATCAGGGGCTCGCCCGTGTTGTCGAGTAGCTTTCCGGTTGCCACATTCTCGGCCACGATCTTTTTCTTAACGGGCTGGCCTTTCTTCACTTGGATAAACTTGCCCTTCACCGTGCTCTGCAAAGGAAGACCCTCCAGAAGTTGCTTCACTGCATCGGGCGCCTCCTTCTTGCGGATGTCGGTAGTGACCTTATGGCCGCTCACATCATCGTAGCTGTAGTTGATCTTGAAATACGCCGATTGCTGCTCCACCTTGTTCAAGGCAGTAGGCAGAGGCATTCCCTTGCAGCGCAACGACACTTTGTTGCCTTGCGCAAACGCCCCTATGGTGCCGACCAGCAATGCTGCGCCAACCACAAGAAGCCTTCGGTAGGTTTTTGCTTTGTACATACTGTTATGTTTTTGCGTTAATGATTTGCCACTCTTAGCGTTTGCCTTTTACCTTAAAAGACTTAATATCTGCTAAAAGGGTACCACTTTTACACAAAAACTTTCAAAAATCTTTCGATCTGTTCGCTTTCAAGAAGTAATTCTTTCAAATTCGAGCCAGTAAAAAAGAAGATATGGGGGCATGGGTGTTACGCCCCCACAGGTGGTCAATGCACGGTAATCTCGTTGTCGGTAACCATCACGTTGACCTTGTCCATGTCGTTGAGCGCCTCTATCACCTCTTCGAGTGTTTGCTTCCGCTCCGCCACAAAGTGGAAGCGTTCGTTCATCGATTTCTCATTGACAAACACCACGGTCTTGTTGTACCATCGGCCAAGTTCCATCATGATCTGCAACAAGGTCTCGTTGTCGAAATAGAAGTAACCGTCTTTGCGTTGCACCACAGGATAGGTGTCGACCTCGCTAACGCTGAAGCCCTCGGCATGGTAGCGTGCCTGTTGGCCCGGACGTAGCGTTTGCTGGGACATGTTCTTGCCCGACATACGCACCTTGCCTTCCACAAGCGTAACGGTAGCGTCTTTCTCCGAATAGGCGCGTACGCTAAACGATGTGCCAAGCACCGTGGTCGAAAAATAATCGTTTTCCACCACAAATGGGTGGTTGGCGTCTTTCACAACATCAAAATACGCCTCACCCTTCATCCGCACCCTGCGTTCCTTGCCGACAAACTTACGGGGAAACTCAATGCTGCTCTCTCCATAAAGCCAAACCTTGGTGCCGTCGGCCAGCGTTATCTCGCAATCATGACCCCGCGGGGTGCTCATCGTCATCAGGGAGCCTGCATCGGCAGCGTCGGCCACATCTTGCTTTCTGGCAAAAGATACGGAGGTGCCTTTCACCACTTGCTCAGTGCCATCATCGCTTGTCAGCGTAACGTCGCCCACATTTTCCACAGAGGCAATGACCTCAAGGCCCCCTGTGTGGTGGGGGTGATGGTTGTTTGTCGTCATGAGCACAAGCAAGGCCACGCTTGCGGCAACGGCCAAGGCCGCACACCAACGCCAAAGATGATGGTGCGTTTCGGCAGGTGGGTTGATCTGCTGGTTCAACGCCTCCCACTCGCGATCTATATCGGGCACAGGATGATGCTGGAGCAAGAATGCGTCGCGAATGGCACGCTGTTCCTCTTCGGTAGGCAGAAAGTCGGTCTGCTGCTCCCCGTTCATGCCGGGATGGTTATTATCGTTTAGGTTCATTTCGGTTGCATTTATTATATATAAGACTAAGGGAAGGGCAAATAGGGCACCGTCATTTGCCTTTAATAATGTTAAAATGGGCCCTTAGCAACGCCAAACTCTTTGTGATATGCTTCTTCACGCCGCTGGGGGATATGCCCATCTCGTCAGCCACCTGCTTATAGGTTTGCCGATGGTAGTAGCATTGTTCCAGCACATGTCTACTTTTCGGAGGAAGCGTCTTGATGATTTCCTCCACCTCGGTTATCCGCTGCTCGCGCATCTTCCATTCATCGATCGTCATATCGGCCAGGCCTTCGAGAGAAGCGGCGTCGGCAAGATGGGGATGATTCTGCTTGAGCGAAGTGAGACATTTGTTTCGCACACACACATAGAGGTAATTGTCGACCTTGCTCAAGTCGATCTCTTCTCGCTTGTTCCAAGCCGTCAGAAAGGCGTCGCCCAAGAGGTCCTTGGCCGCCTCCCCGTCTTGAAGATAATGGAGGGCCAAGCGATACAACGAGGCATAATGGCGACGGAATACTATCTCAAAATGGTTTGTGTCGATATCTTTCAAAACAAATTCTTAGACTTCTGTGAATAATGTGTTTTGCAAAATTACACATTTTCTAAAGAACAAGCCATAAACACGACGCAATTTCTCCTTGAGAAGGGGTAAAGAAAGAGGGCGCCGCCACCGCCACGACCCTCGGGAGATTCTGGCCAGCGGCAGCAGACATGAGCAATTAAGACAGAGAAACCCACTCCTGCGCGGCCGATTATATCGCCCTAAAAGTCACTTGACGACAAGGTAAGCAGAGCTTGACAAACACGAAAGCCGTCGTTGCTTGTTGTAAATTTTGGTACAAATCTTGTGTCGGGATTTCGGGCGAAATAGAGGGCGTGAAAGGCGGTTTGGGGCGTTTGGAATGACGGATGGAGAGTGTTGACTGGGGCGTTAGGCATGTATCGAGGGGCGAAAGGTAAGAGATCGAGGGGCGGAAGGTAAGAGATGGAGGTGCGAAAGGGCATGTTTCGAGGGGCGAAAGATGCCTAACCGCAAGGCTGAATGAGGAGTGGAGAGAGCTGAATAGGTCCTTTGAATGGTAAGCGACTGAATGTTAGGTGGTTACATAAATGCGCGAGAATGGCGTATTTGGGAGCAAGGCGGGGCGCGGTGGGAAAAACATTGTAGATTTGGGGGAGGGATGTTGAGAATGTGGAGTGTTGGATGTGGAATGGGCCATGCGGCACGATAATATTTCTCCCACGGATCTCGCAGATCCACACAGAAACCATTCGGGCTGCTTGTCAATAACACAGATCGCGCCGCCAGCGCGGCAGATAGAAAGCAGATCTTTTCGCAGGTGGAGAGGGATTTATAATGTGGAGTGTTGAGAATGTTGAATGTGGTGTGTTGAACGAGTCCCGTTGGATGTTGAATGGGTTTATAATGGGGAGCATGGGGCGAAAAGGCTGTGTCTTTACGGTGCAAAAAGTGATAACGGTATCAAAAAATGCGCGCCAATGGGACGTTTGGAACGCAAGAAATCTTATCTTTGTTGCAAAAAAGACGCACCGATCACCGCGCGGCACGATGACCGGCAAGGCGGCCGAGGGAGGGGGACGTCAAGTGGTTCAATGGCGTGGCTCAATCCAATGACATTCCTCGACCCAATGACGTGACTCAATCCCAATGACGTTCCACGAACCGAGAACGAGCCGATGCCCAAGAACCAGCCACGATGCCCGAGAACGAGCCACGATGCCCAGCAGCGGGAAGCCTTTAACATCTTTTAAGGGTGAGCCTTGGGCGACTTTAGCGTTAAAGGAGCAGAAAACCCAAACAACTGAAACAGCATGATGACAGAACAAGCATATAAGGAAATGGTGGAACGAATGCGCCCCCGACTGATGCAGATGGGCCGCGAGTTTTTCGGATCCGACACCGAAGCCGAAGAGGTGGTGCAGGAAACGTGCATCAGGGCGTGGAACGTGCGCAACAAGGCCACGCTCACCGACGCCTACCTGATGCGCATTGCACGCAACTGCTGCGTGTCGATGTGGCGCGGGCAACGTGTGGAGGTGGAGCTGGCCGACGACAGCCATGCCGCCATCACCGAGGTAACGCCGCAAGAAGAGGTGGAGGAGCGCGAAAACTCCGAGTGGCTGCGTGGGCGCCTCAGGCGTCTGCCCAAGGCCGAGCGCGAGGTGTGGCAACTCTTCTACGACGAGGGACTGACGGTCGAGGAGATTGCCGAGGCGCGTGGCATTTCCGTGGCCTCCGTGCGCAACACCATCTCCAGCGTTCGCAACACCCTCCGCACCGCCTTGCGCCGCCGATTCTTCGGCATGCGCCACCTCATCGTGTTTGTTCTTTTGGCTCTGGTTTCGGGCATCGCCGTGGCTGCCATCATCCATCCGAACGGCATGGTGCGCGGAGCCATCGAGCATGTGCTGGGAATACCCAAGGACACCACCGTCTATCGAGTGGTGGAGGTCATGCCGTCCTATCCCGGCGACATGGAGGCGCTCTATAAGTTCTTGGGCCAACAAATGCACTATCCCAAGGAGGCCCTGGAGAATGGCATCGAAGGCCGTGTGGTGGTTAGCTTCGTGGTAGAGGAAGACGGCCGCCTGACCCACTTTGAAGCCGTTAGCTAGCCCAGCCCGCTGCTATCCAACGAGGCCATCCGGGTCTTGAGGCAGATGCCCCGATGGAATCCGGCCAAGAGAATGGGCAGGAATGTGCGTTGCCAATATAACATACCGGTCATGTTCCGCCTAAAGTAGTTGCAGGATGCATAGGTTGATCATCACCGCCATGCTCGCCTTCGCAGCCATAGCGGCCTCCGCCCAGACCGTCATTGAGGGCACGGTGGCCGACGCGCAGGGCAAGCACGTGGAGGCTTACGTCAGCGTGGCCCCTAAGGGCACGGGCAACATCTTGGTTTTTGCCGACACCGACGCCAAGGGCCACTACAGGCTGGAGTTTACCACCGAGGCCGACTCAGTGACCGTCAGCGCCTCCGGACTGGCCATTGGCAGCCACACGAAACAGGTGGCCAACCGCTCGCAACGGCTCGATTTCTGCGTGAAGGAACAGGCCATGCAACTGAAGGAGGTTACCGTGCGAGCGCAGAAGATACGGCAGAACGGCGACACGCTCAGCTACCTCGTGGGAGCCTACCAGCAGCAGGGCGACCGCGTCATCGGCGACGTGCTGAAGCACATGCCCGGCATAGAGGTGGCCGACAACGGCGGCATCAAGTATAACGGCAAGACCATCAAGAAATTCTACGTGGAGGAGATGGACCTGCTGCAGGGCCGCTACGGACTGGCCACCAACAACATCAACGCCTCCGACGTGGCCACCGTGCAGGTGCTGGAGCACCACCAGCCCGTGAAGATGCTGCAAGACAAGGAACTCTCCGACGACGTGGCCATCAACCTGAAGCTGAAAAACTCGGCCAAGGGAACCGTGGCCATCAACACCATGCTCGGCGGCGGCGCGCAGCAGGCGGGCGGCTGGCATATCGGCAAACGGCCGCTCACCGACAGCCAGGCCGCCATAGGCCAAAGCCCCTTGTGGACCGCCGAGGTGGTGGGCATGTACTTCGCCAAGCGTCGGCAAAACATGACCTTATATAAAGGCAACAACACGGGCGACGACGTGTCGAAGGAACTCACGCAACACTATTCAAGCGTCAACAGCGTAAGTCTCTACCCCTTCTGCCCTACCGGCGCCCTCATGCCCAACGGCTCTGGCCTGCCGCAGAAGCGCACCTTCGACAACCACAGTCAGATACTGACCATGAACCACTTGGAGAAGCCCAACAAGGACACGGAACTGGGACTGAACATTGCCTACTACAACGACCGCATACGCCGCGAGGGCAGCAGCGTGGGCGACCAGTTTGTTAGCAACGACAGCCGCCTGCTCGCCTCCGAGGCCATGACCAGCGAGACCAAGCTGAACAACCTGAACATCCAGGGGCGCTACAACCGCAACGCGCCCAACGGCTTCGTGGCCAACGTGCTGAAGGTGGACACCCACTGGAACAGCGACCGTGTGGACGGCCTGCTCGCCTCCGAGCGCACAGGCGCCAACCCCACAAACTACGGCAACAACCGCGTGCGCCAGCATTTCGACCGTCCGCAGCTCTCCGTCTCCAACACCTTCAACACCATTCGCAACATCGGCAAGAACACCTTCGACCTCCACTTCTCAGCAGGCTACGCCCACCGCCCGAACACGCTCACCGTGGGTGTCGACTCGCTGCTGCAGGGCACATCCACCGCCTACACGCAGGACGTGAACTCACACCACATCGCCGCAAGCTTCAACACCAGCTACGCCATCCGCGTGGGCCAAAGGTTCCGCTTCAGCTACGGCGTAAGCGCCACGGCCAACCTCCACGGCATCGTGACCGACCTCGACGGATTCACACCGCCTGCCGAGCACGCCCAACTCAGCAACGACCTGTGGTACAACACCTACTGCGTGGCCCTCGCCCAAACCTGCAAGTATGAAACGCCCAACTTCTACATCGGCCTCGGCTTGCCCCTCGAGCTCTACACCCAGACGCTCGACGACAAAATAAGGAACGACCAGCACGGCTACACACACCTGCTCTTCTTCCCCTCGCTCTCGGCAAACTGGAGCATCAGCCGCGACCTCTGGCTCAACGCCGGCGCCAACTACTCGAAGACCGTGGGCGACCCGGGCGGCATCTACAGCGGCTACATCATGTCCAACTACCGCGCCTTCCAGCGCAGCTACGTAGAGCAACTGTCGGAGACCTCCCACTACGGCGCCAACGCCAGTCTGCGCTACCGCAGCGCCCTCCGCGCCCTGTTCGCCAACGTCGGCATCGGCTACCGCCGCACCCACGACAACCAGATCTACGGCTACAGCTACGAGGGAGCCACCAGCGTGGTGCAGGCCGTAGACCAGCCCACCACGACCAACAGCTACAGCCTCAACGGCGAGGCCAGCAAGGGGTTCGACTTCATGCGCTCCACCCTCCGCGTCTTCGGCGGCTACGGCCTCTCCGAGAGCGAGCGCCTCATCAGCCAGAGGCTCTATGCGTACCGTGCCCAAAGCCTCAGCTTTGGCGGCGCCCTCTCCTTCAGTCCGTTCCAGTGGCTCGGCGTGGTTTATACCAGCGGCTTCAGCCAGAGCCGCAGCTACACCGAGGGCCACCGCAACGAGGCCGTGAGCGCGAAGAGCAGCACCCAGCGCCTCAGCATGAGCGTCTTTCCCACCAAGACCCTCACGCTGACCTTCGCCGCCGAGGACAACTACACAAACCTATCGGCCAAGAACCGCCATGCCTGGTTTGGCGACGCCACTGCCAAGCTCAAGCTGAAGCGCGTCGACCTGGAGCTGCAACTCAACAACCTCTTCGACCAGCGCCAGTACACCCGCGTAGGCTATAGCGGCCTCGACATCTATACCCAGACCTCGCAACTGCGGCCCCGCAACGCAATGGTCAGCGTAAGGTTCAAACTATTGTAACACTTATACCTAACCAACAAAATCGTGATGAAACAAACGCTCATTACAATCCTCATCCTCGCCGCCCTTTGCGGCGGGGCGTGGGCGCAGCCCAAAGTAAACGGGAACGCTCCCATACGTGAGAAAAGGGGATACAACCAACGTGTGGCTATCGACACGGCCCATGTGCGCGTGCTCTATGCCCTTAATGCCAAGGACATCAAGGACGAGAACACCTACCTGGACCTGGGCAAGCTGGAGGTGGGCAAGCGAGTCTGGAAGTACAGTAGCGAGTTTGTTTACTCCTCCGATTTGAAGGTTACAGAATGGGTGCGAGAGAAGGGTTACAAAGGAAACGTGCCCAAGACCGCATTTATTCGTGGCGAGAAGTCAGACAAGTGGAGCGAATTGGTTTATTCAGACTACACGATCCGAGGCAAACAACTGGAAGAGCAAGCCTGCTTCCCCCTATGGGCAGAGCGCGAGAACAGCAGCTACACGGAGCCGTGGCCACTGATGCAATGGACGCTGGCCAACGAGCAACTATCCATCCTCGGCCACCGCTGCCAGAAGGCCACGTGCCGTTTCCGTGGCCGCGACTTCGTGGCGTGGTTTGCCGCCGACGTTCCCATCAAGGGCGGGCCATGGAAGTTCGGCGGACTGCCCGGCCTCATCCTGAAAGTCTCTGACGTGCAGAACATTTACGTTTGGGAGGCCGTGGCCATTGAGCGTGGCACATACCCCATCATGCAATATCCTGACAAGCTCTACCCCAAATCGACACGTAAGAGCGTATGGCAGCGGCAGAAGAAGTACAACGAAGACTATCTCAATGCCATCGGCTGGATAAGCCTCGATGGAAGACCTATGCCTCCCAAGGTGCGGTTCGAACCATTGGAAAAGGAATGATCCCAAATCAATCATTAGACCAACCCTTATAACACATCGCATTATCTATATGAAAAAGAGAATGTTCGCCTGTTTCCTCGCCCTCGCCACCCTTTGCGGCGGGGCGTGGGCGAAGAACAAGGTCATTGACAGACCCGCGTTCAAGTCAACGAGTACCAACGATTTGCTCCCCGTAAAGGTGGAACTGACCAAAACCGCCACTATCGTACATTTCCGTATGGCCTGTGCCCATTGGCGAGATTGGAGCATGGATGGGGCACGGTTGGAGTGTAGTGGTCAACGCTATGCCTATCAGGAAGGGCGCATCATCACGCACAAGGGGAAAGAAGTGCTCATCGACGAAGCCTTTGAGATAGGTAAGAAATATGTGAAGAACGCACAACAAGACTCGGTCATCCTCTGCTTCGAGCCAATGCCAAAAGGAACCAAAACCTTCCACTATGTAGAGGCCGATAACGACGGGGCGTGGAAGATTCGCGGCATCCGACTTGACAACCAACTCTATCCCCTTGCCCTACCGCCTTACCAGAGACCCGTCGACGATGGCGAGCCCTTGCAACCGCTAACGCTGAAACATGGTGAGGCAACGGCAACCTGCATATTACACGGCGGCGGTAGTTTCGATTATTTTGGTCCCTCAAGCTGCGACCCCATCACAGGGCAGTATGAGAGCAGGTCGCTATACGCCGACTCTGTGACGGTCTATCGCCATCCGGCCTACGTTGCTACGCGCTCTGTTTGGCTCGGTTGCCGGGTAGATGCAGGCATGCATGTTGACCAGTTCCCCCTGATACTCATTCCTGGAGAGACTCTGACGCTCGAAGTAGATGCCACGGCTTGTCTGGCACGCGACGGAAACTTTGCGGCAGGCCGCCCAACCAATCACGACTGCTACAGGCTTGGAGGCACATTGGGCGACCTCAACCAAGTGTTATTGGAGAACAGCTTTCTGCATTATCGTGACATCAAGGGGTTGCCTACATATAACGGCGGTGACACATCGGGTTGGTGTGATGCGCTGTGGCAGAGTATCGACACACTGCACCGGGGCGTAGCAGAACGCCGGGGGTATACGCGCCGTCAGCAGGACTTTCTGCGATTGTTGCTGGAAGACTACTATGTGCGCACTGTTCAAGCACACACGCTGACTGACCCACATGCTCGCGACCTGATGCTCTTCCGCGACAGGCGATCTTACTACCTGCCCCCGATAGCCGATCGTCTGCCTTATCTCAAAGCTAACGGTCTCGACCATGGCGAGGTGTACGAGATGTTGAAAGGATTTGCCGATGCAAAGGAGAAAGCCGCGCAGATGCGGCAGGGGCACGTGCTGCCTGACAGCGTAATACAGACCGCCCATCCATACTTCCGACCCATACTCCGTGCCTTCAACGATACCACCCGTGTCGCCGCAGAAAGACTACAGCGGGAGGCCAAGGAGCGCATGATGCCCACGCCCGACGTTGCCGGTGCACAACTCTTACAGACCATTGCCAGCCAATACTCTGGAAAGGTTGTTTTCTTCGACCTTTGGGCCACGTGGTGTGGGCCTTGCAAGAAAGGCATCGCAGCCATGGAACCCTTGAAAGAGCAATTGAAGGGGAAGAATGTGGTGTTTGTCTATCTCACCAACGAATCAAGCCCAATCGACGAATGGAGCAAGTATGTTATCAAGATTCCTGGCCAACACTACCGCATCCCCAATACGCTGTGGAACCAAATTCCCAACCTCGGCAGCATACCCCAGTATTACCTCTATAACCGTCAGGGGCAGGAAGTGTGGCAACAAACAGGATTCAGCGAGAAGGCGCTGAAAGATATGGAGAAACGAATTGCGGAAGTCGTAAGCGAATAACCCTACGACACGCTGGAATCAGAATAGACAACCATTATGAAGCACAAGAGAATCATCACCATTATCTTCGCCCTCGCTGTCCTTTGCGGCGGGGCGTGGGCGCAGCAGAAGCAGGGACACGTCATGCGGCCGAAGCCCAGAGGCGGGGGCAACACCACCGTTGTGGGACAGGCCCAACTCGAGGTGGAATATGCGCTGAACGCCACCGACCTGCGCAACCCCGACACCTACATCGACCTCCATGTGCTGCAAGCCGGGCAACGGCTGAGCAAGCACTACAGCCGCTTCATGGAGCAGGGCGACTCGCTCTACGACGCCTACATGAAGGCCAACCCCCACGCTGAGGGCGTGCCAACATCGCTCTATACCATAGGCCGCGAGGGGCAATACTGGAGCGAGTACCAGTCGACGGAGATCTTCACCGAGCAGGGCCAGCAAACGCTCTACGCCTGGATGCCATGGGCCATGGAACGCTACAATGCCTACTACACCGAACCTGCCGCCCAACAGAAATGGACGCTACACCCCGAGCGCACCACCCTACTCGGCCACAGCTGCCAACGGGCCACCTGCCACTGGCGGGGCCGCAACTTCGAAGCGTGGTTTGCCGCCGACATCCCCGTGCGCCTCGGCCCATGGACGTTTGGCGGACTGCCCGGCCTCATCCTGAAGCTCTACGACACGCAGCGGCTCTATACCTGGGAGGCCGTCGGCCTGCGCTCCGGCTCGTTCCCCATCACCAAGCGCAAGTATGAGGGTTTCCACAAGGACAGTCGCGACCACGTCTATAAGCTACAGGTGGCCACCAACCGCGACCATCTGAAAACGGGCGGTGCCATCGACCGCCGCACCGGCCAGCTACGGTCGTTCCCACACCCCTACGACCCGCTGGAGCTGGAGGAGCCATGAGCGGAAACGAAGAAAGAACAGCAAAAAAACATGCCATTTGCGCCCTCGACAAAGAAAAACATTATTGGAGTTTCTGATTTAGGGAAGACGGGCTGAATTATCGTGCAAACCGAATGCA
>OGIM01000136.1_pt1 | contig 33012 bp, 28 predicted proteins | sample 1571801 | NCBI WGS metagenome assembly OGIM01 (sample SAMEA2582106, study PRJEB24529) | metagenome | biome: Human gut stool | place: China | collected 2011
CCTCATAGCCAAGCTTAAGCAATGTATTCCAATCCATTGTTATCTCATCAGAAGACTGTGGCATTCTACCCTGCGCAAGTCTGATTCTGCCCTGTTTCATAAAATCCTGTGTCATGCTTCCGACATACAGCTTTGTGTTGTTCCAGTCTGAATCAAATATCCGGACCGTACTCTCTGCCTTTAAAGGCTTTTCCAGAAAGTCATTCTCATCAAGAACCTTGTTAGGCTCTTTCGTTGTTTTCTCACATATATACCAGTCTCCAAACCTCGACTTATTCGATGACATCTGCCACTGGTACATATTCTCCTGAAATATAAGAACCGCCGTCACAAAAAATACCGCTACAAGCGTTGTAAATGCAGCCTTCCGAATCTGCGGCAGCCGTCTTCTTATACTAACAAAAGTTATCTTAAATATCCCCATTCCATCACCCCCTGTAAGATTTATGCTTATACCTTATCATGCCAACCTTACAAAAACCTTACAATTAAATAAGCTTTCACAGTTATTTGTCTATATAGTTCTTTAGACTGCTGTGTGGATGTGTGTTTATAGTGCAGACTATCAGTGTTCCTACACAGCTCGTCACAATTCAAGTCTGCACTATAAACACACATCCACACAAGTATATACATATATAGACAAATAACTGTGAAAACTTATTTAATTATTATTCCAGCGGTAGCCGATTCCCCTTATCGTCTCTATATATGATTTGCCGTCTGTGCGGTTTCCAAGCTTTGTCTTTAATCTGCTCACCGTAACTGTCAGTGTATTATCTTCCACAAATGTCCCATATCTGTCCCACATTTTCTGGAAGAAGGTATCCCTTCTTACTATAAGTCCTTTGTTGTTTATGAGTATCTCTAACACATGAAATTCTGTTGGTGATATACTTATGTGTTTATCCGCATGAGTGACTGACATATTCTTAAAATCTACCGTAAGTGTTCCATCTTTATAAATGTCTGTGCCACCTGATATTCTTCTAACATTAGCCATTATTCTTGATACAAGCTCTGCTACCCTGAATGGCTTCACAACATAGTCATCACCGCCGCAGTCAAGTCCTTTGATAATACTATCTTCATCATCACACGATGTTAAGAATATTATTATCTGGCTTCCGTGTTCCCTTATCTTCCTGCACACATCAAATCCATTGCCATCAGGCAGATATACATCTAACAAAAATACATCTATTGCAGCTTCTTCCTGTTCATATATTTTATTAAACTGTCCTACACTGGCAGCCTCCACAACTGAATATCCTTTTTCCTGTAATATTCCCGCAAGCTGCTGTCTTATAAAGTCGTCATCTTCTAATATGAGTATCTTTGTCATTATTCCTCCCAGCCAGTACATTTTCTATATTATAATATACTAACCTTACATTTATCTTACAATTCATTCTTTCTCTTAAGAACATATCTTGGTATCTGTACCCTTATGACAGCTCCCTTTCCCTCCTCATTATTACGCACATCTACTGTTCCATGATGTGCTTTAATAATAAGCCGTGACAGGTTAAGTCCTATACCGGCATGTCCTGCGGCAGCACTTCCCGTTGTCTCAAACCTGTCAAATACATACGGTATCCGGTCCTCTTCAAATCCACTTCCATTATCCTTAATATTGACTATACATTTGTCATCACGGCATGCAGCTTTAACTTCAACCTTATCGCACAACTCGCTGCTGTTCTGTATTATATTGATAAATGCTTCTCTTATCCATTCTTCATCAGCATTGATGCAATAGTCTTTGTCATCACATTCCACCGTTATATTGCAGTCATTCTTAGGAAGCTGGTTCACAACATCACAAAGCATGCTGTTCACATTAATGTCCTGCTCTGTCATAATTATCTTGCCTGCTTCCATTCTGCTTATTGTCATCAGCTTACTTATAAATGACCTGATTCTTTCAATCTGTTCAAAACATCTTTCAAAAAGTTCCCTGTTCTCACCACTCTCCTCTAACCTATCTAATGCAAGACTAAGTGCAGTAAGCGGTGTCTTTATCTGGTGTGCGATATTCTCAGTAAAATTCTGCAATTTCTCATTACGCTCAACAAGAAATCTTTCATCTGCTTTCTGCTTTTTCTTTAACTGCTGGTTCTCTGCGCCAAGATTAATAACATATGAATAGATATCATTATGTCCGATTTTTACAATCATCCTTATACATGCTGTCATTACAACTGCAATTATAATTATCCCTGCCACTGCAATTATCCACTGACCGCTTCTAAAATACATATATGATGAACCATTTTCTGTATACCCGCACTGCATAACTACGTTCTTATACTTTGATACATCACTTAACGAATACCTGTTATAAAACATCATATCTATCAGATATTCTCCTGATTTGTTATCTATGTTATACAATCCCGCTGCCAGTGCCCTGAACTTTAATTCATAAAATCCAGTCGTAACAACAACTATAAGTATGGCAATTCCTGCCATAACACAAAAAGCAGCCATCATCTTTTTCCTAATGACGGCTACTTTCCTTTCTGCTATATGTTCTATATCTTTTTCTTCCTCTATTATTACTGTATCTGACATAAATCCCCCTTAACTGTTCTTTCGTAGTCTTTGGGAGTATTATATCACTTTCCACTCTTGTCTGTCAGCAGAACTGACATTATCAATGAAGTTATCGGCACTGTAAGTATTATGCCCATTGTTCCTGATATTCCACGCATTATCTCGATTGCAACAGAGTACATGTTAAAAATCTGATGCATCTGGAATATACATCATTACTACAACTGCAAATGTCTTTATTTATTTTCAAGCTTTGTAATACATTTATCAAGCGATGTTGCAAACCAGTCTATATCGTTCTCTGAAAATACCATTGGTGGACGAAGCTTTAAGATATTTCCGTAATGGCCTATAACTGATGTAAGAATATGCTCATCTCTTAACATCTCTATTACATTCAACGCCATATCCTTATCAGGTGTCTTATTGCCATCATTCTTAACGAATTCAAATCCTAAGAACAAACCTGCACCTCTTACATCACCTACTGATTCAGGATGACGCTCCTGTACCTCTTTTAGTGCCTCAAGAAGTGCCGCACCTGCTTTCTTACAGTGTTCCTGAAGATTCTCATCCTTAATATATTTAAGAACAGCCTGAGCGGCGGCTATTGATACAGGATTACCACCAAATGTGTTAAAGTAAGGAAGCTTGTCGCTGAAGGCTGCAAGTACATCCTCCTTTGCAGCTAGTCCTGAGATTGGAATTCCGTTACCCATCGGCTTACCCATTGTTATCATATCAGGGACAATTCCGTGTCTTGCAAATCCAAAGAATGCCTGTCCGGTTCTTGCAAATCCCGGCTGAACCTCATCTGCTATAAATACTCCGCCATTCTTATGTACAACATCTACTGTTGCTTTTAAGAATCCTACCGGGTCAGGATATATACCATCTGATGAGAATATTGAATCCGCAAGGAAACATGAGAACTTATATCCTGCCTCATTTAATTCATCTATAGTCTTTTGCATCTCTGACGCATACCATGCTGTGAATTCTTCTGGTGTTCCACCATGACGGTAATAATCTGGTGCTGTTATAAGCCTTACATTAGGAAGTAATGGCTGACCGGCTCCAAGTGAAGGTGAACAGCCTGATGTTAATGCACTTGTTCCATGGTAGGCTTCCTGTGTGATAATTATACCGGTACCACCCGTATAGGCTTCTGCCACACGAAGTGCAAGGTCATTAGCTTCTGAACCTGTACACATATACATTATCTTATTAATCTCATCAGGCATAAGTGCAAGCAGTTCTTCACTGTAATCAAGAATTTTTTCATGAAGATATCTTGTATGTGTATTAAGCGTTTTCATCTGTTCTGTAACTGCATTTACAACAGCAGGGTTACAATGTCCTACACCAGCTACATTGTTATACATATCAAGATATTTGTTACCTTCATCATCCCACAGATAATCTCCTTCTCCACGGACAATGTTAAGTGGCTTTCTATAAAAAAGTCTGTAAGCACCTCCAAGGTATTTTTCTCTCTTACTAATCATTTCCCTTGTTTTAGGACTTAACATAGATGCATATTCTTCCTTAAAACTGTTAGAGTCCATAATACTTGATTCTGTTGCCATAATTTCCTCCATTCTGCAAAAAGAAAAAGCACAGAACCTCTGATTTCTCAGAAATTCTGTGCTCCTTTGCACTGTCATACAGATTCATTCTGTCTGACATATATAATAGCAACATTTGGTTATTTGTCAATTTATAATCAAATGCTTATTAATCATATTTCTTATTTATCTTAAGTTTTACAGATAATGCTATTAAAGCCACGACAATAATACCTGCAAGAACCCATACCCACACAGGAACATTCTTAATGTTATAACATCTTACATTAATCCACATCTGATTAATTCTTGTTGTCTCTTCAGCATCAAAATACTGCATAATGGCACTTCTATCCATAACCTCCTGCGTAGGATACTGTGCTGATAACTGTCTGTATGTCTGTTCTTCTGGAACTTTAAGTATATATCTTTCATCATCAGAATCACCTGAAAAGAAATATCCCAGAGGATAATCTACAACATCTGTATCACTTTCATCTGCTCCATAGTTCCACTTTACATAGTCGAATACAACATCACTGTCACCACCTGATATAACTGATGTATATCCAATATAGCTCATGTTTCTTACAGCATTTTCAGGTTTAGACAGAAAGTTAATAAAGCTCTGTGCTGCCTGCTTCTTCTCTGAATCGCCATTAATTCCTGACTTTAACATTACCCAGCCGTCAAAATAAAGGTTAGTACATTCTTCAGGTACTGCAAAATTAAGCTGGAAATCATCCTCGTCAGCCTGGTCCATAGTATATACAGCATCTCCAGACCACTGATAACCTGCGACTACCTTTCCTGTTATCATATCAGTCTTGGCACTGTCAGTCTCGAATGAATAGGCATTATTCTTAACTGACTGAAGATACTCCTGAATCCTGTCCACATTTTCCTCAGAAGTATCATTCATCTCCTCGGCAAGTCTTTCATGATAATCAGGACTGTTTATAAATGACGCTGACTTTAACTTGTCTGACTTAATTGCACCAACAGCTGCAAACATGGAATCTCTTACATTATCCTTAATTGTTATCTGACGCCTGAATTTGCTGTTATCAATTATTGTCCATGTAGATGCTTCTTTTTCTGTAACCTTATCCGGATTATATACAATTCCTGTTATTCCCCACATATATCCTGCAGCATAACGGCTCCATGACTCACCATTAATCTTATTCTCATCAAATGTTTTCTTAATAAATGGAGACACACCCTTAGCATAATAATTATTAGTAATTGATGTATCATAGAAATCATCTGAAAATGGCTCAAGCCAATCCTCTGCCATAAGCTTCATTATCATATATTCTGAAGGACAGATTACATCATAATCATCACCCAGAGTAAGCATGTTGTACAGTTCCTCGTTAGTTCCAAGGCAACTGTACTGTACCTTAATTTTCTTGCCGTAATTCTCATAATACCAGTTCTCGAAATCTGTAATTATCGAATTCTCACCCTTTATGCTTCCGCTTTCAAGGTCAATTATATCATCATCACTCCAGTCTCCGGTATCAATATATTCTTCCCAGTTGCACACACGGAGTATGATTGTATCATCTGCAGCCATTGCTGTAAGACGGTTTGTATTAAACACTCCTGTTACCGCTGCTGCGCCGCTTACTACCATTAAAGCTGAAAGTATTAATGCATTTATCTTTCCAATAATCTTATTCATCAGCTCCAGCCTCCTCTCGTACAGCCTTTCTTGCTGGTGCAAGATTAATTGCTATCTCAACTACAATTACAATAAGGAATATTATTGTAGATAAAGCCCACAAAGCAGTCTTGATATCAGTCTGAGAGCCCTTGGTTGCATTAACAACATAAGTACTTATCGTGTCAAATGTTGCAGGCTTAGTGTATGTTGCGACGAAATAATCATCCAGTGATAATGTAACTGCCATAACAAATCCTGATGCTATGCCAGAAGCAATCTGAGGTATTATTATCTTAAAAAGTGCATATACAGGTGTTGCACCAAGGTCAAGTGCTGCTTCATACAGACTTGGATCCATCTGTTTTAATTTAGGAACAACAGCCAGATATACGAACGGTGCACTCAGTATTACATGTCCCACAACAAGAGGTATATAAGTATCTTTGCTGACGCCTAATACAACTACAAGAAGAATACAGATAGAAAAACCTGTAACTACATCTGCATTGACAACAGGAACCTGATTAAGAACTGACATTGCTCCTTTTACTTTTCCCTTTGAATAAAATGCACCTATAGCACCTGTTGTTCCAAGTATTGTTGCAAGTACAGCACTTCCAACAGCAAGCAGCACAGAACCGATTATCATATTAATAAGCTCCGGAGTCGTAAAAAGTGTTACATAATTATGCATTGAAAATGCATGTATTGCTCCTATATTAGCGGCATCCGTAAAACTGTATACTGCAAGCACAAGAATTGGAATATACATGAACAAAAGGACAATGCATATAATCATATATTTCAAAAATTTCTTCATTATACAAGTCCTCCTCTTCCAGCATTTTCTGACTCTTTATCACCCGAAACCAAAGTGACAATACATATAATAACAAGAAGTATCAGTGCTATCATTGAGCCATTGTGCCAGTCATATGCACTGAAATAACTTCCAATCAGACTACCCATAATATATGTGCTGTTATAAAGCATATCAAGAACTACATAGTTAGTCATTGCCGGAAGGAATACCATTGACACACCACTGACAATTCCCGGAACAGACAATGGCAGTATAACCTTGATAAATGTCTGGAAATTATCCGCACCAAGATCCGATGCTGCTTCAATAACACTCTTATCAAGCTTTGAAAGCGTTGTATATAACGGAAGTATCATGAATGGAAGAAAATCGTATGTCATTCCTATTATCGTATTGATAAACGGATAATACGCAAGATTTCCCTCAATCATTGATAATATCTCTTTAAGTGCGGTAATTCTTAATGTGAAATTAATCCACATAGGCATAACAAAAAGCAGAAGTATTACCGCTTTTCTCTTTAACTTACTCTGTGAAAGTATATACGCTACAGGATAAGCAATTATAAGACAGACTGCAGTTGCAACAAATGCAAGTACAAGACTGTAACACAGAGTTCCAAGTGTATTAGGGTCTGTAAAAAAATTCTGCAGATTAACCATGCTGAATTGTCCCTGCCCGTTAGTAAATGCATAATATACAAGAACCAGCAGTGGCGCTGCAACAAATAATATAAGAAACAGCCCATAAGGGATTCCAAGATATTTGCGTGAAAAAGACATATTTCTATCCCCCTACTTCTTCAACTGGAATTTCATCTTCTCTTCAGGCATGATAAGACCAACCTGATCGTCCATATTCCAGAGATATTCATCATCTACAATAAGGTCATGACCATACTCAGTTCTTATTACATAACTGTAATGGTCACCCTTATAGATAAGGTTAATAATCTTACCTGATACAAGACCTGCTGTTACATCATCGCTCATTTCAATATCATCAGGCTGGATTGAAACAACAACCCTGAACTTTGAAACATCTACATTTTCACCATTTTCATCAACAAGCACTCCATCTGACATCTTAGTCTTAGGAATAACCTGTGTTAAATCACAGCTTATTATCTTGCCATTAAAGTCGAGCGTATAATCTCCATTAATTGTTGTAACAAAACTTGTGGTATGGTCTTCTGCAAGCATTACATGAATTCCATCAGGTTCAAGCTGCATTCCTACTGTATCACCGACATGATAACACCTGGTAGTTCTTATTATCATCTCATACTTTCCGGATTCAACAGCAACCTCGTAATGCATTCCCTTGAATATAACTGAAGTAACCTCACCAACAACAGTTCCATCCTCAGGCTTTGTAATAATTACATCTTCCGGTCTTATAACAACATCAACTAAAGTTCCCTCTGGAACATCATCCATTCCAACGAACTCTCCGCCACAGAATCTTACTTTCATGTGTCCTGTCATAATACCTTTGAAAATATTGCTCTCTCCAATAAAGTCAGCAACAAAAGCATTCTTAGGCTCATTATATATATCCTCAGGAGTTCCTATCTGCTGAATCTTACCCTCTGATAAGACAACAATCTTATCAGACATTGTAAGTGCCTCTTCCTGGTCATGTGTTACATATATAAACGTAATTCCAAGCTGGTCATGCATATTCTTAAGCTCAATCTGCATCTCCTTACGCATCTTTAAATCAAGTGCCCCCAGAGGTTCATCAAGCATAAGAATTTCCGGCTCATTGACAAGTGCTCTTGCAATTGCAATTCTTTGCTGCTGTCCGCCTGACAGCGTAGATATCTTTCTGTCCTCAAATCCTTCAAGGTCAACCATATCAAGAACATTTTTAACCTTTTTTCTTATTTCCTCTTTAGGAAGCTTCTTTAACTTAAGTCCAAATGCAATATTTTCATATATATTCATATGTGGAAACAGCGCATAACGCTGAAATACTGTATTAATCGGTCTTTTATTAGCTGGAAGCTGTGATATATCTTCTCCGTTAAGAAGTATCTGTCCGTCTGTCGGAAGTTCGAATCCTGCTATCATTCTTAGTGTGGTTGTCTTTCCACATCCTGATGGTCCTAAAAATGTTACGAATTCCCCCCGCTTTACTTCAAGATTAAAGTCATCAACCGCCTTAAATCCATTATCACTATATACCTTACTGATATGTTTAAGCTCTATTATATTTTCTGATTTACCAGACATATCCAACCTCCGCAATTAACATCCTTTGTTACACCGTCTAACAACTATGCAACCACTTCCTATTTAATATCAAAAACGGGTACAAATCAAGTGATTTCTTGATTTGTACCCATGGTTTTTTCATTATGTAAACAACTGGCAAAATATATGTTTTAAGGTCTGTGATGAAGCTCCTGAACAGTCTTTCCTATTTCGTCCCTTATAGCCTGTCTGTCTTCCGGAATCTTCTGCATTCTTGCAAGTAAATCCGCTGTATCATGCTCAGAGCCAACTTTTCTCAACGACTCACATGCTGCAAATACAACATCATCATCTGCATCATCAACGAATCTCAACAATAAATCTACACTGCTCTGGTCATCGCTTGCCCCAAGTGCCTTGGCTGCTGCAATCTTTCCTTCTTTGCTTCCTGTAATCTCTTCCTGTATTGCATACCAGTCATGATGTTTTACATATTTCTCCATTTTTTCATCCAGTGTCTTTTTCTTAAATAACATACCGATGCCTTCTTTCATCTTTTTCTATATTATAGTATTGCATTTTCGATATGTAAAATGTATATTTAATATGTCACTTATATCATAATTATATATTGGAGAATTACTATGACCTTAGATTATTACAGAATATTTTACTATGTTGCAAAATATAAGAGTTTTTCAAAAGCAGCCCGCATGCTCGATAATAACCAGCCTAACATAACCCGCTGCATGAATATATTAGAAAGCGAACTTGACTGTAAGCTGCTTAACCGTTCTCACAAAGGCATCACTCTTACACCTGAAGGAAATACATTGTATTCTCATGTATCAATCGCAATGAAACAGCTTGAAGACGCTGAGAACGCTATTATCAAAAGCAAAAGTCTGTCCGGTGGCACAATATGTATAGGAGTAAGTGAGATTGCTCTTAGAATATTCCTTCTTAAAAAACTTGAAAAATTCACAGAACTTTTTCCCGATGTCAAGATAAAGCTTACCAACCACTCTACTAATCAGGCTGTTAATGCTCTAAAAGCCAGTCTGGTAGACTTTGCTGTCGTAACCACACCTGTTAATTTAACTGGCGATATGAAATCTGAAAGCCTATGCTCATTCCATGATATACTTATTGCAGGTCCAAAATACAGTCAGCCGGATAACAAAATAATTCATCTGGAAGAATTGCAGGATTATCCTTTCATAAGTCTGGCAGAAGGTACCGGTACACATGACCACTACACCAAATTCTTCTATGACAACAATCTTCACTTTAACCTTGATATGGAGGCTTCAACTACAGATCAGGTTCTTGCAATGGTTCAGGCAAACTTAGGGCTTGGCTTCTACCCAGAGGAGCTTGCCTCTGAATATATAATGCGTGGTGAAATATTTCCTGTAAATCTATACGAATCCGCACCTGACAGAGATATTGTTCTTATACGTGAATCAAGACATACCGAAAGCATTGCAGCCAAAAAACTTATTAATTTCTTAAAGCATACAACTGATTAAAATGTCTTAGTTACGCATTCAAGTGTCGCACAGTAGCCTGTATTATTCTTGCTCTTATACATGGCACTGTCGGCATGTCTGTACAGTTCATCAAAATCAATATCCTTTTCCCCTTTATAAAACGCTTCACCCATGCTTACATATATCTTCTCATCTCCCATCTCTGGGATTCTTATGTCCTTAAGCTTTGCAAATACTCTCATCGTGAAGCTTTCAGCATCTTTAGTTTCTGTTATTCCCGGGATGAACATTGCAAATTCATCACCTCCCAGGCGCATGCATATATCATGTTCCCTGCATACACTCTGAAGACTTCTTGCAACCGCTATAATTACTGCATCCCCGACAACATGTCCATATGTATCGTTAACATTCTTGAACTTATCACAATCAAGAAGGCACATAAGCCCCTTAGTTTCTTCCTTAATAAGGTCTGCAATTGCTTTCTCTCCGCTTCCTCTATTTCTTATTCCCGTCATAAGGTCTGTTTCTGAAAGATATAAAAGCCTGTTCTCCTTACGTTTCTCTGCATCGATAACTTCAACGGCATATACAACATGCCACAGTTCTCCATTGCTATCCTCATCTACCCTTATGAATCTTTCACGACACCATCCAGAGTAATTTCCAAGGAATTCATGAACAATCGTAGTCTTGTTCTTCATTCTCTCCGGAAGTGTTGATATATCAACAAATTCAAGTACACTTTCTACATACTTCCTGGAAGGAAGAATCTTCATTACACTATTTATCTGTTCTGCAAAAGTATGCTCGCCTTTTATCATATTATCCCTTATGAAATCTGTTGACTTTATTTCATGAAATTCCCCTGTCTTTAAATTGATAATATGCATTGACAGATATATTCCGGCAAGTGCTGAATATGCGCTGAACATAGCCTCACGCTTGGATTTTTTAAATACATTTCTCTGTTTTAATAGCAGTACTAAAAATGTGCCTATCATATCAAGAAAGCGTGAAATCTCGTCCATCTCACTTTCTGGTGGATTGTCAACACCAAAGAAGCCATATATCTCGTCCTTATATCTGAATGGACTTACTGCCAGGCTCTTTACATTCTGAACTTTGAGCAGTTCATATGCTGCAGGATATTCATCCTTAATCTCCTCAATATCCTTAGTACTAATATTCCTTCCAGCATCAAACGATGTATACCACCAGTCTATAATTGACATATCTACATTCTGAAGAAACTTTATCTGAGGCTCAATCCCATCCGCACACCACTCATAAGTATTATTAGTAACCTTTTTTCTAATATTATCTTCAAATATGTATATTCTTTCAGACCCGATATGTTCTCCAAAAAATCTGATAAATTCATTAATCTGATCATCTGGATTTTCATAATTCATTGCTGCCTTCATTGCTTTATTCATAATTGATTCGTACTTTTTCGTCTTCATATGCATCTCCAATTCAATACATTTATAACTAACAACATAGTAACATATATTGACAAAAAACGCACCCTTTTCACACATTAAAATTGTGAAAAAAGTGCGTTCTGATATTAAACAAACCGCATTCGCCGCTAACAATTCTCTACATAGCCTTAATTGCATTCACTGTTATATTGTACTGTTTCTCAAATGCTTCCTCAGCTCCTGCGAGTTCTCCTGCACGAAAAATCTCTGTAATAGCTGAACTCGCTTTATAAAGATTATCAAATCCAAGATTTAAGCATACACCCTTAAGTGTATGTGCTGCCCTGAATGCTTCTTCTACATTTCCGGCAGCTATAGCCTCTTTAAGATTGGCGTAGCTGTTGTCATCTAAAAACTTCAATACAAATTTTTTAATAAAAGCCTCATTGGGAAATCTATTCAAAGTATTCTGATAATCTGCTCCCATCGCATCATAGCATTCTTTAATTGTCATGTGCCTACCTGCCTATATATTTTTAAATTATAACTATGCATATAATGATAAATGATATCACGATTAATATAGTATTGTCAAAGAATGATTTAATAATAAAATATAATTTCAGATAATTATTTTACATATCCGCAAATATACTGTATATTAAATATATTGCTGTCTGGCAAAATATATGCGGGGGAATTGTTTTATGAAAAAACGAGATTCTTTTAACAACAAATGGGGATTCATCCTTGCCTGTATCGGCTCTGCCGTTGGTATGGGTAATATCTGGATGTTCCCGACAAGAGTATCAATGTATGGCGGTGGATCATACCTGATACCATATTTCATATTCGTTGCACTTATTGGTTTCACTGGTGTTATCGGAGAAATGAGTTTTGGTCGTGCTACTAAGTCAGGACCTGTTGATGCATTTGGATATGCATGCGAAACTAAGAATAAGAGAAAGCTTGGTGAGGTTATCGGCTTTATTCCAGTACTTGGCGCACTTGCAATGGCAATTGGTTACACTGTTGTAATGGGCTGGATTCTTAAGTACATGATTGGAGCTTTTACAGGAAAAACACTTGCACCTGCTGAAACAGAAGGCTTTGCTGCTTCATTTGGAAGTATGGCAAGCGCATTTGGTAATAATGTATGGCAGATTGTAGCTCTTGTTATTGGTATTATTATCCTTATGTTCGGTGTCGGACGCGGAATTGAAAAGGCCAATAAAATCATGATGCCTGTTTTCTTTATTCTTTTTGCTGTACTTGGAATATATGTTGCTTTCCAGCCTGGTGCGATAGAAGGCTACAAATACATTTTCAGAGTTGACCCTGAGGCATTTGCTGACCCTAAGACATGGATATTCGCTCTTGGCCAGGCATTCTTCTCTCTTTCTGTTGCTGGTAATGGTACTCTTATATATGGTTCTTATCTTTCAGATAATGAAGATATCCCTGCTGCTGCCGGACGCGTTGCTCTGTTCGATACTATAGCAGCCTTGCTCGCAGCTCTTGTTATCATTCCTGCAATGGCAACAACCGGTGCCCAGCTTAATCAGGGTGGTCCCGGACTTATGTTTATCTTCCTCCCGGCACTTTTTAAATCAATGCCAGGCGGATACATAGTCGCAATTATATTCTTCGTTGCTGTATTTATGGCAGGACTTTCTTCTTTAATCAACCTGTATGAAGCACCTATTGCAACTATTCAGGAAAAGCTTCATCTTGGAAGAAAGGCATCTTGTGCCATAATCGCTGCAATAGCACTTGTAGTTTCAATATGTATTCAGGGAATTGTCTCTGGATGGATGGATATACTTTCTATCTACATCTGCCCACTTGGTGCAGGTCTTGCCGGAATTATGTTCTTCTGGGTATGTGGTAAGAAATATGTTGAAACTCAAGTTAATACCGGTCGCGATAAGAAATTCACTGATAAATTCTATCCTATATGCAAATACATTTTCTGCCCTGTATGTTTCCTTGTTCTTATACTTGGAATTGTTCTTGGCGGAATCGGCTGATTAAGATATTATAATAAAAGGAATCCTGTGAGCAGGGAGATGTTGCCTCTCTGCTTATGGGATTCCTTTTTTCATATATTTAATTATGCTATTCATGCTTTGCATCACATTTTTTACAGGAATATTTCCTCAAAAGCAGCAATTACAAGCTTAAGAGTTGCTTCGTCCATATCCGAATAATGAATTACAAGTATTCCGTGGTACTTATCCGCATCAGCGAAACAATACTCTGAAAGGCAGTTAATCAGAATCCCCTTCTGCCTGACTGCCCATTTAATCTCAACATCACTTAAGGAAGTCTTCACATGCAGCAGGAAATGTGTTCCCGCATCGTCCTGATATATCGTACTGATTTCATTAAGCCTTGATTCACGAAACATCCTGCAAATCTTTTCACGGCGTCCCCTGTAATCATTGACAAGCCTTTTAATATGACGCTCAAAGTAACCTTTTTCAATAAATGCCGCCATTGCATACTGCTCAAATCCCGACACAGTACACGAGTAAAAATTCATTGTTGAGATATATTTTTCCATCAGCTTTTCTGGCAGTACCATATATCCTATTCTAAGTGAAGGAACCATTGTCTTCGAAAATGTGTTCATATATATTACTCTGTGACTTCTATCTCTCGACTGAATGGACGGAATAGGTTTGCCCTGCATACGGAATTCACAGTCAAAATCATCCTCTATTATATATCTGCCTGGCTCCGCCGCCGCCCAGTTAAGCAGTTCCTGTCTTCTTGCAACCGGCATAACAAGACCAATTGGAAAATGATGTTCAGGACTTACATGTGCTACATTTATGTCTTTCATTCTAAGTTCATCAACTTTCATACCCTTATCATCAATATTAACATAATCCCAGTCCACACCATTTTCATCATATATCTTGGTAATCTTACGGTATCCGGGATTCTCAACACCAAACTTCACATCTGGACCTAAGAGCTGTAACAGCCTGTTATACAGATATTCCGTTCCGGCCCCTATAATAATATGGTCTGCTGAAACCTGCATTCCACGGTATCTGTTAAGATGGTCTGCAATCGCTTCACGAAGCTGCAACACACCGTTAAAAGGTACAGTCTTAAGAAGTGAAGTATTATAATCGGTCAGGGTTTCCCTCATAACCTTTGCCCATGTAGCAAATGGAAATCTATCATACCTAATATTATTTGCCGTCAAATCAGCAAGATAAGTCTCCTCCTGGAATCTTTTCACAGGAGCAGCATACCCTGGTGCACCACCTGTAACCACGTCAATCTTATTAACATAATACCCTCTTTTTTCCTCAGATCGGATATAACCTTCCAGAAGAAGCTGCTCATATGCGTTCTCCACCGTCTTGACACTTATCTGCAAATGCTGTGAAAGCCCACGCTTTGATGGCAGCTTCTCATCAGCCTTAAGCTTCCCGTCAGCTATATCTTCCTTAATCAGTTCATACAGATATTCGTACATTGTTTTGTTTCCGCGTTTATCTAAATCATATGTAAGCAAATCTGGTCTCCTATTATATATGTGTTTTGGATATTTAAAAGATATCAGTTCTAATTATAATAAGCTCATAAGCAAAAAACAAGGAGGAAAATCCCTCTCCTCACCTGAAGGGTTCGGATTTTTCTTCGAAAAACAAGGAGGAATAGAAATACTATGGGAATCTATGCTATTACTGGTGCTTCAAGCGGTATCGGTGCGAAAACTAAAGAATTGTTAATACAGCAGGGACATAAGGTAATTAATATTGATCTTAAAGACGGTGACATCTGCGTAAACCTTGCATCGCAGGAAGGCAGACAGTCTGCTGTTGATCAGTTACATACTATGTGCCCTGACGGACTTGACGGAATGATATGCAACGCTGGTGTTTCAGGCGCATGCGGTAATCTCGGACTCATTATCTCTCTTAACTACTTCGGAACAGTAGCCGTTGCAAATGGTGTATATGACCTTTTAAAGAAGAAGCACGGAAGCTGTGTTGTAACTGTTTCTAACACAATTTCACAGGGTGCAGGCCGTAAGGATATCGTTGATCTTCTTAATAACATCGGTGATGAAAAGCGTGTATTAAGCCTTATTTCTTCTATGGACAGCACTAACCTTTCAGTAGGAAACAGTCTTTATGTTTCTACTAAATACGCACTTGCAAGATGGGTACGCCGTGTATCTGCAACATGGGCTGCCAATGGTGTCCGTATAAATGCTGTTGCTCCTGGTAATGTACACACAGCCATGACTGCAACAATGAGCACTACAGCAAAGATGGCTCTTAATGCCCTTCCTATCCCAACCAAGTACGGTCAGGAGTGCCTCATGGCTCCAGAGGAAATTGCTGAGGTTATGGTATTCCTTGCTTCAGATTCAGCAAGAGGCGTCAATGGAAATATCATGTTCGTTGATGGTGGAACAGACGCATTATTAAACACAGAGAAAGTATATTAATTAAGGAGGGCATTAAACATGACAGCAATTGAAAAATATGTAGAAGCAATGGAAAACAAAGATTACGCAGGACTTGCCAATCTCTTTTCTCCAGACGGAATAATCAACGATTATTGTACTAACTCAGCAGCCCAGAACGAATATCATATATATGGACGTGAAGCTATCAACATGTTCTTCCGTAACAAGTTCGGCTTCCGCAAATACTCTATCTTAGATGGTGAAGTTGTGAATTCTACCCAGGCAGAATTCATCGCTAACTTCGGCGGTTACAACATCATGGCCATCGCTACAGTCCGTGAAGTAACAGAAGATGGGCTTATCAAGAGACTTACTGTAAGACCTAAGTAATTAAATATTAAAAATCGTGTATAACCAATCAGGGCATTTGAATTGCAAGTTAATCCCTTGCAATCCAAATGCCCTGATTTTTCTTTTTAACATAAACAATAAACTTTTTAAGAGATGCCTTTTCTCTATCTCAATGTCCAATCTGTCACTTTCTTGCGGCTGTTTTGGACCTCCAGCAACCTTTTATCTGCTCCAATGTCCAATCTGCCACTTTCTCGCAGTCGTTTTGGACTTTCACTTACCTTTTAATCGCTCCGAAATCCAATTTTTCACATTTCCTCAGCTGTTTTGGACTTCCAGCAGCCTTTCATCTACCTCAGCGTCCAATCAACAAAATCTCCCGCACCAGCTTACTCACCCAACAAGCAAGTTTTACTCTTCCACCTGTATCTGACAGACCTTCATAGCTGCCAATTCATTGATGTGCGACTCAGGTGTAACTCCGGCACAGTATTCTAATCACCTGAACACCAGCTGCACAAGCAGCATATAACATATCGTTCCGCCTGCGATAGAAACAAGCATCTGCCTTTTCCATTTGTGAAGAAGAACTGTCACAATAATCGCAATCAGCTCTGGCAGACCATAACTGTAGCTTGTTACATTAACATTTTTAAGGCAGTACACAATAAGCATTGAGAATATAGCTCCCGGAAGCACCTTTCCAAGATAAGTTATGTACTTTGGTGTTGTCCTCTTTTCATTAAATATCATAAACGGAAGAAAACGCGTTGCCATAGTTCCAATAGTACACATTGCAATTGTAATTATCTGCTGTGTTATCGTCATTGTGCCGCGTCCTCCTTCAAAGCCATTTTCTCATCATATTTTCTTAACATCGTAAGCATAACAACAATCACAACCATAGTTGGTATCAGAAAATTGTCTGCTTCAAATATCAGAAGGCAGGCAACACTTGCAATCATGCCGATAAGCTCACTCATGTGATTCTTTTCTTTCTTCCACTGTTCCATGAATATAACCACAAACATTGCAGTCATCACGAAATCCAGTCCTTTCGTGTCAAATGTTATGAGATTGCCAAGCAGTCCGCCAAGCGTAGCACCTCCAACCCAGTATATCTGGTTAAATAATGATACCCAGAAATAAAACCATCCGCGGTCAACATCCTCCGGAATCTCTGCCGAATAATTCACGCTGAAGGTCTCATCGCACATTGCATATATGAGATAGAATTTCTTCCACCCCATATTCTTGAACTTGTCAAGCATTGCTATTCCATAAAACAAATGTCTTGCCTGAATCATGAATGCCATAAGAAGTGTCTGTATTGGTGCAAATGCTGATAACAGCATACTCACTGTAACGAATTCAAGGCTTCCACCAAATATAACCGCACTCATAATCATCGGATACACAAAACTAAATCCCGATACATTCATGTATATCCCATATGCCATTCCAAGAAACAGAAAGCCTGCCAGAATCGGAATAGTATGTGGAAATGCACATACAAGTGCTTTGCTGATAAATTTTTTCTTACTGCCGTCCATTGCTGCTAAATTACTCCATCTGTAAATATATTCAAATCTGTATTTTAATACAGATTGACCTGTTTTTCCACAAGTCTGCTGCCTTCATACTTAAGCTTTATCGAAAAAAATCTCTCCTCCCCAGAAAGAAGAAGGTTAAGAAATACCCTGTCCCCCTCCCATGTCGGAAGCTTGGTAACTTCTTCTTTATCAACCCAAGCCAGTTCTCCTTCGTCACATTCAATAAGCTCACCTGTAAAGCCATCTGCCGTAAATACACACATAAGCTCTGGCTCACATTCATTACTTATAAATGTTACAAGCCCGCGGAATCTGTATGAAGTAAGCGTAAGACCTGTTTCTTCCTTTACCTCACGCACAAGACATTCCTCAGGAGTCTCCTGATTCTCAGCATGTCCGCCTACTCCAATCCATTTACCTTCATTAATATCATTATGCTTTTTCACTCTGTGAAGCATAAGATACTTCCCGTCCTTCTCTATATAACATAAAGTTGTAGTTATCATCAATTCTACCTTTCATGTCCGATTTTTTCAATCAAATTCACCTTATAGATTCAATTATTGCCTCTGCATCTGCTTTCGCAAGTGCGTCAAGTTTTTCATTGGTACTGAGAAAATTTCTGTAATCTCCTTCATTACTCAAAAAAGCATGTTCAACAATAACAGAAGGAAGCCCTGCCTTGGTACCACAATACAACAATGTATAATAATCCGCTGGCGAACCATCAGGATATGTTTCTCCTACTGTTGTTACCCTCTGCAAAATTCCTCCGGTATTTTCAGTATTCCAGTCATTGGCTATTGGAAGTCCTAACACATTTAATTTAGATATTATTGATTTAGCCATCCTCATCTCAGAATCATATACGCTTGCCACCTTTGCATTTGATGGCTGATATCTGCTACAGCTCATAAGAACCATACAACCATGTGAATCAACCTCATCGGTACTTCTGCTGTTAACATGAACAGAAACAAAATAATCTGCATTATTATCAACTGCATACTTAATACGGTTCGAAAGACTTAAATCATAATCACCGTTTCTTGTAAGAATAACCTTAACTCCTTCATTTTGTTCAAGATACCATTTCAGACTTGTTGCAATACGATAGTTAAGATTTTTCTCCATCACAAGAACTCCATCATATTCCTGCTTTGTTCCTTCACTGTCTCCACCATGACCCGGATCAATACATATAACAACCTGCTTTGGTTTTACTTCTTCTGTAGCATCAATATTTCCCTCTGCTACAGCTTCCACAGCATTTTCCAAAGTCGTCTCTTCCTCTGTACATTCTGTCTCTTCTGCAACTTCTTCCAGAGCTGTTTCCTCCTGTGTTGTCTCCTCAACAGTACTAATATCGGTCTGTGATTCATACAAATGTGTCTCATCATGACTACTTTCCATATCTGTCGCAGCATTCTTTTTTTCACATGCACACATATATATAGTAACCATCACCATACAAAAAAACAATTTCTTTTTCATTATATTACGCCTTCACTTCATATCCGATTTTTTCAATCTCGTATTTCCCGCATACTATATTAATTTCATCAGCATTACCCCAGTCAAGACTTACATACACTTTCTTCTTATCAACATCCCACTTAAGTTCATCAATAGTTATTCCGCATCTTGTACGAAGTCCCTTAACCATGCCGCTTCCAAGCTTGTCTGACCATGCCGGAAGCAGTTCAATTGTGTGTTCATCCGAATATACAAGCATTTCATTAATAATTCCAACCAGTCCAAATGCAGCATCTGTACAATATACACCTTTGCTCCTGTCAGTATTGTGGTCTGTAAATAAAGTTGTGTAAAATATGTCACTGTGCACAAGCAGATTAAGCGTATCATATACAGCATCTGCATTTTTAAGACGAGCCTCTACTAACGCCTTATGTATCCAGCCGTGTGAAGCGGTATCATCTTTTCCTTTATTCTCACGGTTTCTGTTAATAACTGCCTGTCGGCATGCATCCGCTAACTTACTGTCATGCTGAGTCTGCAAAGCCGGCCATGCCGGATAAAGATGGCTTATATGCCTGTGAGCATTATTCTCGCCATACTCCTTCATAGACCATTCCTTAACTGCACCTGACTCATCATACATAAAATCAGGTAACATTCTTAAGAGTGCTTCCGCCTCTGATACAGCCTGCTCATACCCATCAACCTTCGTATAATTAAGCATCTCCGTGTACATATTAATTACATCTTTAGCCGCAGAGATATCCATTGCTGCATTGGCAGTAATCGCACTATGATATCCAAAAGGCTTATTCTCCGGTGAAAATGATGGAATAATAAGATAATGCTCACTCTCATTAAGGCTGCATTTGCCCTTCTCATACCTTGCATTACCGTCTGTATCTGTGTAATACTCAGGATTTCCAATCTGTTTCCAGAAATTATAAGTCTTTTTAAGTAGTGGCTCATATACATCTTTTCTTACATCAAATGTATCTTTGCCGTACATCTTAATCAGCGCCACATCATCAGTTGTTATCACAGCGTCGCCGTAAGTCTGTAAGAATTCATATATAGGAATAAGTAACCAGCCAGCACCAGCATTCCAGTACTGGAATGGATAATTAATATCGTACTCTACCATCATTGCCCTGTGACCGTCAGTATTAACCGGAATCAGCACTGCATCCTTCATCCCATACACCATTGCTGCATTGTTAACCCAGTCAGGTATCTGCCGCAGAATAAACCACATATAACCAACACCTGCTTCATACAACCCTGAGCCGTTCATTCCCGAAACCTGAATATTAACATTGGCATCCATTGTGTACGCACTTCTCCACAACAGATTCCACTCACCAACCCACAAGCCGCTGAGTCTTGGTGCTGTCGTTCCTGCGCATGCCTGCATTCCATACAAACCGTTATAATATAATTTCTCCAGCAGATGAGGCATAATGTCATATTCATTTTTCTGCAAGTCAAGCAGTTCTTCATTAGCAGACTCGCAAAAATATCCGCCGTCAAGCTTAAGTTCTATATTCTTATGTTCTAAGCTTACCGGTTCTTCCGTTATATCGACACTGTTAACTTTGTTAATACATTTGTCTACCAGTGCAAATGTATCTTTGCCATTAACTCTGTCCCTGAACTCACAATATTCCCCCAAATCATCTGTCCAGTCTGTGTAAGTTATAAGTGTTATGCTCTCTGCATGTGATATATTAATAACCGGCGCAGTCTCATCAATGCAAGTGTACGCCCGGCTGTCTTTAGGCTTTGATGAAACCCTCATATCAACATCTGTCAATATCCTTGTAACACCTGCAAATCCACCCTTTGCAAGCTCACTTCCCTCATATTCAGGATAATGCACAACCGTACCTATTATGTTACCTCTTACAAATCTTGAATACAGCATATTTCTTTCAGGTGCAGGAATATTGTTCTTCTGAACTCCGAATTTCGGCATAGACTCAAAATCATCTATTGATATCGACATATTCACAGACTTTTCAGATATTATTTTAGTTATAATAACATTCTGTTTTCTCGATACATATGTACTTTTTGAAACAGAAGCTCCGTCTGATTTAAATGTAGTATTTATTGTACCAGTCTTATAATCTGTCCATCTTCTGTAACCAGAAATATCCGGCTCTCCTTCAAGTGTCAGTCTTATCATATGGCCTGGATGATAACAGTACATATTCGTTCTTTTTCTATCATGTATATTCCATGTATCATCAAAATTAATAACTGACTGTCTGGCTTCATCTAACTGTGCTGTAACATCGTAAGGCACATGTCTTGGCTCTTCCGATGGCATGACAAATTCAACATTCTGATATATAAGACTGTCCTCTATAGGCGCACATGATTCAAGCACGCCAAGCCTTCCATTACCTGCCACCATAGCCTCATGCCATGGCACATCTGTGACATTATAATTATCGTAAGGTTTAATCTGCCTAAACTTCTTTGAAAATGAACTATACATTTTTAGACTTCCTTTTCTACTTATCTTGTTTTTCTTCTTTCTCTTCAATTCCAAATGATTTAGCGTAAAGATACTTATGTGTTGCAAATAATCCCGCAATTGCAGCCACCCCAGCAAGTACCTCAAAACCTGATACATGTCCTACTATCATCTGTCTTGAAATAGCAAAAAGCAGAACTTCAATAACCGTACCCGGAGTGTGAGTGCAAAGCATCTTTACAAACTCAACTCCAATTGCAAATGTCATAACATTCTCAAGGAAATACTCAAGCGTGGCATTATCACAGCCTATTCCCAGCACGCTTTCCACAATAAATTTCCCTGCAAGAAACATTATAACTATCAGTAAAAATGCAGATAATACAATCTCAACATATGAGGCAACCTGCTGCATTAATTTTCTTAATTTCATTTTCATAGGGTAAACTATCCTTTCAATTAATTTTATATATAGTGCCTTATTTAAGCATTAATTATATCTTATTCTTAATAATTAAGCAATTGTGCCCCCTATCGCTTTCATTAAATAATTTAATATAATTATATAGTGAATGTGCATAATTTCATTTGACTTTCATAATGTTTTTTAGTAAACTTTAACAAGTTGGTGTTTTGAAGTATGATAATAAATGACGCCACATTTATTATCTCTACAGGCACTCGTAACGGACATAATTTTTTAACGAGGAGAAAAACATGGAAGCTTTATTAATTCTAGTCATCGTTGCAGCCCTGCTTGCGCTCGGTTATGCAGCATTCAACTTCATCGGTGTTAAGAAACTTGATGAAGGAACAGACCGTATGAAAGAAATCTCAGCAGCCATAAGAGTTGGTGCTAACGCATTTATTACATACGAGTATAAGATTATTGCAGTAGTAGTTGTTATTATTGCAATCGCATTTGCAGCTATATTCACTGTCCAGTATGGAGAATTCAGCTGGGAGCCATCTGTATGTTTCATGATTGGTGTTATCATGAGTGCATCAGCAGGCTGGGTAGGTATGAAGATTGCTACTTACGCTAATGTAAGAGTTTCTAATACAGCCCGCAACACTAAGAACATTGGTTCAACACTTAAGGTAGCTTTAAAAGGTGGCTCAGTTATGGGTCTCTGCGTTGGCGGTTTCGCACTTTTAGGACTTTTCCTTGTATACATCATATTTGGATTTGGTCTTAACATGCTTGACATTGAGGCGCTCCGTGGTGCTCATGTATTCACACAGTGTCTTTCATGCTACGCACTTGGCTGCTCTATTGTTGCTATGTTTAACCGTGTCGGTGGCGGTATATATACTAAGGCAGCTGATATGGGAGCTGACCTTGTTGGTAAGACAGAAGCACACATTCCTGAAGATGATCCAAGAAATCCTGCCACTATCGCAGATAACGTTGGTGATAATGTAGGTGATGTTGCCGGTCTTGGTTCTGACCTTCTTGAATCATTTGTTGGAGCTATATCTTCAGCAATTATTCTTGCAGTAAGTCTTTACCTTTCAAATGTAGCTAATAACCTTGAAGTTTCAGACGAAATGCTCTCTAAGATGATGTATTTCCCACTTGTATTCGCTGCAATCGGACTTATCGCATCTATTCTTGGTATCGCTTATGTTCTCTTAAAGAAGGGTTCTGATAATCCTCACAGAGATCTTAATATCTCAACATGGAGTGCTGCCGGAATTACAATTATCGGCGGATTCGTTGCTACATATCTGTTATTCAATGGCGAGAATGCAGATATTCTTAAGGTTGCAGGATTTAACATTGGTTTCATATCACCTTGGATTGCTGCTTCACTTGGCGTAGTGAGTGGTGTTATCATCGGTGGTATTGCAGAATACTATACAAGTTATGATTACAAGCCAACACAGACAATTGCACAGGCTTCTAAGGAAGGTGCAGCTTTAACTATTACACAGGGTCTTTCAGTTGGTATGAAGTCTTGTATGTACCCACTTATTGTTTTAGGTATTACAACTTATGTTTCATACGCAGTTTCAGGCATGTTCGGTATTGCTATGGCTGCCGTAGGTATGCTTTCATTCGTATCAGCAACTGTTTCTGTTGATACTTATGGACCAATCTCTGATAATGCCGGTGGTATTGCAGAGATGTCAGAACTTGAACCTGAAGTAAGAGAAATTACTGATAAACTTGATTCCGTTGGTAACACAACTGCTGCCATCGGTAAAGGCTTTGCTATCGGTTCAGCTTCACTTGCAGCACTTTCACTTATGGTTAGTTTCCTTTATGCATTCCAGCCAGAGGGAAGCAGCCTCGACCTTAACTTCACTAACCCACTTATTCTTGCCGGTGCTTTAGTTGGTGGTGCTCTTCCATATCTGTTCTCAGGTATGCTTATTGAAGCCGTTGCCAATGCTGCACGTAAGATGGTTGAAGAAGTAAGAAGACAGTTCAGAGATATTCCTGGTATCCTTGAAGGAAAGGCTAAACCAGACTATAAGACATGTATTGAGATATCATCTCAGGGTGCATTAAAGGAAATGCGTATGCCAGCTATCATCTCAATCATCTTCCCTGTAATTGCCGGATTCCTTTTCGGACCTTACTTCGTAGGCGGTCTTCTTATCGGTGCTACTCTTTCAGCTATCATGCTTGCCATCTTTACAGGTAACGCTGGTGGTGCGTGGGATAACGGTAAAAAGTACATCGAATCAGGTGCTATTGAAGGACAGGGCAAAGGCTCTCCAGCACATGATGCAGCCGTTGTTGGTGATACTGTAGGTGATCCATTAAAGGATACTGTAGGACCATCTCTTGATATCCTTATCAAGATTATGTCTACTGTTTCACTTGTTGCAGCAGTAATGTTCTACAACTACAATTTACTGTACCTTATCTTTGGTATAAGATAATATTCCGTATAAAGGAGTTGGGGCGAGAGACCATAAAGGTCTGCCGCCCCTGTTTTTATGTATATTTATTTTATGAATTTGACATTAGGATATATTGCCTTCTTGGCTTCTTCTTTTCTTTCATTGAATGTAACCTTATTCTGTTCAAAGAGGTTGTCACCATTAGCATCTATTGATACTATAAGCGGTCCAAATTCCTTAACCTTACAGCACCATAATGTTTCTGGCATACCAAGCTCATCCCAGTGATGCTCAGCAATTCTTTCAACCTCTGTTGCTGCTACTACAGCACAGCCGGCAGGGAATACACAGTGGATAGCACCAAATTCCTTACAAGCTCTCTCTGTATTAGGACCCATTCCGCCTTTTCCTACGATTACTCTTACACCTGTCTGCTTAGTGAATTCGTATTCGAATTTCTCCATACGCATTGATGTTGTTGGTCCTACAGATACCATCTCATAATCATTCTCTGTTCCTTCAATCTTTCTTACGATAGGACCTGCATGGAATATTGCCTTATCCTTAATATCATAAGGAAGCTCTCTGCCATATTCTACAAGTCTTCTGTGTGCAACATCACGGCATGTCATTAAATCTCCGTCAAGCCATACAATGTCACCAATCTTAATATCCTTTAAGTCCTCTGCACTTACTGGTGTAACAAGAACCTTTTTATCGCCTCTGATTTCTACCATTTTCTAATCCTCCTATGCGTTCAGGTCTATTGTTGAATGTGTATCACATACTGCATTTAAGTCTTTATCAAATATTACATGACCTCTTCTATGTGACCAGCAACCTACATTTACAGCTACACCAATTGTTGATGGATGTCTTGCTGTATTTTCAATATTAACTCCCATAACAGAGAATTTACCGCCCATACCCTGAGGTCCAAGTCCGATAGCATTGATTCCGTCTTCAAGTAACTTCTCCATCTTAGCTGCATTTTCATTCTCATTATGTGAACCGATTGGTCTCATAAGTGCCTTCTTAGAAAGAAGTGCTGCTGTCTCAACAGATGTTGCAACGCCTACGCCTACGAGAAGTGGAGGACATGCATTAAGTCCATAGCTTGTCATCTGGTCAAGTACGAAATCTGTTATTCCTTCATAACCTGCACCTGGCATAAGAACCATTGCCTTACCTGGAAGTGTACAGCCGCCGCCTGCCATGTATGAATATATCTCGCAGTGGTCGTCATTAGGAACGATATCCCAGAATACTGTCGGAGTTCCCTTACCAACATTTCTCTTAGTGTTGTACTCGTCAAATGTTTCAACAGAGTTATGTCTTAATGGTGTTGCAAATGTTGCCTGTACAACAGCTTCCTTTAACAAGCCCTCAAGTTCATTAATAAGTGGGAAGTTGGTTCCACATTTAACCCAGAACTGTAATACACCTGTATCCTGACAGCTAGGTCTGTCGAGTGATACTGCAAGTCCCTGATTCTTAGTCATTGTCTCATATAATACCTTAGGAAGTGGTGCTGTTTCCTGTGCTGCAAGCTCCTCAAGCTTTGCAATTACATCATCTGGTAACTTCTTACCGATATGGCCAACGAACTTAGCCATCTTGTCTGTCATCAGCTTTACGCTCTCTTCTTTGTTCATAATAATCCTCCTTGTTTTGCGAAGCAAAATGCGACTGCCCTTGCAAGAGCAGAGGATTTTAGCCTCCTTGTTTTGCATTGTTATGTAACATTTTTTATCTCCGCCATATCCTATGGATAGAACGGATATAATATTGGTAACAAAATCATACACAGCACAAACGATACGAGTATAAGCGGAAGGCCTGATTTTACATAATCCTTGAACTTATATCCGCCAACGCCAACTACCATTGTGTTAGCCGGCATTCCGATTGGTGTTGCGTATGCACATGATCCGGCAATAACTGTAGCAATTACTACTGCTCTTGGATCTGCGTTAAGGCTCTCTGCCAGTGATACGGCAATTGGAACCATAAGCGCTGTTGTTGCTGTATTGGACATGAAGTTCGTAAGTACACATGTGACTACGAATATCACAAGCAAAAGAACTATAGGACTTGGATTAGAACCCATAATTCCAACAATCTTATCTGCTATAAGTATTCCTGCTCCTGTTTTTTCAAGAGCACTTGCAAGTGCAAGTGAACCACCGAATAACAGTACAACCTTTAAATCAATTGACTTCAGCGCTTCCTTCTCAGATATAACACCTGCAAGAACAAGTATTACTGCTCCGAGACATGCTGAAACCTGTATCTTAATTCCTATCTTGTCCTCAAATATCATGGCAAGAATAACAAGAATTAACACGATAAGTGACATTGCCTGTTTCCATTTTGGAACATTGCTGAAATCTCTTGTCTGCTCTGGTGCATCCTCTGTAATAACCTTCTTATCTGGAAGAAGCCTGCAGCCTATTACAATGAAATAGATAATTCCACATATAAGCATTGGTATTCCAATCGGTGCATACATGAAGAAGCTTGTTGAAAGCCCTAATTCTTCAAGAGCATTTACACCCATAAGATTTCCCGGTGCTCCAATTATTGAAAGGTTTCCCCCAAGTGCTGCTGCGAATACCAGTGGCATTAACAGACGGCTTCTTGAATATCCTGATTCATCTGCTATTCCACAGACAACAGGGATAAGTACTGCTGCTGTTCCCGTATTAGAAAGGAACCCTGACATAATTCCTACGATTAACATTATCGCAATAATAAGTATCTTTTCTGATTTGGCAAATTTAGTAACAATACCTCCGATTTTATTAGCCATACCTGTTTCAAATAGTGCCTGTCCGACTACGAACATTCCGACACACAGTATTACATTGCTGTTTACATATCCTGCAAATGTTTCCTTTACCGTAAGTACGTTGGTAAGATTCAGACCAAGTGCAACTATTGTAGCTGTAAGCCCCAGCGGAATCTTTTCAAGTATGAAACTGACTACAGCAAACAATAAAAACAGTAATGTTATTGTGGTTTGAGACATAACGTTCCCCCTTTCACATATTATTAATTAACTTTCTGTCCGGACTCATCTTTAATGTAACTAAAGTATAATTCTGTTCTCGCAAAAAAACAATTTAACGATTTTTATGTTTCAATAAAAAATTTTTATGCTAAAATATATGTATAAAATGCACTAATTTTTGTAGCATTTAACAGGAGGAAGCGCGCTATGACACTTAACCAGTTAAAATATTTCTGCACTGCATGCCGCACCCGCAGCATAACCAAAGCCTCAGAAGAGCTTTTTGTGACGCAGCCTACAATCTCGATTGCCATTAAAGACCTCGAGGCTGAATTTAATATTATTCTTTTTGCAAGAAATGGTAATCATCTGGAACTAACAAGTGCCGGTGAGACATTTTATGAAAAAGCTAAAGACCTGCTAAAACACAGTACAGAAATGCAGAATGAATTCTTAGAATTAGGCAACCGGGTTCCGGTTCTTAAGATAGGAATACCACCTATGTTCAGTACAATCTTTTTCCCTGAAGTACTTAATGCATTTGAACAGAATCATCCTGATATCCAGACAGAGCTCGATGAATTCGGCTCTGTGCGTGCATGTGATCTCGTACAGGATGAAAAGCTTGACCTTGCAATTGTTAATATGGAGCAATTTAATATAGATAAATTCGAAAGCTGTATTCTTGCTAAAGAACAGCTTATGTACGTTGTCTCTAAGAAACATCCTATGGCTAAGAAAAAATGTATGACAATTGAAGACTTCAGAGATGAGAATCTGCTTATGTTTAATGTGGACTCTGTGCAGAATGAGCTTTTGAAAAACAGATTTGACCAGCTAAAGCTTAACCCGAGAATTATTATGCGAAGCAGCCAGTTATATACTACATTGAAATTCATTGACAACGGAAGCTGCGGTTGTTTCCTTTTCTCAGATATGCTGCCTCATTTCAAGCAATATAAAGGAATTCCCCTTGAACCACCGATTGATGTTAATATCGGAATCGTATGGAAGAAGGGGAATTTCTTGAGCCACAGTGCCCAGTTATTTATAGATTTTGCGATACAGTACTGTTCAGAAAACATTACTACTTAACAAGTGCTTCCCAGCGCTCCTTTGGAATTGAACTGCTCGTCACAATACATTCAGGGTCTGGTGCAATGACATGCCTTACAACATTAAACACCGCCTGTGCATCACACAAAAGACACTCTGCGTCACCAAATGTTACTTCACGCACAGCCTTACAGTCAAGAAATGCCTGATTAAGCTTAACAAAATCCTCTGATATGTGAGGCTGGTCTGCATTGTAATGCTTTCTCATATATGAATCCTTAATGCTGCCATCAGGCATTACAATCTGTAACTTCATCGGCTTATCTGATAATCTGTGTGGTACATTAAGTACCTCTTCAACACTATGAATAAATGTATTGCGCTCATGTCCTACTCCAACAAGCAGAACTTTTCCTCCACAGCTTCTTAATCTGTCGTAACATCCGCCTGGTGTACACGGTGTATTGTTGTTCTCCTCCCCTGCAAGATATTCTGCCGCTTTCTTTCCAATTCCTGCCATGCTGTGTGTAGGATGTAGTGACCTTATTACTCCGTCTCTTTTAAGAAACATATTAGTAAGCAGTCCGACACATGATGGTGTTTCTTTAGGATTATATACCGGTGAGTCCGCATTTATATTCTTCCATGTATGTGTTGGAAGAAGTAAAAGTCCATGTCCGAAATATTCAATCCATGCATCAAGTACTGTATCTGCCCCACCTTCAACTTCACCGATAGATTTCATTGATGAATGAATAAGAATCGTCTCATCACCTGTTAAGCCCATATTCTCTAACTGCTTCTTTAACTGTTCTTTTGTATACATATTAGTCCTCGCTTTTCACATATCAATATAGTAAACATATTAGCACATTTATCCTTGAAATATCCAGTAAACAATGCAATAATTACTTTTAAATAATTTAATTGAAAGGAATTAATTCATCATGACTAAAAGACGATTGACACGCAGACAGCGTCAGGTAAGAAGAAACCGTATTATTCTCGCCTGTGCAGCTGCTGCTTTACTTATCATTATTATTGTAATAATATCTGTTTCCATGAAAGGCTGTTCTAAGTCTAAGAAAACAGATAAGAATGGGGAATCTACAACTGCCAAGGTTGAAGAATCAACACAGACAAAAGAGAATGAAAGTACAAGTGAAGAAGTTTCATCAACTGATACTAACACTGATACTTCATCTTCAATTATGTCAGATGCAACATCAGTCCCTGCTTCATCTGACAGTTCTGAATTCGCCCCTCCTGTAGTTCCATCTGGTAATACAGTTTCCAAAGGTACTACTTCTAAAGGCTTCCAGATTCAGGAAATTAATGGAGCAACTTATATTGACGGAGTACTTATTGCCAATAAGACATATGCTCTTCCTCAGGATTTCATTCCCACTAATCCTGACCAGCCTGTTAATGCAGACAGAAGCTCAACATGTCTTGACAAGACTCTTATGAGTGCATGGAACACTATGTTAAAGGATGCAACTGCTAAAGGTCTTAATATATATATTGCCAGTGGATACCGTTCATATAATTATCAGGTTAATGTATATAACAGATATGTTAAAAGTGATGGTGCTGCTGTAGCAGACACATATTCATCAAGACCTGGCAACTCTGAACATCAGACTGGTTTATGCTTTGACCTTAACACTATTGAGGACAGCTTCCAGTACACTAACGAAGGCAAGTGGGTTAATGATAACTGCTACAAATACGGCTTCTGTATCCGCTTCCCTAAAGGCAAAGATTCTGCTACCGGATATCAGTATGAATCATGGCATCTTCGTTATGTAGGTGTTGACCTTGCAACTAAGTTATATAACAATGGCGACTGGTTATCTCTTGAAGAGTACTTTGGAATTACTTCACAGTATCCGAATTAAAAACATAAGGCGCGGAAAAATCCGCGCCTCAATTGTTATAATTGTTTTACAAATCTTCTTACCATTACCAGACATATCAGAAGCTCTAACGGCATCAGTACTATAAACCACATCGATTGCCAGATACATTCATACATGCATATAATTACAATTTTATCTCTTTCCGCTCCTGTATTGATAAGAAGTTTTATTCTTTCTGTATACCTTTCCAGCCTTCCTTTCAGAATAATTGTACTTACCATAAGATATATTACAATTGCAGCAATTCCTGTAATTCCATATGTCATCAATGCTTCTATTGTCTTCTGTCTCATCTGGTTCTTTTCATCTGAATATGATGTATACGCAAATCCGGCTGAACCAAGATATGAAGAAGCAACATTATCTGTTGCCATTACAGACGAACCAAGATTATACTTTATATTAATCTGGTTAGGACTCATCTTTAATTTCATATAATCAGGCAGCTCATCAAGGAACAGGTATTTTTTAATAAGTTCATTCTGGCTGTCCAATGCATTATGCAAAAGCTGTGTTGAACCAATTACTGTATACTGGCCAAATTCAGGTATTATGTATTTGAATTTTTCTTTTATTTCATCAGTTACCTTTACTACTTTAACCACTTTAGTGCTGGCTGCTGGTACAAGATATGTGTAAAATCCATACTGACTATACCACCACTCCTGTGAAATAATTGATCTCCAGACACCACTGTAATACTCATCTGAACCTGAAGCATCGAGCAATTGTTCTTTACTTATATTCCCAGCTTTATACTGATTATATATATTCATAATATAGGCATTATCATGTGTCTCGGCATATACATCTAAAATTTCTGTTATCTGCTGGTCAGTTATATTTTTACATATATAATCTTTTATTGATTGTGTATCTGTCTGGCCTTCATATCCATCAATTGTCTCCTCAAGCAATTTATTATAGGCATTGATATATTCATCGCCTGATTCGTAACTGTCATTTCTTTCTAAAACCATTTCATAATTATGAAGTTTAAGAGTAACACCATCCTTCATGCTGTCATCATATACCCCAGAATTATTTACATCCAGAAATACAACAACTTCTGAACCTTCTTTGAATCCATCATAATCCAGATTTCCCCCAGCATAATCATTAAGAGAATTATATATATCCTCCTCCGGTTCCACATATCCGGCAGCAAAAATATATTTTTTATCTGCACCACCTGACTTTAATGATCTTGCCAATGATATACCATTTCCAACATTATCAGTATTGATACCTGTCCATGTAAATGTTCTTGCTGTTTCGTAATATCCCATGGTTATATCATCTACGCCATCTATATTTTTAAGATAATTCAAAACATCATCACTTATATTCCTGTACATACAGCTGTCGCCAAATTTAACATCATTAAAATAATATTCTGATATGGAATGATTCTGAAATGGAGAATACTCCCATGTATCAGGTATTTTTTTCTCTATCTGCTCTGCAGTATACACATCTCCTTTTTTCACAAGACTGGCTGTGTAATCATAATAAACTGTATATGAACGGGGAGTCTCTTTTACCGCATAGCCTACAATATCAGGTTTATCCGTTATCCTTAAGTACTCTCTGTATGCAATGATACAATTAATGGCACATACAACAGTAATAACAGCCATTGCCAGAGAAAACACTCTTATTACTATATTCTGGAAACAGCCATCAGACCACTTAAATCTTTTCGCAGTAGTTTTAACAAATGTTTTTTCTGTCATAACATTTTTAAAATTGTATGTCCGTTTTTTTCGGTTCAGGCTGCTTAATCTGTCCGTAATAATCCCCGCCAGAAAACTGACTGCCACTGCAATTACAAGTGTCAGAATAATCCTTATCAGGGTATATTGTCCTATTGAGAAAAATGACACATTTTTAAAATATTTTATTAAAGCCTGTATGACATACCCTGTTCCAGATGCTATTCCAAAACCAATGACTGCCGAAATTGAAAGTATAAATATATTCTCTGTTAATGTCATAAAAATTATCTGCCCTTTATCAGCCCCAAGGCATTTTTGAATAAATCGGACATTTTTTCTTGTCTTATTATACATTGTAATCTGATATGATATTATCGTTATTCCAACAAGCATAATAAATACAT